>Ga0315900_10008279_pt1 | contig 13414 bp, 7 predicted proteins | sample LakEriMetagenome_FD_203521 | JGI IMG/M metagenome (GOLD analysis project Ga0315900, IMG submission 203521) | Freshwater fungal communities from buoy surface, Lake Erie, Ohio, United States - Buoy 12 MA114 | ecosystem: Environmental > Aquatic > Freshwater > Lake > Lake biofilm | place: USA: Lake...
CGGCGACTCGATCACCGTCGCCCCGGCGATGACGCTCACCGACCGGCAGTACCAGCGGATGCGCGATGCCAGCTTCGCCGTCATCCGGGCGATCGGGGTGGAGACGGGGGGATCGAACATCCAGTTCGCGGTGGACCCGAAGACCGGCCGGATGATCGTCATCGAGATGAACCCGCGGGTCAGCCGGTCCTCGGCCCTGGCGAGCAAGGCGACCGGCTTCCCGATCGCCAAGATCGCCGCCAAGCTGGCCGTCGGCTGGCGGCTCCACGAGCTGCCCAACGACATCACGCGGAAGACGAAGGCCTGCTTCGAGCCCTCGATCGACTACGTGGTCGTGAAGGTGCCGCGGTTCGCGTTCGAGAAGTTCCCCGAGGCCGACAGCCGGCTGACCACGCAGATGAAGAGCGTGGGCGAGACGATGGCCATCGGGCGGACGTTCAAGGAGGCCTTCCAGAAGGCGCTCCGTGGGCTGGAGGTGGGCTCGTTCGGCTTCGGCTGCGACGGCAAGGACCTGTGGGGCACGCCTGCCGAGCCGTCGATCGACGACATCAAGGCCCGCGTGGCCACGCCCGACCCCGACCGCGTGTGGTACCTGCGGTACGCGCTCAAGGCCGGGATGACGGTCGCGGAACTGCACGAACTCACCGCCATCGACCCCTGGTTCCTCGACCAGCTGCAACAGATCGTGGAGATCGAGAGCCTGCTGCGGACCGTCGGCACGCTGGCCGCGATCGACGACGCCACGCTGCGGATGGCGAAGCAGGCCGGGTTCTCCGACCGCCAGCTGGCCGTGCTCCTCGGGGCGAACGAGCTGGAGGTTCGGGCGGAGCGGAAGCGACGCGGCATCGTGGCCACCTTCAAGGCCGTGGACACCTGCGCGGCGGAGTTCGAGGCGGTGACGCCCTACTACTACTCGACCTGGGAGGACGAGGACGAGGTCCGGCCCAAGCCGCCGGGCAAGAAGCGGGTGATGATCCTCGGCGGCGGCCCGAACCGCATCGGGCAGGGCATCGAGTTCGACTACTGCTGCTGCCACGCCAGCTTCGCGCTGCGGGAGCTGGGGATCGAGAGCGTGATGGTCAACTCGAATCCCGAGACGGTGAGCACCGACTACGACACGAGCGACATGCTGTTCTTCGAGCCGCTCACCTGTGAGGACGTGCTCAACATCGCCGACCGCATCCAGCCCGACGGCGTGATCGTGCAGCTCGGCGGGCAGACACCGCTCAACCTCGCCCGCGCCCTGCACGCGGCCGGGCTGCCGATCATCGGCACGAGCGTGGACACGATCGAGACGGCCGAGGACCGGGAAAAGTTCCGCGACCTGCTCGACCGGCTGGGCCTCAAGCAGCCCGCCAGCGGCATCGCGCGGACGCTCGAGCAGGCCCGCCGCGAGGTGGCCCGGATCGGCTACCCGAGCCTGGTGCGGCCGAGCTTCGTGCTCGGCGGGCGGGCGATGGAGATCTGCTACGACAACGTGCAGTTCGAGCGGTACGTGGCCGAGGCCTTCGCCGTGGCCCAGGGCCAGCCGGTGCTCATCGACCGCTTCCTGGAGGACGCCATCGAGGTCGACGTCGACTGCATCGCCGACGGCAAGGACGTGATCGTGGCCGGCGTGATGGAGCACATCGAGGAGGCGGGGGTGCATTCCGGCGATTCCGCCTGCTGCATCCCGCCCCACAGCCTGTCGCCCGAGATGATCGCGGAAATCAAGCGGGCGGCCACGGCCCTGGCCCGGAGCCTGGGCGTGGTGGGCCTGATGAACGTGCAGTTCGCCGTCAAGAAGGAGGCCGACGCCGACGGGGCGACGAAGCCGGCCCTGTACGTCATCGAGGTCAACCCGCGGGCCAGCCGCACGGTGCCCTTCGTGGCCAAGGCCACGGGGCTGCCGGTCGCGAAGGTGGCGGTGAAGGTGATGGCGGGCGTGAGCCTGGCGGAGCAGGGGGTGACGGCCGACCCGGTGCCGGCCCACGTGAGCGTGAAGGAGAGCGTGTTTCCGTTCGTGAAGTTCGCCGGCGTGGACATCGCGCTGGGGCCGGAGATGCGGAGCACCGGCGAGGTGATGGGCGTGAGCGACACCTTCGCGATCGCCTTCGCCAAGAGCCAGATCGCGGCCGGCATCCTCCTCCCGGAGAAGGGGCGGATCTTCCTCTCGGTGGCCAGCCCGCAGGCGAAGCAGTACATGATCAACGTGGCCCGGCGGCTGGTGACGCTGGGCTTCGAACTGATCGCCACGTCGGGCACCGCCCGGGAGCTCGCCGCCGCGGGCATTCCGGTGGAGGTGGTGAAGAAGCTCCAGGAGGGGCACCCGAACCTCATCGACCACCTCATCGACGGCCGCGTGCAGCTGATCTTCAACACGCCCCGGGGCAAGGGCGCGCGGACCGACGAGGGCCGCATCCGAGCGGCGAGCGTGCTCTACGGAGTGCCCTGCATCACGACGCTGCCGGCGGCGGAGGCCTGCGTGCGCGCGATGGAAGGCATGCGGACGGCGCCGCTGGCCGTGCAGCCGATCCAGGATCGGTTTCCGGCCGTGGCGGCTCGGTGAGCCACCCGTGGCGGCGACGCTGTGAATCTCGACGCATGCACTGCGGCGAACGTCCAGCCACCGTGATCAGCGGTCGCGCGAGTCTTTCATCGCCTCGGACTCTTCCAGCTCCTCGAACAACTCTTCAGAGCCAGGACTGACCCGAAACCACGCGCCTTGTTGCAAACGGAGGCGAGGAACGTACACCCGGCGCCCCAAATCCAACCACCAGTGCGTTAGCTGCTCGGACTCCCAGTGCAGCTGGCTGTTTGCCAGCACGCCATAAGCCGGATCCCAGATGCGATCCGCGGAGCCTGACAGGCCGGTCACCTTCACCATGAACGAGACCCGATAGTCCGTCGCCGGAGCAGAACCTCTGCCTTGTAACTCTTGGGCGTAACGCGTGAACCCCTCGTACGGCGAGGAGGCTCTGATCCCGTACACATTTGCCGATACGCCCTGATAGCCCAGCGTTACCTGAAACAGCCTCGCCCAGGCCAAGGAACGCCCCTGACCGGACGGGTGGCTCAGCATGTGGCGGAAGCCGGGCCGTGCATGCGTCTGTCCGCGCCACGGGAAGGTCGCTTCACCGGGGAGCTGGAGGTACATCTCCACGTTGTCGGACACTCGCCGGACACTGTGGTCGCTGAACTCCGCCCAGATGCGGCTCGTGATCGCCTCCCGTTCGGCGGGCGTGTCGGGCCGAAGGCCCCGCGCGGCGACGGTTCCCAGCACCAACGGAGTTTCGTAGGCGAGGGGCGCGTCATCCCCGGTGACATAGACGGTATGACTGCTGACACCGTAGCGGATATCTCGCGGTGCCAAGAGGCGATCGCCCGGCGCGAACGTCAGGGTCCAGGTGATATCGAGCTGCCCGTGGTCGATCCTGTCGGGCAACGGTGACGTGGAAGCGAAGGGACCATTGTTCGTGGAAACGAGATTCGACACCGGTGTGTAGAACGGGTCATTGGGAACGCCAGTGGCGGTGAAATCACCGTCACAGCCGGCAACGACGAAGCTCGTGGAACCCTCGACAAACCGAGGATCACCGGCCTTGCTGCCGCGAAAGCTGACCGGGTTGCTCCACTCGTCGGGATCGGTGGTGTCGCCGTCCGCATTCAGATCGACCCATTGGGGCCGCTCATAGACGGAGTCCACGTAGATGTACTGCGGGGCCTCCCAGGGGTCGCGAAAAGGGTCCTTCAGTTCCCGCTCCACCATGGCGTCCCGCGTGATTCCCTGGTCATCGAACGCGATTTTCGCGGACATGAGCCTGGGTTCGACGAACACCGTGGTTACGGCGCCGCCGAGTTCGGACCGCTGGGAGGGATCGAACAAACCGTTGCGCGATTGAGGATTGGACCAGACCACGTAGACGTCCGACACGCCGCTGCCGACGGCCTCCACGTACGGAGTCTGGCGCGGATTCCGGCGTTGCCAGTCCTGATATTCGACGCGGGGAACGTAGGGTGGGGCATTCGGAATGCCGCCGTAGGGAACGAGTAACACCCGCTTCTCCGGACCGTCCCAGACCCGCACGACACTCGGATCGTAGAACAGATCGACTCTCCCGCTGGGCCGCCTGCACAGGTCCGCATTGACGTACCACGGACCATACAAGGGCACGATGTCATCGTCGATGAAACCCCCCCACGGGTTGTCCGTACGGTCTTCGCGGCGGTTTCGATCATCGTCGTCCGCATTGATCAGCACGCGCTGGAGTCCGTGCACGTAGGACGCGGCGGCGGAGTCGTCATCCCAAAGCGACACGTCGAGCAGGGCGCGATCAGCCGTGTGATCGAGGGTAAAATTGGTGATCTTTTGGTCGATCACTCCGTTGGTCGCGTGGAAGAAACCCGTCTCGGCATCAGGACTCCCTGCCCTCCGAATCCACACCTGGTGCAGGTCGCCGACCGCAATGCCAGGGTCGTTCACGCCCCCGGTGATGCTCAAGGTCGTGCCATCGAGCCCGAGGTTCAAGGGATGGCTCAGCACCGGAGCGACATTGTAGATTTCCGCCCCGGTTCGCTTGATGACGGTGCCATTGACCATGACCTCGATCGGAATGACGTCGCTCGGCGTGTCGTTGCCGGGCGCCGGGCCGTCGTCGAGTGCCTGAAACTTCACCTCGACGGAGCCATTGGGGCCACGGATGACCTGGTCGGTAGAGATCTCGCCGTCGTCGCGTAAGCCGTTGAAGTTCGTGTCAGCCCAGATGCCGACGGCAGCGGGAGCGGGATAGCCGGCCATCGTTCGTGAGACACGGACGCGAAACGACTCCCGCTCGCGCAACACACCGTCATAGCCGTCCGCGATCACTTCAACGCGGTACGTGTCGCCGGAGGATGGAGGCGGCGAAGGGGGGAGCGGTGGTGCCGCATGTGAGCCGCTGCCGCCCGGCGGCAAGACCGCAGGCGCGGTCGATTCGATGGAACTGGAGGGCATCACTGGCTGCAGGGACGTGACGACGAGCAGCGGATCGATCGCCGAACCCGCGAAGACCTGCCGCGGTTCGAGACGTTCCAGCCGCGGGCGCTGCCGGTGCCGCGTTGCGCGGCGGCGTGACGACGCGTTTTGGAGCGGCCGGCTCACGGCGGGAAGAATCGTATGGCGTGATCCAGTCAAGAAGAATCGCATGGCGGGGGTCCTGCGTGAGGGGCGGGAGAGGAAAGGGCACGCGCCGGGGCGGTGTCGGTGATCGTCCTGGGTGGACGAGATCGGGCTCGCGACGAGCGATAGAAATACATCGCGTCGTCCCCGGCGAACCATTGGCGGTCCTGCCAATGGCGCTTCTGCCAATGGCGTCGTCACGAATGCGTGTCAGTAGTAGCCGAAGAGCGTGAAGTCGCGCCAGTAGACGCGGCGCAGGGCGGCGACCGCCGCGGGAGAGAGCCGGTCGGCGGGCCGTGTCGCGGCGTCTCCGCGGCGGTTAACCGGCGTCAACGGCCGGAGGCGGATCGACGTTTCGGCCTGCAGGATCTCCAGGTCCGCGGCGAACGATTCCGTCTTGAAGACGCGGTGGGTCGCGATCCGGCCGTCGATCTCCAGGAAGGCGTGCTGCGGGGCGAACCACGGGAGCCGGAGGAGTTCGGAATCCGGCGTCAGGCCGACCGCGACCTGCTCGAGCGAGTTGCCGTGCCGATCCACGGCGGCACGCATCTCCGGCAGATAGGGCCAGAGGTCGCCGGTCTGCAGATGGTCATAGGCCGAGATGAACCGCGTGACCGGATCGCGCACGAACGCGAACACGTAGGCGGCGTCGAAGAAGGCCGGATCGGCGGCGCGGTATTCCGCCGCCGTCACGTGGCCCGTCTGAAAGCCGAGCCAGGCGTCGAGAAACGCCGAGCCGGCGCACTTCGGCACATGGATGAAGATCGCGAGATCGCGACGGAACTGCCGGGGCACGAGGGTCCGAACCCCGTGCGGGCGGCCGAGCCAGCGGTCGAGGAAGCGTGGCATGGCAGCGTCTTACCGGCCCGGGCGGTCCCCGGACAAGCCGAACCGCCCGCGGCGATGGCCGCGCGACGGCCGCACGGGTAGAGTCGGTCGTCATCCATGGACGAACCACGTTTTCCAGCGATCCCCGCCGTGCCCCGGCCGCTGCCGGCGCCGGTGGCCGACGAGCGGCCGCGGTACACCGCGCGGACCCTCGAGGGACTGGAGTGGCTGCTGGCCCGGGAGCTCGAGGCGGTCGGGGCGACCGACCTGCGGATCGGCCGCCGCACGATCGAGTTTTCGGCCGCGTCGGGCCGGGAACGGGAAACCCTCTACCGGGCCGTGCTCGAATGCCGCACCGCGATCCGCGTGCTCGAGCCGCTCGGGCGGTTCCGCGTCGCGTCGCCGGAGGCGCTCTATGGGGCGATGCAGGAGATCGACTGGACGGAGCAGCTCAAGACCTCCGACACGCTGCGGGTCGATGCCGCGATCCACGACACCTTCCTCACGCACTCGCTGTACGCGGCGCAGGTCGTGAAGGATGCGATCGTCGATCAGCTGCGGACACCCAGCGGCAAGCGGCCGAGCGTGCAGCTCCGCGGCGCGACGCTGCGGCTGGCGTTGCACCTGGTGGGTGACGTGGCGACCGTGTTCCGCGACGCCGCCGGCCGCTCGCTGCACCAGCGCGGCTGGCGGATGGGCGACGTGGAGGCGCCGCTCTCGGAGGTGCTGGCCGCGGGGATCCTCGGCATCGCGGGCTGGTGGCGGCCCGGTGCGCCGCCGGTAGCCGCGTCAACCGGCGAGCCGGTGCTCGATCCGCTGTGCGGCTCGGGCACGCTCGTCATCGAGGCGGCGACGATCGCCGCGGGAATGGCCCCGGGCCTGTGGCGGGCGCGGCGGAAGGCACACGGGTTCTATCGGTTTCGCGACTGCGACCGGCTGCTCGCCGACCGGCTCGTCGCGGAACTGGAGGCGCGGGTGGTGCGGCCCACGGGAGCGTTCGCGGCCAGCGACCTCGATCCGCGGGCGGTCGAGGCGGCGCGGGCCTGCGCCGCGGCGGCGGGCGTGGCCGACCAGGTGGCGATCGCCCAGTGCCACTTCGAGGAGGTGCGTCCCACGGGCGTGCCGGGTCTCGTGGTCACGAATCCGCCCTACGGCGAGCGGTTGCCGCTGCCGCGGGCCGGCGCGCTCTTTCGCCGGCTGGGCGACTGGCTCGTGGCCCACTGCGGCGGCTGGCGGGCCGCGATCCTCGCCGCCGACACGCCGGCCGCGTCGCACCTCGGCCTGCGGCCCACGCACCGCGTGCCGCTGATGAACGGGCCGATTCCGTGCCGCATCCTGGAGGTCGAGATTCGCCCGCGGCATGGAACGCGGGACGGTGCTGAACACGGAGTCCCCCGGCTCCCGCCGGGGGCTTCTTGTTCGACAGATCGTTCGACAGATCGTTCGACGAGTGGCGGTGTGAGTGGCGGTGTGAGTGGGGACGTGGCGGTCGAGGGCCCGGAGGCCGGCCACGATCCTGCCGCCGCAAGCTGGGATCGGGACGAGGATGCCGAGCGTGGGGTGACCGTGCCCCAGCGAAGCAGCTCGTACCGTCCCGGCGCCGACGGCGCCATCGACTCCACCGCGGCCCCCGGCCTCGCGCGCGGCCGCACGACCACCGATCAACTCGCCGACTTCCGCCGCCGGCTCGCCAAGCGGTTCAAACATCTCGCCAAGTGGGCCCGGCGGCAGGGCATCGAGGCGTTTCGCGTCTACGATCGCGATATCCCCGAGATCCCGCTGGTCATCGACTGGTATGCCGGCTGGCTGCACGCCGCCGAGTACGACCGGCCCCATGAGCGGACCGAGATCGAGCACGAGGTGTGGCTCGACCGGATGGTCGAGGCGGCGGCGGCTGAACTCGGCGTGCCGCCGGCGCGGGCGTTTCTCAAGGTGCGGCGGCGGCAGCGGGACGGCGGGCAGTACGAGAAGGTCGACGCCCGCCGGGCGCTGGTCACCGTCAAGGAGGGCGACCTGGCCTTCGAGGTGAATCTCTCCGACTATCTCGACACCGGACTGTTCCTCGACCACCGCACGACGCGGGCGCTCGTCCGCGCGGAGGCGGATGGCAAGCGGTTTCTCAACCTCTTCTGCTACACCGGCAGCTTCTCCGTCGCGGCCGCGGCCGGCGGCGCGGCGACGACCACGAGCGTCGATCTCTCCAACACCTACCTCGACTGGACGCGGACGAACCTGGCGCGGAACGGCTTCAAGGATGCGGGCCGCCACCGCACCGTGCGGGATGAGGCCCGGGCCTTCCTCGAGCACCGGGCGCGGCGCGGCGAGGAGCCGTTCGATCTCGTCGTCTGCGACCCGCCCACGTTCTCGCGGTCGGCGCGGAGCGAGTCGCCGTGGGACGTGGAGCGCGATCATGCCGCGCTGCTGGAGCTCGTCGTGCGGAATCTCGCGCCGGGCGGCGTCGTCTACTTCTCGACGAACTTCCGCCGCTTCCATCTGGCGGAGGAGCGGCTGGCCGCCGCGTACACGATCCGCGAGATCACCCGACGGACGATCCCCGAGGACTTTCGCAACGAACGCATCCACCGCGCCTGGCGGCTGGTGGCGCGGGAGGCGGTTTGACGCATGTTCGCCGGCCGTCCTGACTTTCCGTGGACAAAGCCCTCCATGGCCTTTGTCCCCTTGGCCGACCGGTGGCAACGCCGAGGGTTGCCGCGGTCGGCATCCCTCGCATCCTGCTCGGGCAGACTTGTTGCACAGTCTGCTACATTCACCCGCATGATGCAGCGGATTCTGGCGATCGGTGCGTGCCTTGCCTGTCTGCCGCAACTCATCGGCTGCAGCCGGCCGGCCGATCCGACGCTCGTGAAGATCGTCTCCAGCCTGCCGCGCACGGGCTCGGCGAAGCAGCAGTCCGACACGATCGTGCGCGGGATCCGCATGGCCTTCGAGGAGGCGGACTGGCGGGCCGGGCCGTATCGCGTCGAATACCTCGACCTCGATGATTCGACCGCTGCGGCGGGACAGTGGACCAGCGAGGCCGAGGCGGCCAACGCCCGCCGGGCGCTCCAGGATCCCGACGTGGTCGCCTACATCGGCACGTTCAACTCCGGGGCGGCGAAGGTGTCGATGCCGATCCTCAACCTCGGCGACCTGCTGATGGTGTCGCCGGCGAACACGGCCGTCGGCCTGACGAAGCCCGGCCTCGGCGCGCCCGGCGAGCCCGACGTCTACCGGCCCATCGGCCGGCTCAACTACGTGCGGGTGGTGCCGGCCGACGACCTGCAGGGGCCGCTCGCCGCCGACTGGGCCAAGGCGCGGGGCGTGAAGCGGGCCTACATCCTGGATGACAACGAAGTCTACGGGAAGGGCATCGCGGACCTGTTCGACGAGCGCTGCCGCGAGATCGGCATCGAGGTCGTCGGCCACGATTCGATCGACGCCAAGGCGCAGGAGTTCAAGTCGCTGATGGCGAGCGTGAAGGCGGCCCGGCCCGACCTCGTCTACTTCGGCGGCACGACACAGAGCAAGGGAGGGCAGCTCGCCAAGGACATGGCCAGCGCCGGGATCGCGGCGCTGCTCATGGTGCCCGACGGCTGCCGCGAGCAGGTGTTCATCGACTCGGCCGGGCCGGGCAACCTCGAGGGCCGCTGCTTCGTCACCTTCGGCGGCCTGCCGCCGGAGAAGCTCACGGGGAAGGGGAGCGAGTTCGTCGAGCGGTACCGGACGCGGTACGGCGAACTGCCCGAGGCCTATGCCGTGTACGGCTACGAGGCGGCGGGCGTGGCCCTGCGGGCGATCCGCGACGCGGGCTCGAAGGATCGGCGGGCGATCGCCGACGCGGCCCTGGCGATCCGCGACTACGACGGCGCCCTGGGCCGGTGGGGCTTCGACGCCAACGGCGACACGACGATGCGCACGCTCACGGTGAGCGGCGTCAAGGACGGGCGGTTCGTGTTCGAGGAGATCCTCGACGCCTCCACCGCCGACGCGCCGGCCGGGCCGGCGACCCAGCCTTAGGGAAAGCCGCGGCGGCCGTGCAGTTCTTCCTCCAGCAATGCCTGATCGGCCTGACCAACGGCGCCCTCGTGGCGCTGGTGGCCCTCGGCTACACGATGGTCTACGGCATCATCCGCCTCATCAATTTCGCCCACGGCGACCTGATCATGCTGGGAGCCTGCCTGGCGCTGTCGCTGGTGGGCGGCCTCGGCCTGGGGGCCGGAGCCGCGGCCACGACCTGGGGCGGGATCGCGCTGCTGGTCGTCGTGTGCGGCGTGTTCTGCGGGCTCGTCAACGTGGCGGTCGACCGGATCGTCTATCGACCGCTGCGCAACGCCCCCAAACTCGCGCCGCTGGTGTCCGCGATCGGCGTGTCGTTCATCTTCATGAACATTGGGCTGTTCTGGATCGGCCCGGCCGACCGCTCGTTTCCGGAACTGCTGCCGGCCACGAACCTCCTCGCCGGGGAGGGGCTCCAGTTCACAGCCAAGGATCTGCTGGTGCTGGTGGTGGTCGTGCCGCTCATGCTGGCGCTCTCGGTGCTCGTGCAGTCGACGCGGCTCGGCAAGGCGATGCGGGCCGTGTCGCAGGATCCGGTGGCGGCGGCGCTCGTGGGAATCGACGTCGATTGGGTGATCGCCGCGACCTTCTTCGTCGGCGGCTTCCTGGGTGGGGCCGCCAGCGTGATCTACGGCCTGTACATCAACACCATCGGCTTCCAGATGGGCTTTCAGAACGGCCTGTATGCCTTCACGGCCGCGGTGCTCGGCGGCATCGGCAGCATCCCCGGCGCCGTCGTCGGTGGGCTGGTGATCGGCCTGGTGCGGTCGCTGTCGAGCGCGTACGTCGGTGAGCGGTGGACCGGGGCGATCGTGTTCGCGATCCTGATCGTGATCCTGGTCTTCCGACCCGAGGGCCTGCTCGGGAAGGCGACGAAGGAGAAGGTATGACCGACGCGACACGAAACGTGACGGGCGCGGTTTCAGCACGGGCGAAGGCCCTGGCGTTCCTCCGCGAGCGGTGGGATCTCGTCGCCCTCGTGGTGCTGGCGCTGGCGCCGCTGGTCATTCCCGCCCTCGGCGGCGCGCTTGGCGGGCAGGTGACCACGCTCTTCATCTACTGCATCCTCGCCCTGGGCCTCAACGTGATGGTGGGCTACACCGGACTCGTCCATCTCGGGATCGCGGCCTTCTTCGGGATCGGCGCCTACTGCTACGCGATCCTCACCGTGCCGATGTATCCCTTCCAGATGCGGTTCGCCCTGGCGGCGGCGATCAGCGCCCTGGCGGCGGCGGCGGTGGGCCTGGCGCTCGGCGCACCCACGCTGCGGCTGCGGGGCGACTACCTGGCGATCGTGACGCTCGGCTTCGGCGAGGTGGTGAAGGTCACGCTCCGCAACCTCGAGCAGATCAGCGGCGGCATGAAGGGGCTCAACCCCGTGCCGCCGCCGGGGGCGGGCGTGCGGCTCGGGGGCATGGACCTCGGCCTCGCCTTCGCGATCGATCCGCGCTGGTTCTACTACCTGGCGCTCATGGTGCTGGCGGGGGTCGTCGTCGCCATGCGGCGGCTGGAGAACTCGCGGCTGGGGCGGGCCTGGGTGGCCGTTCGCGAGGACGAACTTGCGGCGGCCGCGATGGGGATTTCGGCGACGAAGGTCAAGCTCTCGGCCTTCGCGATGTCGTCGGCGGTCGCCGGCCTGGCCGGATGCCTGTACGCGGCCAGCCTCTCCACGACGGCCGATCCCAACGCCTACGACTTCAATCGCTCGATCATGGTGCTGTGTGCGGTGATCCTCGGCGGCCTGGGAAGCATTCCCGGCACGCTGCTCGGGGTGGCCCTGCTCGTGGGCTTCGACACCGTGCTCGCCCCCTGGGCCGACGCGTGGATCCAGGCGATGAACGTCAATCCCTCGGGCTCGAGCCTGCTGTCGTTCAGCGGCTGGCGGCTGGCGGTGTTCGGCCTGGCCCTGATCCTGGTGATGCGGTTCCGGCCCGAGGGGCTCGTGCCCTCGCGGCGGCTCGCGGCCGAACTGCACGAGGTGCACGGATGACCGCCCGCGCCGCCGATCCGTCAGCCCTCGTGGGCTCGGCTCCGCTGCTCGACCTGGAGGGGGTGACGATCCGCTTCGGCGGCCTCGTGGCCGTGTCCGATCTCGATCTCGACGTGCCCGAGGGGAGCATCGTGTCGCTGATCGGCCCCAACGGTGCCGGCAAGACCACCGCCTTCAACTGTATCAGCGGCGTCTACGCGCCGACCGGCGGCACCGTTCGCTTCCAGGGGCGGCGGTTGGAGCGGGCGTTCACCCCGGGCACCTTCTGGTCGGCCTTGGGGGTCGGGCTGCTGACCGGCCTGCTCTTCGCCGCGGCGGCCGTGGACGTGGACCGCCTGTGGCAGGCTGTCGTCAAGCGGGGCATGATCACCGGCGAGCCGTTCACGCTCGCCGGCGCCGCTGATCGGCTGCGCGGTTACTTTCGTGCCGAACTCGCGATCGACCAGATGGCGGGCAAGTGGCGGGTGGTGAGTGCCGACGGGAGCGACGTGCTCGCGATCCGCCGCGACCTCGCCGAGGCGCGGGCCGTGCGCGACGAACTGCAGGCGGCGGTCACCGCCCGCCGCGCGGGCCCGGGCACCGTACCCGACGCCACCGACACCCAGCAGCCCGGCGCGGCCGCCGGGGCGCGAATCCCGCTGGTCCGCGAGGAGGTGCTCGATCGGCTCGCCGCCGGAAAGAGCCGGATTCGCTGGCGCGGCGTGATGGGCTTCCTGTTCGGCGGTCTGCTGGGTGCCGCGGGAACGATGGCCGTCTGGCGGCGCGGCCGCCGCACGCCCGACGTCGTCGCCCGCGCGGGCATCTCGCGGACGTTCCAGAACATCCGCCTGTTCTCCAACATGACGGTCCTCGAGAACGTGCTCGTGGGCCTCGATCGCACGATTCCCGGCGGTGCGCTGGGGATGCTCTTTCGCACGCCGGCCAACCGGGCCGCGGAGTCGGCCGCCGCGGCCCGGGCCTTCGAGGCCCTGGCGTTCGTGGGCCTCCAGGGTGACGCCAACCGGATCGCCGGGCAGCTTCCCTACGGCGACCAGCGACGGCTGGAGATCGCCCGCGCCCTCGCCACCGGCGCCTCCCTGCTGCTGCTCGACGAGCCGGCCGCGGGCATGAATCCCGCCGAGACGACCGAACTGGCAAAGCTCATCGAGCGGCTCCGGGATCGCGGCCTGACGGTGCTGCTCATCGAGCACCACATGAACGTCGTGATGCGGATCAGCGACAAGGTCGCCGTGCTCGACCACGGCGTGAAGATCGCGGAGGGGCCGCCCGACGAGGTGCGACGTGACGCCAAGGTCATCGAAGCCTACCTGGGCGGGGAAGGGTGAGGGCGATGCCGCTGTTGGAAGTCACCGATCTCGTCGCGGGCTACGGGCCGATCCGGGCCCTCGACGGCGTCTCCGTCA
>Ga0315900_10008280_pt1 | contig 13412 bp, 11 predicted proteins | sample LakEriMetagenome_FD_203521 | JGI IMG/M metagenome (GOLD analysis project Ga0315900, IMG submission 203521) | Freshwater fungal communities from buoy surface, Lake Erie, Ohio, United States - Buoy 12 MA114 | ecosystem: Environmental > Aquatic > Freshwater > Lake > Lake biofilm | place: USA: Lake...
AGTCCGAAGGCTCCAGCCTGCGGGCGGTCGTCAAAGAGATTCCGCCGATCTTCGGAGCGTTCTTCACGCAGACGGACTGACGGCGATCAGCCAATGACCGCGTGGTTCGAATCCCGCCCTCTCCGCTGGTTGGTGAACGTCGAATCAAACAGGCCTTGTTTCCAAGGCTCTTTGAGCAGCGCGTCATTGTTCACCTCCGTGACTGTGCTGAAACTGTGCTGATGCCCTTCCGCCCTCGGGCGGGCTTGGCGGGGCCGGCGGCCTGGCGGCGCTCGGCCAGCTGCCGCATGGTCACCTGGGCCTCCTCGTCGATGTGGCCGACCCAGCGGCGGAGCGTGAAGAAGTCCACTCCGGCGAGGACGGCGATCGTGCAGAAGGAGTGTCGGAACTTGTGGTTGGTTCCCCCGAGGCCGAGCTTCGCGAGCACGGTCTTGAGGTAGGCGAGAATGTGGCGGTCGTTGGCCGGCAGGTTTGCGGTAGCGGCGGTGCCGTCCATCCGGTCGATCACCCATCGGCGGCGGCGGGGTAGGTCCGAGAGCATGTCGACGGCTCTTGGCGAGAGCGGCACGGCCCGCTCCTCGCCGTTCTTGGGCCGCCAGGGCCGGGCACCAGACACGACCTCCTTTGGCCGGATGTGGGCGATGGGCGTCGGCCCATCCAGCGTCAGGTCATCGTGCGTCAGGTCATCGTGCGTCAGGTGGACGACCTCGCCGATCCGCATGCCGGTCTCGGCCATCATCAGGAACGCGGCCTTGTAGGGGGCCTTGGCGGCCTCCACGATCACGTCGAGCTGTTCCTGCCGCCAGTAGTCGCGGGGGACCGGTTTCGGCTTCACGAGCTTCGTACAAGCGACCGGGCTGGCGGCGAGCATCCGGCGGGAGACGGCGAAGTTCAACCACTGCCGCACGATCGTCAGCTCGGTGTAGCCCGTCTTGGCGTTCCCATCGGCTGCCTGGCAGGACGGGGCCATGGATGGCCCGCCCTGCCTATGGCTAGCCCCACCGGTGCCCGTGCGACAGTGGGTGATCTCCGTGCCGAAGCGATTACGGGGTTTTCTCGCCGATCGGCCTGCGGCCGTCACCGCTCTCACGAGAATCTTCATTGAGGATATCGAGCGGCTGCTGGGCGCTGCCGCAGGCGTGACGAATGACGCCAGCGCCCCCGCAGCCGCCGCCGACATGCTCACGTGGGAGAACAGCGGTTTTTCAGTCGATGCCAGTGTTCGGATCACGCTCATCGACCGCGACGTGCCGAGCTATTTTCAGGGCTTGGAGCACCTGCTGCGGTATTGGGCCCGGCCACCCTTTGCGCTCGAGCGACTCTCTATGACACGTGACGCAAGCGGCCGCGCAACCAAAGTCCGCTACGTGCTCCCCCGACACAAGGCCGCCAACTGGGTCGGTCCGGGCCGCTCGCGAACGTCCACGCGGCCTGGGGCGAACGGCGTCGTCGAGCTCACGCCGTTTGAGTTCCTCGACCGGCTCGCCGATCTCGTGCCGCCGCCGCGCAAGCACCGGCACAGGTATCACGGGGTGTTTGCACCCAACCACAAGCTCAGGCGGGCCGTGACGGCACATGACAAAAGGGAATGTCTGCAAGCGAGGCGATGCCGCGGCTGGCGGGTATGCGGTCGGCGGACATGCGGCGGGCGAGCATGCCACGGGAGGCTGCTGTGACGCGAATCACGCGAATCGAAAGCCCCGCTCGCACGACACCTCACGGATTGCGTGAGCGAAACTGATGGCTCGGGTGGGGGAGGAGTTTCCGCTTGCGTGCCCGAACTGCGGCGGCGACATCCGGCTGATCGCATTCATCACGGAGCCGGGGCCGATCCGGAAAATCCTCACGCATCTTGGCGAACCGCTCGAGCCACCACCGGTGTCACCCGCTCGTGGACCGCCCACCGACTGGGGCGAGCTCGTGCAGATCCATGACGATCGCGACGTCTTTCAAGCCTCGCCCGACGAGCTGCCCGTGATCGACATCCACAGGCTCTGAACGGTTCCGGACGCGACCCACGCATGTCGGGAAACTGCGAACTGGGACGCGGTCTGCGTCGACGCGAGAAAAACGCCACCGAAGGGGGTGCGGGGCGTTTCGAGAAAACCGCTCCGGACGCCCGGGCCGCTCCTCCCGAGGCTCACGAGCCGCTCATCAGCCGGAAGACCGGTGCGGAGGTGCCATTGACCGGGCTATCCTTTCCTTTCCTTTACGCCGCCCCCCTGCACCCCTACACGCACGCGCTCTTCTCGGCCGTGCCGAGCGTCGCCCCGGCCCGGCGGCGCGGGCGGATCGTGCTGCCCGGCGACGTGCCGAGCCCGGCCAACCCGCCGGCCGGCTGCCGGTTTCATCCCCGCTGCCCCTTGGCCGAGGCCGTCTGCCGCGAGATCGATCCCCCGGCCACGCAGGTCGGCGACCACGTCGTCCACTGCCACGTCGCCGCCCGCGAACTGGCCGCTAGCGGCCCGGCCGCCGCCTCCACCACCATCGCCGCCGCGATCTCCGCGCCGCCGGCTGACCGGAGCCCGCACCGACCGCTGCCCATGGGTTGACTCGCCGGCCACGCCACCGGCCGGGTCAGAACTCGTCCAGGGACGGATCGCCCGGGATTCCCTTGGGCAGAACATCCCAGAAAAGAGAGGCGTCCCTCGCGGCGGAAAACGGACGGAAGCCGTTTTCGCCCGCATAAAACGCCCCCGCCGCGTCCCTCCCCGGGTGCCGTCGCCCGGTCGGCCTGGCCCTGGGGCCGCCTCGCCCGGCCGGTCACCGCTCCGCCTGCCAGTCTCTACCCCAGGCGGTAACCGCCCCGCAGGCCGGGATGCTGCTTGAACACCAGGTTCTTGGGCCTCGAGGACGCGTTGATCTTCCACTGCGTGATGCGGCCGGACGAGCCCGCGACCGGGTGAGCGGTGTGCAACTCTGCAATCCCGTCCTTATCAACGTCGCGGGCGGCGATCGCGATCGGTGAGATCTCCGCGCGCGGATCCGGGGCTCGAACCGTCGCCAGTGGAGGAGCCTGCCCCGGCTTGCTGCCGTCGAGTACAACGACGAGCGTCACGTCACGGAGCTTGTGGGCCGCCGCGATGTCCGGAACGTTGTCAGCGTTGAAGTGGCCGACAGAGATGACGAGACCGTTGACGGAGTTGCTCTTGAACGGCTGGAAACTCCGCATCGGCCTCGGGAGCCGCTGCTGCTCGGTGAAGGACCGGAGGTCGAAGACGTTGACGACCGCCCGGATTCCGATCCCCGACCCCACGACGACTTCGGCCCGGCCATCGGCGTTGAAGTCGGCCGCCGCCAGGGAAACGCCCCCCGCGAATCCACGGCTGATCGGGAAGAACTCCCGGAAGGCACCGTTGGCGACGGGGTCGCGGGCCGCCGTCCCCAGGCTGCGGAACACCCGCACCGGTATCGCCCCGAGCGCGGGGCCGGCGATCAGGTCGCCCAGCCCGTCGCCATCGACGTCGCCGACGGTGACCGTGGTCCCCCCGCGATGGTTCTGCGAATAGGTGGTGCGGAAGGCCGGCCGCTCCGCTCCGGTCACCAGGTCGAAGACCCGCAGTTCCGCGGGGCGTCCGGCTCCGGGCGCGGTGACGAGTTCGGGCACTCCGTCCCCGTCGAGATCCCCGGTCGCCACCGATACGCCGCCCCGGAAGGACGGCTCATAGGCCTCGATCACACCGCTGCCGAGCACCGCCTCGCCGGACTCGGCGGCGATCACCTGCACGACCGGCGACCGCCCGGGGCCCGCCACGGCGCCCAGAGCCAGCACCGGGAAAAAGTTGACCTTCTCGATGCCCGAGAACGTCACCGGCCGGGCGGCACCCACGGCCGGCACCCCCGCTCCGGCGAACGTCCAGACCCCAGACCCAGCCTGCCTGTCGTAGTTCGTGAGCCTGCGGCCAGCGAGGCCCGCGAAGTCGATTTCCAGTTCGTCGCGGCCCGGGCCAGCCAGGGTGGGGGCGGCCGCCGAGATCGAGTAGGCGGTCACCGCACTCGGCGTGACGCCGAACTTCCCGGCACCTGGGCCCGACACCAGTCGGAACGTCTGCGCGTTGGCATGGGTGAAGCTGCCGCTTTCGAGCAGATCCTCCATACTGAAGCGGTCCGCCGTCTGCAGGTTCGAGAACCGAAGGCCAGCGGGCAGTTGGGCCACCCAGGCCGGCACCGGGGCCGCAGCGCCCAGCGTGTAGCTGACGGAGACGGCCGCCGGATCGAGCAGGTCGATCGCGTTGGTGCCCCCGCCGCCATCGATCACGCCACGGAAAGCGCCCTGATCCTGATGCACGACGAAGGCGTCGTCGCCCTGCCCGCCGACGACGCCCTTGATGTTGACGAAGGTGACGACCCGCGGATCCGTGACGTCCCCCGCGGAGACGGTCAGCCGACCACTCGCGCCCTCGCGCTCGAGCACCGCGCCGCCATCCGGCGTCGTCAGACCGCCCTGTCGCCGGAGCGACCAGGACGCCAGCCCGCCGGCGGGCAGATCGGGCCCGATCACCAGGTCGTTGTCGTTGTAGTTGGGCACGCCCAGGGTATCCGCGCCGTTGATCACGATCGGCACGGCGGCGACCTCGCCATTGAACAGCGAGGCATCGAGCCGGAAAATCTCGGAATCTCTCGACCCATACACGGCGATGCCCGTGAGGTTGGCCAACAGATCGCTGTAATACAGCCGCTCGGCGTTGTAATCGCCCACCAGCAGTTCGAACGAGCCGCCGTTGACCCGCAGCACGACCGAATCGACGACGCCGTCGTCGGCCGGGCCCAGACGGTGGGAGAGGTCGACCGACAGCTGGTAGGGCCCGGCGACCGTGGCGTCGATGAACGAGCGTGCCGCACTGATGCGTGCGTAGCCCGAGCCCCCACCGAATCGCCGCGTGGTGCTGTAGCTGTTGACACCGGCGAGTTGCCCCTCCACGAACACCGGCCCGCCCGAGTCGCCCTGCCCACCGCCGCCAGAGTCGGCCGATTCCCGAAAGTCAGCGACGGCATAGAGCGGCCCGCCCGCCACCCACGGGAGCGAGAGCCCCGGCAGCACCGGCTCCAACGACGAGATCGTGTTGCTGATCGAGCGCTTGACCCTGTTCGGCGGGGAATGCCGGGCCAGCGTCTCGCCCGCCTGGAGCAACTGCCCGTCGAAACCGGCCTCGCCGGAGATCGTGACTTGCTCCGGGTTGACTGCCTGATTCCAGAACACGATCTCGAATGCCCCCGCGAAGGGATTGCCTGCGCCGCCCGCGACCAGGACACGCGCCGGCCGGTCCGTGTCCGAGATTCTGGAGGCCGCCAGGCTCGGCAACTGCGCGAGCGCCTGCTCGACATCCGCGGCGGATGGGGCCGGACCGAGCAGGACGGAATCCGCGCCCACGCTCAGCCGTAGCGATCCCGTCGTGCCGGGCCGCACGTGAAGCCGCTGGATCTCGGCCTGGCCTCCCCACAGGGGAAGGTCGGCCTGCTCGTCGCCACCGATCAGCCCGTCGCCATTGCGGTCGCCGAGCACCGCCTGGCCCGTCGTGCCCGTGCCGGTGTGCCCGAACCCGACGTGCTGGATGACCTGTCCGGGGGAAAGCGGTTCATCTCGCAACTGGAAACCGACGCTGTCGACGCCGTTGCCGAAGGGCGCGACGACGGGCAGTTCGAGGACGGCGATGTCGATGCCCATCGAGCCGTCGGGAATGATGTTCTTGCCGTCGCCGCCGTTCCACGAGGGATGGGCGAAGATGTTGGACGAGGGCACGGAGACGGTCACGTACTTCCGGTCGCCCAGGGAATCCAGCTGGTCGGACCAGAACGTGACGCTCGTCGGCCTCCAACCGCCGGCTCCGTCCGGTTTCAAGCAGTGAGCCGCAATGATCACGTGACGCCCGTCGGCCAGGAGCGTTCCCGAGCAGCCACCGTCGATATCGACGACGCCCAGGGCGCTGTAGTCGCCGAGGTCTCGCTGGGGCACGTCATAGGGACCCACCGCCAGCAGCGCCCGCCGCTCGAGCGGCTCGTGGGCCATCCTGACCACCCGGCCCGAAGCGCCTCGGCAGCCGTGCTCGGCGGGCCGGCGCCCGCCACGTCGAAACCACCCACCCCTCGAGGCCCGCGTCGTCGCCATGGTCGGCTCCTTGGATCACTCACCGGTTTTCCTGCGACCGCCAGAGCGTCGGGGCCGCATAGGATAAAGGCGTAAGTCGGGCCGCGATCCGGACGCACCCACGGTTTCGGGCCGCGTTTCGCGGCCCGGCCGCCGCTTCCCGGCGCTGCGGCTGGTCCTCAGGATGGTTTCGGCCCCGCCGGCTGCACCACGGGCCCGAATCCGCGCCGGGTGGGCAGGGAGGGCGGGTCGCCGGTCGAGACCGGCTTCGCGGGGGCCATGCCCCGCGGCAGAAACGCCTCGCGGGCGGCTCCGTTGAGAAGCGGCTCGCGGACGTACGGCGGCGGGGTGCCCTCGAGGCCGAACTGTACGGCTGCCGCCCGTTCGGCGGTGGCGAACTCCTCGGCCGGCGTCATGCGCCGACCGATGATCTGTCGCTCGGTCGCCGGTGACGGTCGCAGTTCGACGTCGAGCCACCAGTTGCCGCAATGGTGGAGATCCTGGACATCGATGCCGAACCGCTGCTCCAGGTAGCGCCGAGCCAGGAACGGCACCCCTATCCAGCCCGTGCCGACCAGTAGGTTGCCGGCAGCATGCGCCGCAGATTCTGAGCCACGACCGGCATGATGAAGCCGCCACAGTATGCCCGGTGTTGCCCTGCCGCGCGGGCTGCTCCTTCGTCGCCGATCGTGAGTTTGGTCGGCTCCGGCTCCGGGAGCGGATGGAAGTAGGTCCGTTGGGCGAGTGATGCCTGGATGGCGACTGCGGCGTCACCGTCGTCGCGCTCCACCCGCAGATCCGCGAGTCGTTCTTGATAGGGAATGCGGACCAGCAGGGCGTGGGTCCGCTCGTCGCAGAAGTACGTGCAGGCTTTGCCAATGTGCGGCGTGTCGCCGAACTCGAGGTCGGGATGCTCGCGGGCGAAGCGGGCCGGATCCCTGCGGTAAGCCGCATAGGCAGCGTCCGACCAGCGGGCGGAGTAGGTGTCGCTGGCCGCGCTCACCGAGCGGGTCCGCCGCCACGTGCTCCGCTGGTTCAGGCTCACTCGCCTGCTCGACGCCGCAGCCGCCGCCGACATGCTCACGTGGGAGAACAGCGGTTTTTCAGTCGATGCCAGTGTTCGGATCACGCTCATCGACCGCGACGTGCCGAGCTATTTTCAGGGCTTGGAGCACCTGCTGCGGTATTGGGCCCGGCCACCCTTTGCGCTCGAGCGACTCTCTATGACACGTGACGCAAGCGGCCGCGCAACCAAAGTCCGCTACGTGCTCCCCCGACACAAGGCCGCCAACTGGGTCGGTCCGGGCCGCTCGCGAACGTCCACGCGGCCTGGGGCGAACGGCGTCGTCGAGCTCACGCCGTTTGAGTTCCTCGACCGGCTCGCCGATCTCGTGCCGCCGCCGCGCAAGCACCGGCACAGGTATCACGGGGTGTTTGCACCCGATGGCGAGTGCCGTCACGGCCCGCCTGAGCTTGTGGTTGCCAGCCGCGGCATCGCCTCGCTTGCCGACATTCCCGACGCGGCAATCCTGGAAATCGCCGAACAGATTCTGCGAAAAGCGATTCTGCCGCGATCCGCGAGCGTCGATGCCCTTCATATCGCGATGGTCGCCCATCATCACGTAGACTACCTCCTGACGTGGAATTGCACGCATATCGCGAATGCCCGAATCCGTCCAAAGGTTTTTGACGTACTCGATCATGCGGAGCTCGCGAGGCCGATCATGTGCACGCCCGAGGAGTTGTTGAACGATGACACAGAAATCTCCTGATCGCGACACGACGATCGAAGACATTCACGCGACTCGGCGAACGCATTGACCACGAGCAGTCGCTCGATCTCGGCAAGAAAGATCTTCGTGAGGGCCCTGACGGCCGCAGGCCGGTCGGCAAGGAAGCCCCGCAGCCGCTTCGGCACGGAGATCACCCACTGCCGCACGGGCACCGGCGGGGCTAGCCATAGGCAGGGCGGGCCATCCATGGCCCCGTCCTGCCAGGCAGCCGATGGGAACGCCAAGGGTTCCCATGGCTGCCGAGCCCGGCTCAGCCGGGCTGCGATGACAAACCCCTGGCCGCAGCCCGTGCAGAGAGCGCGTGCGAATCCAAAGCATAGGATGCCGCACTCGAGATAGCCGCGGAGTTCCTCCTCGACTTGGCCCGGCACGGGCCGCTCGGCGCGGTCGCGACAAGCGAGCCAGCGCTACCCGTTCGGGAAACGCACCTATTCCCGGTTGCTGACTCCGCCGAATTTCCCGAAGTTTTCGTCATCCACAACGGTAGCGGGCGAGTTGACGGGCCTGCGCCCGCTTCGGCGCGTGGCTTTCCAAGAGATAGTTCCCGCGGCCGGCCAGCCACTGGGCCAGCGACACGCGGAGATGGCGATCACGGCCAGTCGGCTGCCTTGTTGTGGCATGCCGCCGAGCGAGGGCTGGACGTTCCGCTGCCGGAAAACAGCATGGACGTCGATCCGGTGACCGATTCCGACGCCCTGGCGTGGATGTGCTACGACGCCCTGATCGGCAGCGAGTTCGAGCGGATCCACGGCTGGCACGTGAATCTCCTGCCCGCGTCAGTGCTGAAGGAGTTCCCTGCAGGCTGGGAGTCCCGCGCGGCACGACGCACCTACGGCAAACTGACGGTCGTTGTTCCGTCCCCTGGTGACATCCTCGTGCCGAAATTAAGGCGCAATGAACCTCGGGACCGCGCGCACGCCGCGTGGGCCAAGCAGCTTGGCATCGCGTAATCTCCTCTGTCGCCCCTCCCAAGCTCACTGCCTGAAGCCCGATGCGAAGACTGCTGTATCAAGATGAGTCTCGATTGGAGTACGGGCGACGATTCTGGCGCGATCCCGCCAAGCGGGAGCGACTGCTTCGACACTGGCTCGACGAGCGTCACCCCTATTCCGACAGGTTTCGTGAGCAATGGCTGCCGCTCGTGGATCGTGTGCTCCGATCCGAGCCCGATCACGACGACTCGTTGGATGCAGCCCTCCAGTCCGAAGGCTCCAGCCTGCGGGCGGTCGTCAAAGAGATTCCGCCGATCTTCGGAGCGTTCTTCACGCAGACGGACTGACGGCGATCAGCCAATGACCGCGTGGTTCGAATCCCGCCCTCTCCGCTAATTGATGAACGTCGAATCAATCAGGAAAAGCCCGCTCCTCATGATCCGCCCCACTCGGCCGACGGTTGCCGCAGTGCCATTGGCCGGCCTATGCTCCTGTGCCCGCAAGGGCGCGTGGGTTCAAGGCGACCTGATTTCGGAGCACGACTGATGAACGCCCGGCGGAATGTCTCGATGCGAGCGATCCTCGCTGCCTGCATGCTCCTCGCCACCGGCGGGCACTGGCCCGCAGCCCCGTCGGCGTTCGGCCAGACGACGAGGCCCGCCGCCGACGCGATCGACCGGACCGTGTTGCCGATCCACGAACCGCTTCGGCCGTCGTATCGGGAACTCGACGCCCGTGAGGCGAAGGCTCCGCCGCGCTTTGAAGTGAAGGCGCCCAAGGCCGCCCCCAACGTCGTGATCGTCCTGATCGACGACATCGGCTTCGGGCACTCGAGCGCCTTCGGGGGCCCCTGCGCCATGCCCACGCTCGAGAAACTCGCGGGCAACGGCCTCAAGTACAACCGCTTCCACACGACCGCGCTGTGCAGCCCCACCCGCACGGCGCTGCTCACCGGCTACAACCACCACAGCAACAACGCCGGCGCGATCATGGAAGTCGCCACCGCGTTTCCCGGCAACACCGGGATTCGCCCCCAGAGCATCACGCCGATGGCGGAGGTGCTCCGCCTCAACGGCTACTCGACTTCGGCGTGGGGCAAGTATCACGAAACCCCTCCCTGGGAAGTCAGCATCAGCGGACCGTTTGACCGCTGGCCCACCCGCTCCGGCTTCGAGGAGTTTTTCGGTTTCATCGGGGGCGAAACGAATCAGTGGGATCCGATGATCGTCCACGGCACCACGCCCATGCGCAAACCGGAAGACGACCCCGACTACCACTTCACCACCGACATGACCGACCGGGCGATCGGCTGGGTGCGGGCGCAACAGTCGCTCACTCCGGACAAGCCGTTCTTCATGTACTTCGCCACCGGCGCGACCCATGCCCCCCACCATGCGCCCCGGGAATGGATCGACAAGTACAAGGGCCGCTTTGACATGGGCTGGGACGAACTGCGGAAGCGCACCCTGGCCCGGCAGATCGAGCTCGGCGTCGTTCCCAAAGGCACCACGCTCGCCCCCAAGCCCGAGGCCATCAAGGACTGGAATGACCTGTCGGCCGACGAGAAACGGCTGTTCGCCCGGCAGATGGAGGTGTTTGCCGGATTCGCCTCGCACACCGACCACGAGGTGGGCCGCCTGGTGCAGAGCATCGCCGACCTCGGCGAACTCGACAACACGCTCTTCATCTACGTCGTCGGCGACAACGGCGCGAGCGCCGAGGGGGGCATGTCGGGGATGTTCAACGAGGGCACCTACTTCAATGGGGTGGCGGAATCGACCGAGTTCATGCTCGGAAAGATCGACCAATGGGGCGGCCCGGAGTGCTTCAATCACTTTGCCGCCGGCTGGGCGGTCGCCGGCAACACCCCGTTCACATGGACCAAGCAGGTCGCGAGCAACTTCGGCGGCACCCGCAACGGCATCGTCGTGCATTGGCCGGCGGGCTTCAGATCCAGGGGCCAGATCCGCGACCAGTTTCACCACGTCGTCGACCTGGCGCCGACCGTCTTCGAGGCGGCCGGTGTGCCGGCGCCAAAGGAGGTCAACGGGATCGAGCAGCTCCCGATCGAGGGCGTCAGCATGGCCTATTCGTTCGACGATCCCCGGGCTCCGGATCGGCGTACGACCCAGTACTTCGAGATCGGGGGCAATCGCGCCGTGTACCACGACGGCTGGCTGGCCGGGACCATCCACAAGGCGCCCTGGGAGGCGGCCCCCCGCCGCCCGCTCGCCAACGACGTGTGGGAGCTCTACCACGTCGCCGAAGACTTCAGCATGAGCCGAAACCTCGCCGCCGAGAACCCCGCCAAGCTCGAGGAGCTCAAGGCGCTCTTCACCCGGGAAGCCGTCGCCCATCACGTGCTGCCGATCGATGACCGGACCATCGAACGCTTCGACCCCAAGGTCGCCGGGCGGCCTGACCTGATGGACGGGAGAAACACGCTCACCGTCTACCCGGGCATGGTCTCGATGGCCGAAAATGCCTTCATCAACGTGAAGAACGCCTCCGTCACCCTGACCGCGGAGGTTGAAGTGGACGGCGACAAGCCGAGCGGTGTGTTGCTGGCCCAAGGCGGCCGCTTCGGCGGCTGGGCCTTCTGGGTCCGCGAAGGACGGCCGATGTACACCTACAACTTCCTCGGCCTCGAGGCCTTCCGGGTCGCCGGCACCGACGCCATGACCGCCGGCAAACACACGCTGAAGATGACGTTCGCCTACGACGGCGGCACCCGCCGCGGCGCCGGGGGCACGGCGACGCTGTTCATCGATGGCAAGAAGGTCGGCGAGGGCGCGATCGGGAAAACGCACCCCAACGTCTTCTCCCTCGACGACACCGCCGACACCGGCATCGATACCGGAACCCCCGTGGACGAGGCCTACGGGGAGGGAAAAAAGAACGCCTTCTCGGGGAAACTCGCCAAGGTCACGATCGAAGTCCGGTGAGCGTGGCGGCGATCGCGGCGAACCTGACCGGTGGCGTGCCGACTGGGGCCAATGTGACTTCCAGGCCGCGCTGCCATCCAAGGTGAGTCGGAGCGACCGGGTTTCTGGCAGCGGTCGTGCGGTGCCATCCGCCGGCCACGGCGCCAACTCCGAAATGGAGAGCGCATCCGACTTTGGTGTAGCACCGGCTTCGGGGGCGGCAAAAGTCTCCTCGCTTCATTGCCCGAGCAGGATGCGATGGCTCACTGTGCGGTCTCTTTCGCCGCGGGCGGTGTTTCCCAGCGGGCCTGGGTGGGCTGGCCCGCCAGTTCCGCGGCCGCCTGTTGCACCCGCGCGGCGTACGCCCGCCAATCGTACTGCAACTCGAATTGGCCCAAACAATCCTTCGTCCATTCGCCGCGGCGGAGATGCTCGTCGAGCAATTCCCGGTAGGGCTTGCGCTGGTCCTCGGGCAGGGCCAGCAGCCCGCGGATGATCTTCCACCGGAGTTCCATGTCTTGGACCCCTTCGCGGAACATCTGGAATCGCACCGTCGGTACGGGGCCATCGGGGCCGGGTTCGAGCAGCGCGTTGTTGCCGCCGATACCGTTGTTGCTGGAAACCCTGGGTGCGGCATGCATCGGCGACTCGGGGACCTTGAGCCAGAAGTCCAGGCCGATCTGCCCCATGTCGCCCCGCAACGCCAACTGGCGGAACGCCATCGGCGGCGAGGCTTCCAGCCAGGTGGTGCGCAGCGTCGTCTGGTCGATGAACTCGATGGGTGCCGCCGCCATACGGCGTTCCAGCGCCTCCGTCGTTCGCAGCGGGCACCACGGTTTTACTCCCAGCCCCACTTCCAGTCCGCCGGTGGCGATCAACTTGCCGTCCTTGGGGCTGGGATCGCCGGAGAAGTGCGAGACCAAATGCCACCGGGCGTAGGGGGCCCACTCCCGCAGCAGCTCGCCGGTCTTCGGGCTGGGCCGCGCGTCGCCGCCCAGACTCAACATGATGATCCGGTCGGACCAGCCGCGCTTGGTCACCACCCCCCGCAGGCCGTCCAGCAGCGGCCGCCAGAACGCCGCCGCTCCCTCGTCCTCGAACTCAGGCGCCGGTATGGGCGTGGTGGCACCCGTTGCCGGGTCCCATTGCAACACCCGCAACGGTACTTTTGCGCCCAGGGCGGCGCCGTCCCACGACTCGTTCTTGATGCCGCCCCAACTGGCGGTCATCCGGCGGGCGGAACTCGCCTCCCAGACATAGAAACTGATCGCCTGCGGCGGTGCGCAGTGCTTCAGATAGACGTCGAGGTATTTCTCCAGCAGGCTGAACTCCGGCACGAGTTTGTCGCCGGTCTTGACCCAACGGACCAGCGGCTGCAAATCGGCCTTCCCATCAGCCTTTTCATGAGCCAACTTCGGAAACATGTTCCCCAAGATCACCGGCACCGGAACGACCACGTTGCCCAACTGCCCCGCCATCCGCAGCGACGTCTCCATGAGCCGGAAGTGCTCCTCCGACCAGAGCTTGACTTTGTAGTAACCCGCCAGGCTTTCGGGGGAATGGGCCACGCCCATCGGCGTGGTGAACTCGCGGGCATCGGGCAGCACCGCCGCGCTGACCAGAACCTGCAGCGGCACGGAGAAGGTCTGGGCGTTGGCGGTGATTTCCAGGGTGCCCG
>Ga0315900_10008281_pt1 | contig 13411 bp, 26 predicted proteins | sample LakEriMetagenome_FD_203521 | JGI IMG/M metagenome (GOLD analysis project Ga0315900, IMG submission 203521) | Freshwater fungal communities from buoy surface, Lake Erie, Ohio, United States - Buoy 12 MA114 | ecosystem: Environmental > Aquatic > Freshwater > Lake > Lake biofilm | place: USA: Lake...
ACCGATACAACTTGTCGTCACTTTTCGCCATGTCGCCATAGGTATCAATGTCATCAATGATGTCCCAGAGTTTTTCCAAAGCCTCCAATGCTTGCTTCATTGCTGAGATGATCATTGTCTTCCCTCTTTCATGTCGTCCATTACTTTCTGTTTAACGCATTCAACCATTAGTAACGCAGTAGATGTTTTGACGTTGGCAGTCCACCACTTCGGAGGGCCATCATCCCGCATCGTTACCACGATCACGGCATCGTCGTGTTCAACCTCTTCAAGCGCAGAATGAAGGCAAGCCGCAGCCCCCCACCGTCCAAGGGTTTCGATTTTTGTTGTCATCTCTCACCCCTTTTTCGGATTGCTTTGGCGCAGTCGCAGATAGCAGCGAACAAAAGCGCTTCGTCACGTGCAGGTTTCCCTTGGCAAATGTAGGCATCTCGTAAATCTTCCTCACACACCTTCGCACACGCTTCACGCTCGTCTGCCCGAACCAACTCGGCAAAGTGTTCGATGTCACCATGCAAGGTCAGGCCGTGATTTTCGATTAGTTTAAATACGTTCATGTGTTTTTCCTTATAACAGCGGCTTCAATCGCCCTGCATATGTCAACAAGGCTTCCACCCTCTAGGTTATCGTCAAGTATCTGATGAACTTCTTTATCGGTTAACTCGACCATGCCATGCCTTTTACACATTGATGCAAACCTACGCAGGTCATTCCAAGAACACCCATATGTAGATTGCTTTTTGGTAATGCCAGCGGCGTCAGCCATTATCAATATCTGTTCTTTGGTTAATTCGTTGTTCATGTTTACCTCTTAACTATGTAGTGGGCCGCTTCAACATGGCGGGTTATCTGAATTGCACGCTCTCGAATACGTTCACCATAGCGGGAAAACAAACGCTCTATGTCGGATTCATCTAACATAAACCCACCTCGCAGTATTAGTGCATCTTCTTTGCGCTTACACGTGGCAATTTCTTCATCGCCTTCACCCACCGCATAAGTACCATCTTCGTTTTGACACATCCATCTATCGCTCATGTATTTTTCTCCATTAGTTCACGGTCTGTCATAGCCTAGTACCACCACGATTGTTAGCGCAGGGCCACACTTGGGCTAGAGCATTGACCACAAGAGAATCAGCGGAGTAATGCCTTCTTTCGGGATTAAGTTCTAAATACTGCTTGACCACATCCCGGGCTTGTCCTGCGGTTACATTTTGTGGAGCACATACCTTTACCCTAGCGTAAACGTCAGCCACACCTTGAACATAGCCAAGGGCAACCATCTTTGGAATAGCCTCCGAGTCGTTCATCCTAGACAACAGGCCGTTGCCATCCATAAACTCAGCACTCGCCATACATGGTACGAACAGCAGACTCGCGATTAGTTTTTTCATTTAAGATTGCCTCCCGATTTAAGAATGTCACCCCCGTACACATACGTACCAACGTGTTCTAGTTTGATAAATGGATTGGCGTAGATCTTGCCACCATGCTTGCGCCACAGATCACAGAAGTGATAGTCCTCAGACAACAAAGCCCCCGTCTGATCAATGCTTGTAGCAAAGAACTCATGGGTTAAGGGTTTAATGTACTCACCGTTTTCTTTGTGGGTAGACACCCGATAAGTAGGTACGTGGGGCATAAGATCCTCAAACACTTTGCGCTTGATTAGCATGAACCCTGTACCGCCGTGGCGTACTTCAATCACTCCGTCGGAGTCAGACTCTTGCATTTGCCCTGTCATATTAAACACAAACGCACCGCCATAGTCTTGTAGGTTTTCTTTGCCCATCTTTGCCGCCTTACTGACTTGCTTCCAGTCAACCTCTTTCTTGGGGTATATGCCGCAAGTAATATCTCGGTCAGCCGCCATCAGTTGTGCCACCGCAGTACCGTTAAAAGAAATATCTGCGTCAATAAACATTAGGTAGTCCATACCCTTTTCTAAAAACAAACGGGCTAATTCGTTACGGGCACGGGTAATCAGGCTTTCATTCATCATCTGCGCCCAGTACACAGGCACACCAACCGACTTCATTTTGTTTATTGTCCCAAGCAAACCCGCTACGTAATGCCCTGTACACATCCCGCCATACATCGGCGTGGCAATCATCAATGATGGGCGATTTTGTTTTTGTTCTTGGGGCAACGAAGTTTCAGTCCAATCAGTCATACTTTCCTCACTATAAGTTGATACCCGGAATAGGCGATATTTAATTCATCCTCAAACATATTTACAAACGCATCCACCGCAACCTTGGGGCGTTGCAACAGAGTAAACCCTTGGGGCTTCCACAGATAGTCATCAAACACCATGAAGCCTTTTGATTTCAACAAAGGCCAAGCCATACACGCATCGGTCAAAACATCTTTAGCCAAGTGCGACCCGTCGATATAGATGAAGTCGAACTTTAACTTTTCACAGATTAAAGATGGAATCCACTCCGTAGACAAACCTTTTAACTTCACCACCCTACGTTCAGGAAACGCTTTACGGACTGTTTGGATATTGTTTTCGAACCGTAACTCTGTTCCATCCATATCTTCAGACGTATGCTCCGCACCACCTTTCCATGTGTCGATACAGTAGATCTCACCGCCATCCTCCATCATGTTCTCGATAGTCCATACAGCAGACCTCCCTTCAAATGACCCAATCTCTAGGAAGTTTTTACGTTCCAACAGATGCGGGATCATCTGCTCCCATACATGGGGTGCCCAATTAAACCAATCTTTTGTGTATTGATATTCCACTACTTCTCCTTAATTTATTAACCTGACCTGCCAATCCGAATCAAACCCTACGTCGCAGTACCTTGTCTGCCCCACCTTTCCCCACCTATCACCACCGCATCTCGCCTCAGCAAACCTGCCAATCCGAATCAGACCCTACGTCGCCGTACCTTGTCTGCCTAACCTCACCGAATAAAACCGAACGCAACCCGAACGTTCCCTGCCGCGCCGTAGCAAACCTGCCTTATCCTCACCATTAACTACCATACCGCTTCTTACACCACCATGACTGCCCGACCAGTCCGCATAAAACCGCATCTCATTGCGCCCCTCCATGCACCTCCTATCCTGAACTGCCTCAATACACCATAACGAATGCAACCTATCTGCACCAATCCCCACCGTAGCAAACCTGCCAAACCCAACCCAATCCCACCGCTTTCTGCGCCACCTAGACTGCCCGTCCGTATCTCTCCTTACCCCATCTGTCCATGTAGTACCTTGTCGCGCCTCAGCAAACCTGCCCTACCACTCCTTATCCAACCGATTACTTCCCGACCCAACCCAATCTGCCATGATTAACCATGCCAATCTAGACCGCACCCATCAAGACCGCAACTGCCGTGTCTTACCGGACCCCACCGTGTAGAGCCAGTCCCCACCCCACCTGCCGTGCGGGGGGCACGAAGCCCCCCTCCAATTACTACGCTTTCAACGCATCCTTAAACTTGTTAAGGTCAAGCAACAACATATCAATCTCGTCCTCCATCCCTAATGCTTCGGCGTGTACTCTTGCTCGTTGTAAGTAAGCCGTTGCCCGTGAGAACTCCATCACAATAGATTCCCTTGCCAAAGCCTTGTCCGATTTCAACGTATTCAGAGATACATAACCCTGCTCGTTGGCTTCAGCGTTTGGATCGCGGGTATAAAACACACTACTGAATGTTTTATTTTCTGTCGTGATAACCACACGTACTGACGTGATAACTTGTCGTGCTTGGTCAAGACGATACTTGTGACCTGCAACTCCATCGTCCCACTCAAACAACTCATGCAAGGGGCTGTCCGCATCCTCGGCATCCTGCACCACCAAATCAGGGGTTAGTTTCCCATCATTGGCTTCTGCAATCTCAGCCAACCGCTTTGCTACAATTTCTCTGTCCTTGATTATTCCGCTCATGCAACCACCTTAAACCCACGGCGTTTAGTCTCAGACTCAAACCAAGACAGCAACTCTTCAGTTTCGGCATCGTAGTAGTCGGGGTTTGCTAGTGCTTCGGCCTGTTCTTTGCGACCCATTTTTTTAGTGATACGAACAAAGTCAGGATCATCCGCGCCTACCAACTTAAAGCAACCAAAGTTACCCGAACCCTTCTCTTGTCTCCAGTCACCTACACCGGACACCATACCGCCTGCCGCAAGTAAATTAGCAACCGACTGATCTTTCAGCAAAGGCATCGTGAACTCTACTGTCAAACGGCAAGCCCACTCAGGCATGATTGCACGGGTTCTTACATCGGGTGTGCGATTAATATCCGCACTACGGGTTACTGCACACATCACTTGTGGGATACCATAAATCTCAATGTGTTGACCTTCGACATACACGTGCTTCTTAATCTGTGTACGTGCAACTCCGGGCATATCCAACGCAGCAGTCATCATCGTACCCTTGAAAGCCGTAGGCAGAATTGAGATCAAAGTGTTTGCCTTGTCGTCGTTGATAATGTAAGGGGAGTTACGGAACTCTTCCATCGGATTGTGTTTCATCGTCACGGCTTTCTCAGCCGCGTTCTTCCGACCCTTGGGGAACAACAACTCTTGTAAAACCTTTTGACTCATCCGATTGTGAATGAGTGGGGTAGTACCAAGCACGCAGAAATCCATCTTGCCACGTGTCTGTTCAAAAATAATAATCTCACCACTTCCTGTATTTGATGCTTTAGCCATGATCACTCTCCGTATAATTAATTTAAAAAGGTGCTTCTTCGAAACTTGAAAACTGAACTTTTCTTGACTTCTCTTGTTTACGCATCCACTTCCGTATCTCCCTCCTTTCTTCATCGGTTTTAAAAGGCCATGCCATACGTAAAGAATCTAACGGGGGGTCATCGGTATCAAGATACTGATGCTCAGGTGCAACTAACTGATCCACCATCCATTGTGTTACGTTAACTTCTGACACTACAACTCTCCTTTTAATTGTTTAATCTCCCGCACCACCTGTTTTAATTCGGCATCGTCAAACCACAGATAGTAAATGTTATCGCTCTGTCGTTTACCAATGTCAGGAACGCGAGTACCTTTTTCACACAACTTGAGCATGGCATATTTGGATTCGACCAACCCCGGCATGGGGGGTACATCAATATCTAACTCACCGTAAATGCTAGTGATTCTGCCTGTGTTGTCCGGGCGCATTTCAAGTCGTGCGGATACCTCTACCTCTCTGATTAAACGTTCCATACTTGGATTATAACTACGCATTTGTATTACTTGCAAGCGGTTTCATCACATAAAATTCATTATCGGAAACCCTATACCCAACCCCCGGTATTGACTGATTGGCGTCACCACCTAAGATCTTAAGCATTGACACGTCGGCGAGTAAATCCTCTGGCAAGGTTTCGATAGAGTCGTACATCACCGTAGGTTTATGGTTCTTTGAATTGTAGTCATCTAACTCTTTCGCCGTTACCGCAACCCGACCATCCACCGCGTACACATGGTAGATTTCGATAGATTGCTTTTGCCTAGCCCTGTACGCATCCCGTGTTTCTACGGCATTAGCCATCTCACTAAACGCTTTGGTTTTAAACTGCACGCCAAGGTCACGCAGATGCTTAACTTCTTCATACAACTCAGCAGAACCAATATGCCACACTGATTCACCCGCTTTGTATAACTCGTTACGCCAACTCTTGATGAGACCCTCTGTTCTGTCGCTATTGAACTCAAAGATCTCGCCAAACGAAAAGGGCTTTAGGAAGTCCACCATCATCTTGACCACCTTCGATTCAATCTTAGATGCTTTGGTGTTGTACTCAAGTGAGTGCCTACGATACTTGTCGTTCTTGATTAGGCGTGACCCAATCTCCATCAAATCACCTTCAGACAACTTGACGTACCCAACTCGCTCCCTTCTCTCAACACGTTTAGGGAACCGAGGATCAATAAATATAGCGGTTTTATACTCAGGTTTAATTTGACTCTGATCAATAATAAAGTCAGGGCGTACCACCTCAAGATTCACGGCATGGCTCTTACGTGCAAACTCCTTAAGGATTGATTGCAACTTGGGATGGAAATCTTCTAATGGTGTTATGTATTTCATTTCACTCTCCTATAAAAACTCAAGTCCGACTTGAGGATTTTCTTTTGATCTCAAACTCCAGTATGTCTCCACCTTCGGCTTCAATCTTCTCAGCCACAAACATACCTATAATCTTTACCGCCCTCATGTGCTCTCGGTGTAGCCCCGCATACCTCCAGTGAAGCCACAATATCCAAGTGCCCATGAGACTAAACAGTAATGCGTATTCCATAACATCTCCTCAGAAGTTAAACGCGGACAGAATGTCATCAACCTTACGCTTCACATCATGGCGCACAGAATCCGAATCCCGAATCACCTCAGCATCACGACCCGATATAGCCACCTCAAGTTTGCGACGGGCTTCCTCTAACTTGGGATCGTTAGTCACATTGAGTTTGGTCAGCAGATTGCACAGGTCAAATGCATTAGTAATTAGCGAGTCACGGAAGATCTGCGTGTGATTGTCCTCACCATTTTTCATCTTGCGTGGTGTAGGCGCATCGGCTAACTTCGCGCTCATGTGGGTCAACACTTCGTGCAGACGGCCCCAAAGGTCTTTCATCGCATCCTGTAACTTGTTATTGAAATACTCTTCGTACTGACCGGCCAGTTGACGCTTCACCTCTTCCCCCGCTTTGATGCGGAAATCGCTTGCCGTGGGGAGTGGGCACAATGCGTAACGGAACTTGAACTTGTTGCGCAGAGTTTCGACTTCGGGATATTCCTCGCGGTCAAACAAAGAACCTAACTGAAAGGCTGCCCCTGATACCAGTTGCGGGTACTCCTGTAGGAAGTCCTCCACCGCATCCTCGAACTGTTGCTTGAACGAATCCAATGATGCCTTGTAGTCAAAGAAGTTAGCCATAGGTAACAGGCGTGACCCACCGTCTGACCACACAGTAGTCTGCTCGTAGTGCCATGTGCGGATCGTGCCAACAAGTTTCTGCACCTGCTCTAACTTCTGCGTACCTGCTAACAGATGCTTGTGATAGTTACCCGCCCGTGACTTCGTACCCTTGGCAGAGTCGATCTCTTCGGACACCTTCTTGTCTAACTTGCGACCAGTCCACGCACTAATGTTGAGGTCAATCAGTACACAGTCAGACAGATCCATCACCACAGAATCATTTTGCATTTCCATTTTCACTCTCCTTAAGTTATGTATGTTTACTGCTCGTTACCATTCCTCAAGTCAGACTTGAGGTATTCCTTGCACAACCACATCACGAACTGCGAATAGTTAAGATCTATCCCCGTGCGTTCCGCGTGTGCCTTCTTCGCTTCATCCACCATCGCTCGTGCATCGGCACGAATCAACAACGCTTTGTATCCCGGACTGTTACTCATGTTTAATCTCCCATATGAACTGTTATGCCGACATCGGCGGTAATACCCTTAGTAGTAATTCCCCAAAACATCGGTGCGTTCCAATGCGTACCCCAACCATCCACATGACCATCGGTCAGCATGACGATTGCTTCAGGCTTTAACTTCTTGTCACGCATATAGTCAGACACACATTGTGGCCTCGTGCCCCCACCACCACGGGGCTTAGTCGTAGTCAACAACGCATCGAACGAATCACGCTCATACACCTCGTGTTGACATACTTGTGTATCCCAATACAGCAAGTCGATTGCTTCAGGCGTTACTGTCTTGCAGATCTGTTGTACCTCACCCAAGAACTCACCGATCTGACGCGACCCGATAGACCCTGACATATCAATAGCCAAGACCAACCGACCCACCGACTCACCAATAGTAGAGGGCAGATACACATCACGATCCACCCACCTACGGTTAGGCTTGCGCCATGTAGAAACATCTTTGTCGTCACAGAATGTAGTGATGAAGTCACGCAACGCATCACGCCAATTGATCTTAGACTCAAGGATCTCAGCGATCTCGCGTGGCACATTCGCGCCCAACTTACCCGCTAGAAGTGCGCCTTGTCGCAAGGCTTGGTCAATGTCATGTGCGATCTTGTCTTTTTCTCCCTGCGATAACTCTTTGGCATCCTCCCACCCATGCTCGTCAAAGCCACCGCCCGTTTCCTCATCATCACCATCATCACCTGATTCCGAACCATCTCCATTCTCCCCCTTGGATTTACCTTCGCCTTTACCTTTACCCTTGCCTTGCTTCTTTTGCTTGAGCATACGGAACACAGTACCCGCATCGAGTCCGCGATACTGCTCATCCAACAACCCACCCTCGGGCAGAGATACGAATGTGCCGTTAGGGTCAGAGTCATAGATCATTAGATTGATCACATAGTCACACGCCATGTTGGATATCTTAGCGTCTTGCTTCCAAAGATCTTCCCACACAGTCATGTGGCGAAACGCCTTGTGTAGATTCTCGTGAAGTATCAGACCACGCAAGTCAGCATCCGATAACTTGTCAACGAACTTGCGCCCGTATCGTGTGTTGTAGCCATCGGTGTACGCAGTCGGGCAACCCTGATCTAGCACAGAGGTACGCCCCATCATAAACACACCCGAGTACAGCGCATACTTCGGGTCATTCATCAGAGCAATGTGCGCTTTCTGCACACGCTGTTCAGCACTTAGTTTTTGTGTCATGTTCACTCTCCATTAGAAACTCAAGTCAGACTTGAGGATTAGAACGCCCATTGATTCTTGATAGCCCACTGCTTGAACTTAGTATTGCGGGTAAGTATTGACTGCTTGGTGCTTGACTTCATAGCAGACTTGGCAAACATCGCCTGCCATTCAAGATCAAGACGCTCGGCATAGTCGATCCACGCATCAATAGACTTATCATCCACACGGGTCAGCGCAGAGAACACCACCATGCATTTAGCAATCACATCGGTAGCACCCGGAACCTTCGCACCCTTGGGGTCAGCAACGATTGATTCCCATGTCGGCAACTTGTCCACCACCGTGAAGAACGCTTGCATCTCAGCAGCAGCCTTGTCACCCACCGTACCCGCAAGTAATGACTGCGTTACCAAATCACCGAGGGTATGGCGCTGCTTGACGATATGAGAAGCCTTCTCTAAAGATCTTGGTGTAACAAACGCAGACTGTGGCTTGGTTGGTTGATAGATCAAACCATTCTCTATCTGTGCAGGATCGGTGTAACTCTCCAAGCAATGCGGATTCTGCTTGACCCACGCCAAGACGATTGGCTCAATGTCATTCTCAATAGCCCACGCACCCCACGAATCAGGATCGAGCGAACCATCTACATTGAACCCTGCGTGTGGCTTGCGCACCGTAGTGAAACAGACACGGTTACGGGCATGGGCTTCGAGCGAATCACCTACGCCATCCGTTGACAAGTTAGTAGTACCGAACACAATCGAACCTTTGGGCAGGGTCATGTCACCGATGCGATACTCGTTCATCAGAGTAAGCAATACATTCTTGACCGCCTTCATTGCCTTGCCGATCTCGTCGAGCATAACGATCACGGGCTTATCCGATTGCAATTGGAACCGAGCATTGGGTGCGAACCGAGTCACCCGAATCCCATTCTCTTCCACCGTATAGGGCAGGGCAAAGTCACCCAAGTCCAACAAGGTGCAGTCGATGTACGCTGTCGCATATTCAGGGAAACGCTTGGCAAGAACTTTGAGCATGGCAGACTTACCAATGCCCGGCTCACCCTGCCCAATGATTGTCACCTGATCACCCACCGTCGCAATTGCATTTGCGAACTGCGACAAAGTTACGGAACTACCTAGATTTATTGTTGCCATTTTCACTCTCCATTTTTATTTAAGAAACTCAAGTCAGACTTGAGGAAATACATTTACAACTACACATTACTACAACTGAATACCTCTATTATATAACAAGATTATCTCTAATGCAAGAGGTATCCACCTCCCGTGTGGTGTACACATCCATCTGTTTGATCAACTTACTGATGAAGTTTTTGATTGCGCTCACCGAATACTTGCGATCATCTAGTGTTAGTTTTGCGGTGTATGAGTCATTGGGGTATGGTTGAAAATCAAGCGCACTAACCTCATTTGTTTGTAGTGGATATAGTTTCTCCAATATGCAATACATCGCACGATCCCAAGTATCTATATCCTCAACGCTTAAGATCTCAAGCAACGCATCAAGGTCGTGCAGGTATGTTTCGTATGTATTGTAGGCGTGTTGTCTTTGCCACTTGCTGAGTGTGTGCCCGTGCAAGATTCCCTTAATGTTTTCTTCGAACCCAAAGTCGTACTTGTATTGTTTCCATGCGTACTCTCCCGATCCACCTTGCTCAACGAGCGAACGCCATTGTTCAGTCGTGCTTGCTCGCACCCAACCATCTGCCAACTTGAGCATAGTCGTCGCGTACTTCTCGAACCCTTTGATGCGCTCGCGCACCACCTTAGATTTACTACGGTCAACAACTTTCTGCGTGAGTTTGATCTCTGTGATTAGTTTCCAATCATCACCCTCTTGCTTGAATGTCACCACCTTGTCGTGGAGGATCGGCACCTTCTGATCACCTCTCAGCACCCACACTTGACCCCGCGTCTTGGTAGCACGGAACGGGGAATGTACGCTCATAAATTCTGCTGTGCTAACACTAGCGTAACCACCTGTCCTGAACTCGATCCGCCCATCGGGGCTGTACATCACCACATTGGTACGATAAAGCCTTGCGCCATACCACACACCATCGGCACGATCCTCTTTGACTAACAACTCCCAATCCCTGCGACGCTTACCAAGTGGGCGCACATCTTCTGCCCTACCACGGATCGGCTTGGTTTCTTCGTATCTGTTTCTAAAGAACTCGTATGTCAGGTATGTCATTTTCACTCTCCTTAGTTTTCTCAAGTCCGACTTGAGTTTTGGGTTTACTTATCTTTCCTTATGTCCAACCAAATCACTACACCGATGCCCACAACTACAAGCACCACGAACCACACCAACTCATGCGCAGCCTGAGCAGCCATGCCCGAGTCAATCCACCAATTTGTTTTCATTTACTTTCTCCTTTTTCTTGCGTGGTTTAATAGGTCTGATCATGTAGTTATACTCAGCAACTACGCGGTCATGTAGCAGAATTTCCTCTTGTCTAGGTAGGCAGTATCTTTCTAGACTATCTATATGCTGTTCAAGCACATCTAAAATCATCCCTAAGTCCTTTGCGCTTAGGTGTGCTCGTTTATTATTCATTTATCCCCTCCCGATATGATGCAAGCCAAGAAGTACACACAGAACGCAATACAGATCAGACCAAGTGCCCCGTTCAAGGCACGCAGAACCTCAGCGATCTCACTCATTTGCTCTCCCCTTTCTGTAAAACACAGTCGATCTGATGCGGTAGCACATTGAATGTGTACTTGCGCTCATCCATTGCCACGACAGTCACCAACTCCCCGATGCGCTCGACATAGCAGGGTTTCTTGTTGAACCTCACCACATCGCCAACCCGCACCTCACCATTGGCGTCGAACAACCTCAAGTCAGACTTGAGATCCGTGCTTGCCTTGGGTTTCTTGGGGAACTCAGGCGGTATTGCCTGTATAGGATTGATTCTCATCTCAACCCCCTTGCTACCCATAACAGGTAAAAAGATCTGATCACACCCATGCGATACCCGAACCGCAACTTCCAATACGCATACCGCTCCCCATGCCAAACCACGATACTCCGTACCTCGATTGGATTTATCATTTCACTAACCCTCCTTTGTTGTTGATACCCTTGGCTGCTTCTCTTGCGAACGCTTGGCTGAAGAACATCGGGCCTTGCTTGTGTGGGGTCAGGATTGTCCAACCCTTCTGAACCTCTTTCGATTTCTCCTCCCCGCACTCCTCACACAAACGACTTACAGTTTGACGCTGAGGTGGCTCAATATCCGAGCCACACCAATGACAATTCAAATATCTAATACTCATCTCGCACCCCCTTCAAAAGCATTGATCGCGTCAAGGATCATCCATCTATCTACCGTCGTGTTTCCACGAGCCATCTCCTCCATCACATAATTGGCTATGTATTGGGCTAACGCCTGCTTATTAATATCACTCATCTCATACCCCTTTCACAAAACAATCAACGAACTGAACCCTGTCTTTAAAATCTAAAGACTCCCAACTAGGTTTAACAAACTCAACCTCATAAACAAACGAATCAGCACGCCACGACTTCTTGCGCATTACTTTTACTTTAGGTATTACCCGTACTTGGGGTTTGATTGATGCAAGGGTTTCTTGCCAAGTTTTTGTTGTCATTTTCACTCTCCATAAGATGTTTAGATACGCAACGATGAACTCTCTCAAACCAAACTCAAGTCAGACTTGAGAAAACCCATCGCGCCGTATCCACGGCTTGCCCCTCTGCATTTAGCAGTCCTGTGTGGTGTTCGGGGCGGGGCGTACTAGGTAGCGTGGCAAAAGGGTCAGACTCAACAAAACAAAACCCTCAACTATCTAATACACCGCAGAGGTACTGCTCAGGTTAGCGCGTGTGGGGATGGAAGAACCAAAGAGAATGGGATACACCGAACTCAATCAGCCTGCATAAACTTCAGTCCTCGTGCCAATGACACACAGACGCCCTACGCCTACTCTGCACTTGGCAGTTAAACCAACACCTCAGAGTCCCCGCTAAAGCGGAACGACTTGCAACTCAAGTCTGACTTGAGGATCGGGATAGCCAAGCATTTGCCGGATTGTTAAAGAGCGATTTACTACTGAACCTCTATTATATAATAGGTCTATGGGGTGTGTCAAGTCCTTTTCTTTACTTTCAGCACTTGTTTTACATTCGCCAACACACCATAACGAACCCGATTTTTTAATTTTTTGTTTTACTTTGGGGGCTTGTTCCAAGAATGGGGGGATTTGTTCTTGCTTGTTCCAAGGAATAGAACGGGGGATTTACTTTATGGATCAATATGTTAGGGCAAGAATCGTTTGCTTGTTCCTTTGTTCCACGCGATAACAGGCACCTGCGCAGAAGGTCTTTCTTGAGAGAAAAAATGGCGGTGAAAGTAAAAGTAAAACAAATAATTTTTTGGGAGGGTGTGTATATATTTTTTTAAAGAACAAATAGATAGATAATAGAAGAAAGAACAGATAAATCAATAACTTAGCCTGTACTCTTACAGAAGAACATTTGGTACAAGATTTGGAACAATGGCTTGCAGACGCCATTCCACAGTTCCTTTATAGAAATTAGAAGAAGTACAAAGTAGTAACGATACTTTTTGCCTAAACTCAAGTCTGACTTGAGGATTGCTCACACAGAGATGACACCAGTTTCTGCCCCCCGCGCCCCCGCACGCACCGATCACGCACGAACAACCTGCCACGCACACGCACTCACCAACCGCGCCCACCCTCACTTACCGAGATGACACCAGTTCCCAA
>Ga0315900_10008286_pt1 | contig 13405 bp, 12 predicted proteins | sample LakEriMetagenome_FD_203521 | JGI IMG/M metagenome (GOLD analysis project Ga0315900, IMG submission 203521) | Freshwater fungal communities from buoy surface, Lake Erie, Ohio, United States - Buoy 12 MA114 | ecosystem: Environmental > Aquatic > Freshwater > Lake > Lake biofilm | place: USA: Lake...
CCGGCCAGCTTTTAGAAACCACTGCCGTGCCAGAGCTGAGGCAGCAGTCCGCAACTATCGCAGAGGCGATTGCACTGGCTATTCGCCCTGCATGAGCCGAAAGATCTAATTTATTTAATGATAACTAATTTGGCCGTCATCTTCAGGCGAGGTGCAGAGAGAGCGGCTGATAAGGGGTTCTAATCCTCATACACATCTTTACGGTGGCCTACCGCTACGACTTCTATCACAATCTCTTTTCGGATTATCTCGTATAGCACCCGATAATCGCCGATGCGGTAGCGATATAGGCCGCTTAAATTTCCACTGAGTGGTTTGCCGAGGGATAGCGGGTCTTTAACTAAATGTGACTCAACTTTTTTAACAATTCGCTTTGCCTCGGCATGATCCAATTCACTCAAATCCTCCAGCGCTTCCGTATCCCAGCGAATGCTGTAGGTCATTGGCGTTTATCGAGTTCTTTGAGTAATTCTTTGGTCGTAAGGAATTTGCGATTAGGACGCGACATGCGATCCATCGCGACATAATAATCGCTTATATCTTCCAGATAACGCGTCAATGCCTCCTTGATATAAAAACTCTTGGAGCGCTTGGTCAGAGCACATAAGCTGGCAAGCTGGGCGTCAATATTTTCCGGCAAACGTACCGATGTCATAGATTGAATCTCTCAAAATGTATTACATTGTAGCAATGTATCACATGTAACACAAAAATTCAACTTTTAAGCGCCTGATTTTCAGCAATCGGGATATTATTCCCCCTGCATGATGCGATCAACGAGCTGCGCAATGGTCGGCACGAAGCCGTTTGCGTACCATGGATCCTGCTGAAACTTGAAGGCATTATGCCCGGAGAACATCAGCTCGTTATCCACGCCAGCGCCATGCGCCACATCCTGCAGCGTTTTCTGAATGCAGAAGCTGCGCGGATCGGCTTTTTTGCCGGTGGTGTAGTCATCGTGGTCTTTCCAGTTGGAAAAGCGGCAATGGGAAAGGCAGCCCATGCAATCCACCTGATCTTTGTGAATCTCCGCCGCTTTTTGTTTGCTCACAAACATCAACGTGGAATCTGGGGTTTTCATCGGTTCGTCATGACCTTCCGCGATCCAGCGCTCGGCGCGCGCGCGGTCATCGGGCTGGATGAACACCGGCCTGCCGCGTGGACCAAAGGGGAAGGGGTCGGCAAATAATCCTTCCACCTCGGTGCGATACTCAATCTGGCGCTCGGTGCGGCCGCGCAGTTCTTTGATAAAGTTATTGTTCACGGCGGAAGAGTAAAAACCCGTCGGCGAGAAGTTGTTCAGGAACACATCGCCTTCTTTGAGCGTCATCAGGCGGCGTTTCCACTCATCAGACACCGGACTTTCTTTGGTGAGAATCGGGCGGGTGCCGAATTGAAAGGCAATGGGGCCAATCTCGGGATTATCCAGCCAGTGCTGCCATTCTTTCAGCCACCACACGCCGCCCGCCATCAAAATCGGCGTTTCATTCAGACCATAGCTGTTCATCACTTTGCGCAGCTCGGCCACGCGGGGGTAGGGGTCTTGCGGTTTGGTCGGGTCTTCGGCGTTGGAAAGGCCATTATGCCCACCGGCCAGCCACGGATCTTCATACACCACACTACCCAGCCATTTGGGGTGCTTGCTGTAGGCGCGCTTCCACAGCGCATTAAACGCGCGGCCAGAAGAAACAATCGGGTGGGCATAGACTTCGTAGTGAGCTGCGATTTCGGCGAGTTTGTATGGCATGCCCGCGCCGCACGTTACCCCGTGCACAAGACCTTTCGCGCCTTCGAGAATGTTGACCAGAATCCTCTCGCATGCGCCCATTTCCCATAAAACATTCACATGGATGCGGCCTTTGCCGCCGGAGATGTCGTGGGCGAGCTTCGCTTGGAAGATGCCCCCCTTGCTGCTTTGCTCGATCAGCTCTTCGTGGCGTTCGCGGCGAGTGGTCGCTTTATAAGTATAGGGGATGGGTTTGCCATCCTTGTCAAACGTGTCGGCGTTCACGCCGGAAAATGTGCCCACGGCGCCGGCCGCAGCGAACGCGCCAGCGGTGCGGCCATTGGTGACAGACACGCCTTTGCCGCCCTCGACAATCGGCAGCACTTCACGGCCTGAAATAACAACGGGTTTTAGTTTTTCGCGGTTGAAACTGGACAATGTGCTTCCTGTAACAAAATGAAAGATTTCGTGATTATAGGCATAAGACGCCAGCACGCAACGAATTTGATTGCCTATTTCGTAGCGGTTTCTGGCTCATGTGAAGATTGTGTTACAGTGTAACATATCTCTTGGCAGGGGGCGCGGCAGGCCTTATCATTTATCACTAATTTCAATCAGGTTTACATGGTCAGGGCGATTCCCAAAGATATTCTGGAACACACGCGGCATCTTGAGGGTGTTGCGGCGGCGACGGCGCGTGCGCGTCAGCTTGCCAGCAAAGGTTCTGAAATATTGCATCAGCAGGCAGAGATCATGGGGCATGCGCGGCAGCTGGAGAAGCTCGGGCGCAGTGAAGAAGCCACCGTGCTGCGCGACTGGCTTTCCATCAGCCGCATTCATGAGCGCCTGAAGCAGGAGCTGGAAAGGCCTGCGCAGCAGCGTCCGTTTATCGATCACTTGAAGCAATCATGCGAGAAGAATGGCCGCATGAAAGCAGTTTATGACGAGCTGATCAGCACCTGCCAGACCCATGGTCTGAGCATTAGAGGCAATGTAGTCAAGGCTGCGACAGATTTAAGTTTTGAGCTGCCAGCTGCTAAAGTGATGGCGGCGCGCGAGGCAATGACCAGCTACCGCGCGGCAAAACCTTTATCCTCGCTCGCGGGCGCTGCTGCAAAAACACCGCTGGGAGCATGGGCGCTCGTTGCAGCGGGCACCGGCGCGGCGGCGGCGATCGCCATTCATGCCTATGGTAAGTCTGATCAGAAAAAAGGAGCGCCAAGCGCCCGCCTGCGTGAGCAACAGAAAGACTCAATGCAGCGGGCGGAAGACATCGCCTACACCATCAACCATTCGCTTTACTGCACGCTGACCGATTTTATCAATCCACCGATCAATGCGGCCACCGACGGGTATCTGCGCTGGTTGATCCCCGGTTGCGGCCATGACCACAGCCATAGCGCTGGCCACACTCATGAGCACGGCGAAGCCTGCCACCATCACCACGAACCACAAGGCGCCACGCGCTGGGAAAAATTCAAAAGCGCCTCGAAAACAGCCTTCAGCAAAGAGCGTTTTTTTGAGTATGCGAAAGGTGAGTTTATTGGCGATTTTGGTGCGGTGCCGGTGACGATTGCAGCGCAGCGCTTTTTCCCCAGTTTCATGCATGGCCTGCGCAAACTTTCTGAGCCACTAGTGCGTCCGCTTTTTGCTTTCGGCATTGAGCGCAGTAGCAAAAAATGGGCTAAAGAGCAGGGCTATGCCGAGGGGTCGCCGGAATATGAGGCGCACAAGCGCGAGGTCTATGAGCATGAAATAGGTCATTTTCCGCAGGCGATTGTTTGGACAGGCGCGTCGCTTGGCGGCAACATCGCCTATCAGATGTATGCCGACAAAACGCCAATGGCATTTGATCGCAAGCTGGCACTCAAAAGCAGCTCGGTACTCTCCGGCGTACTGGTGACGGCGGGGATGGTGGTAGCGGCGCGGGCGCTCGCGCCGGATACCATGCATCGCATGGATCGCTGGACGAGCAAAAAAATCATTCTGCCAGCAACGAAAGCCGTAGGCTCGCTGGTGGGGGTGGATGAAGCTGCTGTTGATCGCATGGTGAGTAAAGAGCAGGCGCTTGCCCACGGCTCGTGGCAGCAGCGTATGCAGACCGAGCAGGATCAGGAGCGCGGCGTTTTGCGATCTTAATGCGCCTCGCCCCAGTGTTTGCCGGCGCCGATTTCCACCGTCAGTGGAATGGAAAGTTGTGCTGCGCCTTCCATCGCTTTTTTAATCACCGGTATTACTTGCTGAAGCTTATCTTCCGGCACTTCGAACACGAGTTCGTCGTGGACTTGGAGGAGGAGCTTAAAGCCCTCCCCCCACAAGGGGGGGAGGGAAATACGAATCATTGCCCGCTTAATAATATCCGCCGCCGTGCCCTGCAGCGGCGCGTTGATGGCGGCGCGCTCGAAAAACTGGCGGCGGGCGGCGTTTTTGTCGTGGATGCCGGGAAGGTGGCAGCGGCGGCCATAGAGCGTTTCTACATAGCCGTGTGCGCGTGCGAATTCCTTGTTGGTTTCCATGTAGTCGCGGATGCCGGGATATTGCCGGAAATACTGCTCGATATAATTTGCGGCTTCATTTCTGCCAATGCCTAGGCGCGTGGCCAGACCATGCGCCGAAATACCGTAAATGATACCGAAATTGATCGTCTTGGCGCTGCGGCGAAGATCGGAAGATACTGCCGCCACTGGCACACCAAACATCTGCGAGGCGGTAATGGCGTGAATATCGTCGCCGTTTCGAAAAGCGGTTTTCAGCACATCGATATCCGCGATATGCGCCAGCAAGCGCAGCTCAATCTGCGAATAATCCGCGGACAGCAGCACATGGCCACTTTCCGCCACAAACGCTTCACGAATTTTACGGCCTTCTTCGGTGCGGATCGGAATGTTCTGCAGGTTTGGATCGCTGGAAGAAAGGCGGCCAGTGGAGGTGATGGCCTGCGCGAAGCTGGTATGAACCCGTTTCGTACCCGGATTAATCTGGTTTGCCAGCGCATCCGTGTAGGTGCCTCTCAGCTTGGCAAGCGAACGCCAATCGATCACTTTGCTGGCGATGGCATGGCCGCCTTCTGCCAGCTCTTCGAGCACCTCGTTATCGGTAGAATAAGCACCGGTCTTGGCGGATTTTCTGCCGCCTTCCAGCTTAAGCTTATCAAATAAAATTTCACCGAGCTGCTTGGGTGAGCCGACATTAAATTCCGCCCCCGCCAGCGCATGGATATCTTTTTCCAGCACAAACATGCGCGTTTCAAAATCCTTGGAGAGTTCAGCAAGGCGCGCGGGATTCACCTTGATACCGCGCTCTTCCATCGCAAATAAAATGGCAGCCAGCGGCCGCTCAAGGGTTTGATAGAGTGTCAGCAATCGTGCTTCAAACAGTTCGCGTGCAAAAAGCTGGTGTAGCTGCATGGTGATATCGGCATCTTCGGCGGCGTAGGCGGTAGCTTTATCGATCTCCACCTCGTCGAAGCGCTTGCGGTTTTTGCCGGTGCCGGTGACTTCGTCGAAGGTGATGGTTTTGCGTGCGAGATATTTCTCTGCCAGCTCGTCCATGCCTTGCCCATGCTCGCCGGCATGCAGGCAGTAAGCCATCAGCATCGTATCATCCATCGCGCGGATGGCGATGCCGTAGCGTGCCATCACATGCATATCGAATTTGATATTGTGGCCGATTTTCAGGACTGATTCGTCTTCGAGAAGTGGTTTCAAGAGTTCGAGCGCGCGGGCAAGGGGTATCTGGCCCGGGATGAGGGATTGGGCATGAGGCATTGGGGAAGAGAATAAATCTGCGTTTTCCCCTAATCCCAAATCACTAATGCCTAATCCCTTATGAAGTAGTGGCACATAACACGCTTCGCCTTGTTCCACACAAAGCGAAAAGCCCACCAGCTCAGTGCGCATACTATCCAGCGAGGTGGTTTCGGTATCAAAGGCAACGATGCCTCTCTTTTTCGCGCGCGCGATCCACTGGGCGAGGGCGGATTCGGTGGAAAGGGTGGTGTAGTGAGTTTCGGGATTCGGGATTGGGGAGTTATCAGCGTCATTGCGAGGCGAAGCCGAAGCAATCCAGCTTTCTTTTTTCTGGATCGCTACGTCGCCTGCGGCTCCTCGCGATGACGCCTGAAGCCTAGATAAAGCCGCCTTCAGACCATATTTCTGCATGAAAGCGCTGGCCGTACCCACATCCAGTGGCGTGGCAGCGAGGCTTTCCAGCGGCGGCAGGTTGGGCACATCCTCCATCAGCCCCACCAGCTCGTAGGAAATGCGCGCCTGCTGAATGTTGTTTTCAATCGCTTCGCGGCGTTTAGGTTGTTTGATTTCGCCGGCGCGCGAAAGCAGCGTTTCCAAATCGTCATACTGCGTGATGAGTTCCGCGGCGGTTTTAGGGCCGATACCCGGCACGCCCGGAACATTATCCGAGCTATCGCCCATCAGCGCCAGCACGTCGCGCACCTTATCTGGTGCGACGCCGAATTTTTCTTTCACTTCCGCTTCACCGATGGGTTTGTTTTTCATCGCGTCGTATAGCGACACACCCTGTGCCACCAGCTGCATCAGGTCTTTATCCGAGGAAATAATGACCACCTCAAAGCCCTGCGCACGCGCCTGTCTGGCGTAGGTGGCGATGATGTCGTCCGCTTCGTAATCCGCCAGTTCAATTGCAGGCAGGCCAAGCGCAATGGTGGCCTCGCGCACGATGGGAAATTGCGGCACGAGATCCTCCGGCGCGGGCGGGCGGTGGGCTTTATACTCAGGATAAATGCGATTACGAAATGTGTGCCGCGCGGCGTCGAAAATAACTGCAGCATACGTCTTACTCCCTCCCCCTTGATGGGGGAGGGTGGGGAGGGGGTGTACTATTTCACCCTCTCCCTGCCCTCTCCCATCAAGGGAGGGGAAAAAAGAATTGCGGAGCTTCACCAGCATATTCACAAAACCGCTGACAGCGCCGATGGGTGTACCGTCCGGGCTGGTGAGCGGCGGCAGAGCATGATACGCACGGAAGATGAAGCCGGAGCCGTCGATGAGGTAAAGGGTGGGCATGAGGCATTCATATAGAAGTTGCCATTTACATACAATGCTCGTATCAACTTTTTATCTTAATCCTTAATCCCTAGTGCCCAATGCCTAACCCCTCCCTCTCCGGTCCCATCCGCACGCCCCGCTCAGGCGGCAAAGCCAAACAGCTTGTTGTGCTGCTGCATGGCTGGGGCGCAGATGGCCCGAACCTGATTGATCTCGCGGATGTATTGGGGCAGGTGCTGCCCGATGCGCATTTCATCGCGCCAAACGCACCATACCCTTGCGAGGCCAATCCGTTTGGCTATCAGTGGTTTTCACTCATGGATCGCACGCCCGCGAATCTTCAGGCGGGTGTAGAAAATGCAAGTAGGATTTTGAATGAATTTCTGGATGATCAGCTGGCGCAGCTTGGCCTGAATAATAGCCAGCTCGCGCTGGTGGGGTTTTCGCAAGGCACCATGACCGGCCTGCATGTGGCGCTGCGCCGCGCGCCGCAGATCGCCGCACTGGTTGGGTTCTCAGGCTCACTGCTGGCGCCCGAGCGCCTTGCGAGCGAATTAAAATCCAAGCCACCCATTTGTCTGATTCACGGCGATAGCGATGATGTGGTGCCTTACGCCGCCCTTGCCGCTGCTGAAGCTGCTTTGAAACAACAGGGCGTTTCTGTCCATGCTCATACCCGTCCGCGCCTTGGCCATTCGATTGATATGGAAGGGCTTAAAATCGCGGCGGAGTTTCTGGTAAAAAATTTACGTTAAACGGTTCTCTGACCGCCAAGTTTTGAGCCAGGTTGAGCGAGTATTTCATCGGCTGCTGTTGCGCCACTCATGCCGGCATCTATTGCGCCTACCGCCGTAACTCGAGCTGCATCCAGACGTAATCCCAGAGTCACTTCTTGCGCTCGCTGAATGTCAGCAAACATCTTTTTGGATTCAGGCCTTAGTATTTCTTTTGCAATGCCGTCTGAAATTGACGCGATAAGGTCAAAAGGTTTATTTTTTTCGGAAAGCTTATCATTAATAGCGGCAATCGGGGTTCCGAGTTGATCGATTTCTCTGGTGCGTGACTTCAGATCCGCTTCAACATTTTTACGAACAGCCTCAGCCAGCTCCTGCTGGGTTTCAAAAGGCTTCGGCGACTGGGCGATGGTTCTAGCCGTTGCATCGCCAATAATCTGTGCCACGCGCTCGCGCTGTTCATCGCTCAGGCCACGGTTTCCGGTCAGTAATCCGGTCACAAGTTTATTGTTGCCTTTTGCTGCAAAGCGATTCATACGCGCAATAGTTGCCTGCAGCTCGCCGCCAATATCTTTTTTCTCATTACGCACGAAGGTCAGCTCGCCTTTTTCATTGGTGCTGCGGTCGTAATACTTGTCAAAAATTTTCATATCGTCGCTGTCATAGGCCAAAGTATTATTCTTACTAAGGTAACCGCTGGCTTCATACTTGCTTCGCACACCGATCGCCGTGCTTTCAGCGATTGCGCTGTCGGCCATCGCGGCGGTTTTTGTTGCAATGATATCACGCGCCGCATCGGTGTAGGCGGCGGCAGCACCGCTTTTGAAGGAAGCATCCAGCGTCAGGCCTTTTCTTGCCGCATAATCGGCAGCAAGGGTGTAGGAGGCGGCCGCCATCATGTTGTCAGTCAGCTTAACCCCGGGCCTTGATTGCTCAAGGCCTTGTTTGCCATCTTTCAGGGCGGTGTAGATGCGATTGGCGGCGTCTTTCGGAGAAACATTGCCGGAGCTTTCGATTGCTGCCATGGCAGGGCCTATCACGCCTGACATGGCCAGAATATCGCTCTGCGTGACGTTATCTTTTCCAAGCAATGATGCCAGCTGGGAGCGCTTCGCTGGGTCAGCCAACACTTCATTCATTTTTTCATACACCGCGTTCTGGCCGAGCGCCGAAAACAGCCCACCTTTGTCGAGCGGCTTGCCGTTTTCATCCACAGCGATTTTGATCTTGCCGTCTTTATCAAAAAGCTGCCCGCTGAGTGTGGACGTAGTTTCTGCCGCAGTTTTCTGCGCGATTTCATCCAGCTGTTCATCGCTAAGCGAGGCGTAGTCTGAGCGATTTCTACGCAGCTCCGTCTTCACCGCCTGCGCCATATTCGCCTGAAATTCATCTTTGGTTTTTCCGCTGGGATCATTCAAAAAATGCTGCACAGCTTTGCCAGTGGCTGATGAAACTGCTTTCACCTCCTGCTGTTCGGGAATAGGCGATCCCATCCACCCGGCCACCATTTTGCCAAGCCCGATGGATTCCAGCAGGCTGAAGATACCCCCGATAATAGCATCAAGCCACCCAATACCAGTGATGCCTTGATTTTCAGTTTTTCCATCTGCCGTTTTTACGCGACGCATGCCGCTTCTTGCTGCGACCAGACCCTGCTCAATTTCACCCGATACCGCACCCTCCACCTGTGCTTCCACCTGCGAAGCGATGTTGCGGGTAATTTCCTGATTGGCGGCTTGTAAATTATTTTCGGTCATTATCACGATTCCTCACACTGCATACTAACTTAAATTTTCCCAAGGAATCATGAAAGATTCATGACATTGCAAAAAGACTCACAAAGTGGCTGTCATAAAACCGTCTTTTAGGTTGATTTGGCAGGTAAAATCGGGCTAAATCAACCAGAGTTCACAAAGCGTTAACATAAAATATGCTTTTTTAACAGGGGTTTGGTTTGCCGGTTGTATCAATCAGGGTGGCTGGCAGGGATTATCAGGTCGCTTGCGGCGAGGGTGAGGAAGACCGCCTGAGGCTGCTGGCGGATGAGGTGGATGAACGCATTGCGTCCCTGACCTACGGGATGAAGCAGCCGCCGGCCGAGCCGATGGCGCTGTTACTCGCGGCGCTGATGCTGGCCGATGAACTATCTGAAAAACAAAAAGAAATAGAGAAAATTCAGGCGGCATCGCCATCGCTTGACGAGATGCAGGACGCAGCGCGCCTGGCGCAGGTGGAGCAGGCGCTGGCCGCCACCATGCACGATATGGCCGAGCGTATTGAGCGACTTGCGGATTCCATTGAAATTCGTGGCTGAATGCCCTATCTTCAGTAGCGAGTGGTTCTGCTCGGTGCGTCAGGTACATTGTTCCTTGGACCGATAATTAGCATTTCGGGAGCTGTCCCTGGTGAAGGCCTTGCCTTTGCACATATGGCGCCCACCTGTCTCACAGGGTCGAATGCGAACTTGTTTTACCAACGGCCATAGCGGTTCCACTCATACGATCTTTATTTCTCTGGCCATCTTGCTTGCTTGATTGCGCTTCCGGTGCTCACGTACTAATATGTACGCTGCGCGCCGGTTCTCATCAAGCGGCGCATATGGCTCAGATAAATAAAGATGCTCACCGCTATCGATAAACCCACCCTTCGCAAACAGATGCTCGCCAAGCGGCTCTCGCTGGAAGATGAGACGCGTGCGCGCGCGGCAGACGCAATTATTCCTCATATCTTAGAATATGTTCCAGCAGGCGCGGTCGTGGCGGGTTATGCGGCGATCAAGGGTGAGCTGGAGGTATTTCCGGCGATGCAGGCGCTCGCTGCGCGTGGCCATACACTTTGCCTGCCGGACATTACCCATCAGCATGCACCGCTGACTTTTTATCGCTGGCAGCCGAATGAGGCGCTGGTGAAGGGAAGCTACGGGATTGACATTCCAAAAGAAAAAAATATTTCAGTTCCCGATATTCTGCTGGTGCCGCTCGTTGCCTTTGACGCGAAGAAAAACCGGCTGGGCTATGGCGCGGGTTATTACGACCGCAGCATAGAGGAATTACGAATCCGGAATCCTTATGTTAAAGCCTATGGTATTGGCTATAGCATCCAGCAGGTCGAACTCTTGCCGCAAGAGCCGCATGATGTGCAGCTGGATGGGATTATTACAGAAAAGGGGTGGGTGTGAGGCTATTATTTCTTGGCGATGTGGTGGGAAGGTCAGGCCGCGACGCGATTATTTCGAACATCAAAAAAATCAGAAATGAACACCAGCTGGACGCCGTGATCGTGAATGTGGATAACGCGGCGGGTGGTTTCGGCACCAATGCTTCGATCTGTAAGGATTTCTTTGCCGCTGGGGTGGATGTGCTGACCGGCGGCGATCATGTGTGGGATCAGAAGGATATCGCCTCCTACCTTGCCACCGAGAAACGATTGCTCCGGCCTCAGAACTATCCGCAGAATACCGTGGGTCATGGGCACTATGTGCTGGAAGTTGCTGGGAAAAAGCTGCTGGTGATTCATCTGCTGGGGCAGGTGTTTATCCGCGACCATGTGGAGTGCCCGTTTGCCTGTGCGGATAGACTGCTTGCGACCTATCGCCTCGGGCGGGGCGGGGTGGACGCTATTGTGGTGGATATTCACGCCGAAGCCACCAGCGAGAAAATGGCCATGGGCGTGCATCTTGATGGGCGGGTGAGTGTGGTGGTGGGCAGCCACACCCATGTGCCAACGGCGGATAGCCGTATCCTGCCTGGGGGCACCGCCTACCAGACGGATGCTGGCATGTGCGGCGATTATGATTCCGTGATTGGCTTTGCCAAGGAAGGGCCCATGGAGAGGTTCCTTTCCAAGCGCCCAAAAATCAAAATGGATGCGGCGCAGGGGGCGGCGCGGATCTGCGGCCTGATGGTGGAAACCGATGACCAAACAGGGCTTGCCCGCGCATGCCGGGCATTTGTTTTTCCTGAATTCTAGATATAAAATAATTACTTATTTATCTTTACCGAGCCTTTACCGGTTTTTGCTACAACCAGCCCTATGCTACTCGTTTTATCACCTTCTAAAACGCTGGATTATGAATCCGAGCACCGCCTGGTTCGCTACAGCCAGCCTGATATGCTGCTCAAAAGCCAGCTGCTGGTGGCGGAACTTAAGACCTACTCAACGGATAAGCTCGCCGCGCTCATGGAGATCAGCGACAAGCTGGCAACGCTCAATAGCCAGCGTTACCGGTCGTTCAAGGTGCCATTCACACTGCATAATGCGCGCCAGGCACTGCTTGCTTTCAAGGGCGATGTCTATGAAGGGATTCATGCCAGCGAGTATAGCGATGCGGATTGGGATTTCGCGCAGAACCATGTGCGAATTCTCTCCGGGCTTTATGGCCTGCTGAAACCGCTTGATCTGATGCAGCCCTACCGTCTGGAGATGGGCACGCAGCTGAAAACACGCTTCGGCAAGGATCTCTATGCGTTCTGGGGCGAAAGCATTACCAGCGCGTTGAATCAGGCGCTGGAAGGGCATGAAAACCCGGTGCTGATTAATCTTGCATCGCAGGAATATTTCAAGGCGGTAAAGCCTAAATTGCTGCATGCACCGGTGGTGGAGATGGTGTTTAAGGAAAAACACAAGGGGACGCTGAAAGTGATCGGCATTCATGCGAAGAAAGCCCGCGGCGTGATGGCCGAGTTCATCATTCGCAATAAGCTGGATCTACTGCATGAAATCAAAGACTTCCGTGAAGAAGGCTATCGTTTTGATAAAACACTATCCAGCGAAACGGCTTACGTGTTTTTGCGCTAGCCTGGTGGAGACAGCAGGTTATTCAGGCGTGGTTTAAAAACGGCATATTTATAGAGTGTGTGTGGTGCGAGCGCGGATACAAGATCCCCGGTCAGGCTCAGCATGGGTGAGTATTCGATAAACACTTCGACGACAATAACACTCTGACCTGTTGGCACTGTACCCACCTGATATGTAATCGTTCCCGGCTCGCCGATCAGGCTGGTGTAGTCTGCTCTAGGCTTATATTGCCAGACAATGCAGTTAATGATGGTTTCGCTGCAGCTTTCAATCGGTTCGCCGCGGCTGGTATAAACCGAGCTGAAGATAATCCCGCCTTCTCGAAACTCATAAGGCTTCATGATGTAATCTGCGGCCAAAGAAATATTCTGCAGGCTCGCCTCTGTCGCCTGCTCCTGCTGGGTCAGCAGATCGGTTAATGTCGCTGCAGCTCGGTCAAGCTTCATGTTCAGTGTGGCATAGCGTCCTATTTCCAGAGTGCCGATAATAATGAGCACCAGTAGGGGCAGGACAAGCGCTAGCTCTGTCATGGCAACGCCGCGGTTACAGAAAAGCAGCTTCATCAGAAAGGCTCGTTTTTAACGGCTGTGACCGCAGATATTTGATAAGAGCCGCCGTTGCCGCTCAAAACTGCACGCATCAAAGGGGTAATAACCTGCCAGTTATAGGTGATGGTATAAAGAACTGCATCGTTTCTTTTGCCAACGCCATTCCTGCCTTGATCTGCATCCCAGCGCCCGTTCCCATTCACATCAACAAAGCCGTTGCGGCAAGGCGGGCTGTCATTGCGATTTGCGCAAGGCTCCGGTTGGCCGACCACGCTGAAATCCTGATAGGACAAAATTCTGATACTTAGCAGCTCCTGTGCGAGAAAGCCGCCAGAAAGCCGCTGTATTTCTTCGCGAATAAACCTTTCCCGCTCAACGCTTTCTGGCGAGTATCCGGTTTTTCCTGAACGAGATGCCACATTCGCAGCACCTTCCAAGACCGCGTTGGTAAAAAACATTAAAGCCACTTCGATAAATCCGATGACAGTCAGAATAATAATCGGTGCGACAACCGCGAACTCAATGATGGTTGCGCCATCCTGACTATCCAGATTGGCTTGGCCGTGCCTCAGTCTT
>Ga0315900_10008292_pt1 | contig 13397 bp, 7 predicted proteins | sample LakEriMetagenome_FD_203521 | JGI IMG/M metagenome (GOLD analysis project Ga0315900, IMG submission 203521) | Freshwater fungal communities from buoy surface, Lake Erie, Ohio, United States - Buoy 12 MA114 | ecosystem: Environmental > Aquatic > Freshwater > Lake > Lake biofilm | place: USA: Lake...
CCCAAGAAGAAACAAGTCTCACACCCTTCTTTCTTTGCTTGAGAGATAAACCAATCTACAAATTTCTCACAGTCTTGATTATGCTGTAAACTGTTTGATTTTAATCCAAAATGTATGTCTGTAAATACCGCTGCCTTCTTAAATAAATTTACCATAAGATTAGTATAACAATTTTATTAATGATTTTCAATACAAAAGGTTATTCTTCATATGTAGAAAAACTCTCACTACTTTGGCGACTCCAACTTGGATTCAACCCGTTAATTTCTAAGATATCATCACGTATATTTTGATTTCGTTTTTCGCTGTTAAGTACACGACAAAAACTATTAGTAATCGCTGCAGTGTAATAAGCAAATGGGTTTTGGCTTTTTGCTTCGTTAAAACGTAACCCAACGTATGTCAACTGAAGAATGGCACTGTTACGCATTTCGTCATTGTACGTGTATCCACGCCAATTAAATTTCATCGCATACTTCTCACATAGCATGATATACATACGTGCTAGTTTGTCTGTGATATTTCCGTGATCTTTGTTAAAACTACCTTCTTGTAAATCACCACTCCAGTGGCTTTTACCTATACAGTTAAATGTTTTATTTTCATCCATACGAAAATGTTGGAAAGGAGGAAAATTTACACGTACATGAACCATGTCATCTACTTCATCTTTTAATGAAGGGTCATCCAAATCACTAAACAAATCTTCACCCGTATCTTCAAATTCAAAAATGTCTTTTGCAGACTTTTTCTTTTCTACTTTTCTGGGTTGTTTAGGGGCAACTGGTACATGATCCCAAGTCATAACTCTGAACACTAAATCCGTAGTAGGAACCTTTTTTGGATCAACGGTAGTTCCGGTTTCTAGACTTAATCTAGCTGCACGAACAGTTTTAGCTTCTTTGATTATCTTTGGTTTTGCTGCATATTTTAAGCTTTCCTCAATGCTAGCATGCGGCATATCTACGATAAAATCATACCTATGATCATGTTGTTTGTCAAGGTAACTGCAATATGAGTTCTTACTAGCGTGAATTTCTTTTAAAATATCTTTGTTATTGAGGTAATTAACGGGTTTTTTTGGTGTTATTGTCATATGGTTTCTTATAAAGTTATCTGTATATTAACAGAAAAGATGGATCGTTTGCAAGTGTTTGCAACGAAAAAGGTAAAAAACATCATAATATTTAGCGATAAATATATAAATAAGAGGAAAAATATATGGCATTTGTCAATGGATTTGACGCTGATAAAGCTCAGGCCTACAATGAGTTACGTCAGTCTAGTCCTAATTTAAGTCAAGCACAATTGTTCAGTCAAGCTGGTATTTCGGCTGCAGAGCAAGGGTATTATCAAGCATCTCCTATTGGGTTTTTGATCCAAAACCCTACCCCTACTAACGTCAACACTACGTTATTTGCCCCATCCGGAACGAACATAACAGCAGCGAATTTTCTTACCCCTTCTCCGCAACAACCAGTAAACGAGTTTGAGCGCCCCTTAAATTTATCCGGGGGCGATTTAAACGCACAACCCAGTATAGTTAGTTCAAGCGCAAATATAAATCCAAATGTAGAACCGGTGCCCGAAGAATTTGTCGCTACTAGCGTACCTGAAGGGTTCGAAGGTGGCGCAGGATTTGATTTTAATAATGCAGCCGCAATAGTAAAAACACAAAGTCAGGGTGCGCAAAAGGACCAAGCGCAGTGGTTGGCTCAACAAGATTGGCGCTTTAGGATTAGTTTAGCACCTAATGCAAATTATTTGTATAAAGATCCTGATATTTCAGCTACATCAAATCATATATTAAGTCCATTGATAGCTACTAGTGGGGTCGTGTTCCCGTACACGCCAAACATTCAAGTATCTTATTCAGCAACATATGAACCAACTGACTTAGCACATACAAATTATAGAATTTATCAATACAGAAATAGTAATGTAGGTGATATAACCATCTCATGTGATTTTACCGCGCAAGACACAAATGAGGCTAATTATTTGCTTGCTGTTATACATTTTTTTAAATCAGTAACAAAAATGTTTTATGGAAACGATACCCAACCTCAACGAGGAACACCTCCTCCGTTGTGCTATCTAAATGGTTTTGGTAAATATCAATTTAATAATCATCCTGTTGCAATAACAAATTTTAGTTATAATTTACCTAATGAAGTAGATTACATAAAGGCTGGAGTAGTTGCTAATACAGGAGGATTAAATCTCCAAACACAGACTGATACTGCAAAGACCACTAATAGTGGATCATTTATAAATGATTTATTATCTTCATTTTTTAGACTTAAGAATAACGGATTAACACCAGGAGCAAAGTCACAAAGACCAACGTTTAATTTATCAAGTGTTAGTGATCCAACATATGTGCCAACAAAAATACAAATACAAATTTCATGTATACCAATTATATCACGTTACGCAATGGCAAATAATTTTAGTTTAAAAGAATATAGTAAAGGTAGTTTACTATTAGGAAATCAAAATGGCACAGGAGGCATTTGGTAATGATATACCCATCAACAAGCCCATATTATTTTACTGGGGTAGTTAATAATCAATTTTTAGACATAATGGTTGATAGACCATTACCAAAAAAAGCAGATGACATATACTGGCAAATTACTCCAACATACAATTTACGACCTGATTTATTAGCGTATGATTTGTATAACAACTCAAAACTTTGGTGGGTGTTTGCACAAAGAAATCCTAATAAATTAAAAGATCCCTTATTTGATTTTGTAACTGGCACTTTCATTTACCTCCCACAAATAGACACGCTGACAGATACTTTCGGAATCTAATATGGCAACAACTAATCAGGTACAAGATGATGGATACACCGCAGCAGATGGAGGAACGTTACCTCCAGTAGTCGTTATAGGAACACCAGAAAATTACAAAGAAGTAATTGCTAATGGTCGCCCTAAAAATCCTTTAACCGAGTATGCTAGTTTTACATATCATTTGACTTTTTATATGGTAACTTCTGAGGCTTATATTAGGTTTATTGATTCAGGGTTGACATACATTGGACAGAATGAAGGTTTTTATACTGTAGCTGAATCTGGAGGAACAGGGACAAAAAGTAACGCTCCAAGAATTAATCCTAATGCTGAGTATTTTATAGACGATTTAACTTTTAAAACTTTTTGTAATACTAAAGCAACTGAGTCTCCTACTAATTCAATTAATTTTGAATTTAAGATTTATGAACCAATGGGTTTTAGTTTCACAACAGTTTTAAAACAAAAAGCATTAGAAATAACCACTAAAAGTGCTATACCAAACATTCAACTTAACACAGATCCAATCAAGCAATTTTATGTTTTAGCAATCAGTTTTATGGGATATGATGATGATGGTAATCCTATTGATGACGTATATCCTGGAATAGAACAAGGTCAATACACCGGTTCAAGTAGTAACAATCAAGGAAGTAATACTAGTTATTATCCTTTATATTTGCAAGATTTTTCATTCAAATTAGATGGTAAAAGTACAGTATATACCATAAAGGCAACTCCCATTTCTATACAAGAAGCATATGGTGTAAAAAGAAATTTAATACCAGAGGATAGAGAGGTTTCAGGCACAACTGTAGGGGAAGCTCTATTAGGAGCAAGGGAAGAAGGAGATAATCCAAATGCAAAAGGCATCGTTCAAATAATGAACGAACGTGAGGAAAATCTTGTAAAAAATGGACAAGCACAAGAAGTAAATGTTTACAATATTGAATTAAGTAATGTAATAAAATTTTCAAAATTAACATCAAAAGAAAGATATGATAAGGTTAAGTCAAGCTTAGGTATACCTACAGATAGTTCACAAATAACTGGAAAAGACACATTAACTAATTTTACATACAATCCTAACACAAGAAGTATTGCTGTTTCAGGTGGTATGACTTTAACTAAATTTATTGACAACGTAATTTTACAAAGTGATTACATAACAAAAGCATTGGATAAAATTTACACAGAAGATGGAGTTCCAGAATTTAAACCAAGTGAAGGAAATCAAGGCTCTAAGAAACTACAATGGTTTAGTATTAACCCAATTGTAAAACCTAAAGCTTATGATCCATTAAGAAATGATTATGTGTTTTATATAACGTACAGAATTCAACCATATCAAATTCCTTATATTAAATCTACATTTGTAAATCCTACAAACAAAACTGATTATTATGGACCATTTAAAGTTTATAATTATTATTTTACAGGGTTGAATACTGAGGTGCTTAGTTTTGAAACCTCATATAATAACTTGTATTTTTTACCAGGCGGTTCAGATAATATTAAAGAACAACCTAATGCAGACGGAGATAAAACTCCTATTGTGCCAGGAGCTAAAAATGTTTCATTGGAAACTTTGTCCGGAAAAGCTGGTATACCCGTAGGTAGTATTAAAACGAATTTATATAGTCCCGGAGATACAATAAAAGCCAAATTACAAATACTCGGTGATCCTGATTTTTTAATGACTACTATTGGTACATCAAAAAATGCCAGCACACCTAGAGAAGCGGCGTATGGTCCTAATCTTTCTATTAATCCTTTAGGAGGTCAAATTTTTATAGAAATTAATTTTTATGAAGGTGTCGATTACGACGATTCCACCGGATTATTGTTGATTAATAAAAACATTCAGTTTTACAAAGATTCTCCTGTAAATAATACAACAGGTGAGGAAGTTCAGGGTTTAGTTTATATGGTTATGTCAGTAGTAAGTAGTTTCAGTAAGGGAAGATTTATACAAGATTTAGATTTAGTGCAATGGATCAATCCAAATAAAACTTCACAAAGTAGTAAAAACGCAGAACAAGGAAGAGAAGTACAGAATACAGCACAAAATAATACAGGAGCGACATCAGTTGGGTTCGGACAAACATCAAGTGAAAACTCAACAGCTACTCCAACTAATGAACCAGCGTTGACATATGAACAAACACAACAATCTATTATTGCAACAATTACAGCCAATAATGCAACACCAGTCGCATCAACAGTGGGTAGTAATGTAAGTGTTGCGTTCAACCAACAAGCAGCGTTTTATGGTCCAACAGTCGTTGATGATGATTCTATTAACAACATACAAACTCAACCTGCCCTAAGTTATGCAGGTATTAATATAGAAGGCAGAGAAACATAATATGGATAACATTATTAAAACGTCGGGTACAACAGAACAATATAAACTTAATCCAGGTGGGGCAGTTTCTTATCCTTTCGCAGTTAAAGGTATCGTAAAACAAAATGTAGATACTACACGAACAGGCCGTATTAAAGTTTACATTGAAGATTTTGGAGCAACGGATCCTAGTAAATCAAGTTCATGGGTAACGGTTAGTTACCTGTCACCGTTTTATGGAAATATTTTAGGAGACTATGATCCTAATAGTAACGAAAACACTTCATATGGAACTTACACAACTAATCCACATAGTTATGGTTTTTGGGCTACTTCCCCTGATATAGGATCTGAAGTCATTTGTTTATTTTTATATGGCAAAAAAGATTTTGGCTATTACATAGGGTGCGTGCCTAAGCCTGGATTAACACATATGGTTCCTGCTATAGGGTCAACTAACAATATTATAATGGAAGAAGGTGAGGCTTCAAGATATGGTAATGCAGAAAATTTACCAGTAACAGAATTGAATGATAAAAATGAAAATTTATTTGATAGCCCATCATTTAATGAGCAAGCAAGACCTGTACATAAAGTTATTGCAGCCCAATTATGGCAGCAAGGGTTAGTTCGTGATGAAATAAGAGGTACTATAACAAGTTCATCTGTGCGAGAAAGTCCTAGCAATGTTTATGGAATTTCTACTCCGGGTCGCCCAATCTACAGCTCTGTTAGCGGTACTACTGATGGACAGTTAGCCGAAAATTTAATTGACGCTAAAGTTGAAGAAGCTAAAATTATAGCCAGAAGAGGTGGTCACAGTCTTGTATTAGATGACGGAGATATATTTGGGCAAAATAATTTAATGAGATTACGCACTGCCGGAGGTCATCAAATCACAATGAGTGATGACGGACAAACTCTTTTCATAATCCATAGTAATGGTCAAAGCTATGTTGAATTAGGAAAAGAGGGAACGATTGATCTTTACAGCACCAATAGTTTTAATGTTAGGACTAAAGGTGACTTAAATTTACACGCAGATAATAATATCAATATAAACGCTAAGAAGCAATTAAACATTTATTCTGAAGAATTAAATTTAAACACTGACAAAAATACAAATATTAGAGTAGGTAAAAATTTTTCTCAACAAACGATAGGAGATCATTTATTAAAAGTTGATAAGGGCATGAGCTTTGCCTCAAAAAGTCCTGCTTCTTTTAAAAGTGATAATATAACTTTTATTAATGGTAGTAGAATAAATTTAAACACAGGCACCTCATCTTTGCAGCCAGTTGAAATTAAACCTTTACCAATAGCTCAACATTCTGATACATTGTTTGATAGTGAAGCAGGGTGGATTCCTGCTCCAAGTAAGTTACCTAGTATTAATTCCCGAGTACCAACTCATACACCATGGGTAGATGCAAACAAAGGAGTTGATGTTAAAATTGATGAGAGTGCTGCAAGTAACTTCCCAACAGAACCATCATCGGAATTACAAAGAGTCAATGCAACAACAATTGGATCAAACACAGGACCATTGCAAGTTACAACTCCTTCCCTTGCATCAACAGCGAAAAACATAACACCTGCTAAAGGTAATTTTGATGTTAACACTACGTCTGCTGCAGTGTCTCAGGCTGCTGTTTCTGCTAGTAATGATCCAGCAATAAAAAACGCGGTAAGTCAAAATGGGGGCCTTGTAACTATTAATGGGACACAGGCGGCAGTGCTTGGTAAATTAGGACATTCGCCCCTACAATTAGAACAAGCAGGATATTTAAAACCAGGGTCAAGTGTAATTATAGATAATGTGGCGAAAACATCAACATATTTAGGAGAAGCGTTACCTCAAAATGTGTTTACCGGTAAAGATGGTGTCACTAATTTACCTGCATTCGTTAATAATGTCAATGCTCAAACAAATGCTCAAGTCGGATTAATGAACAATGGTTTTGATGGATTAAAAGCAAATGGTGTAATAACAGGAAAAGAAAGCCCAACACAAATTACAGGTTTACTAAACGGCGCGGCTAAATTTGGTGTCTCCTCTATTACTTCGTTTGCATCTGCAACCACAAGTACTAACACTCCTAATACAACCGCAATCAAAAATACAATAGCCACTGGTAATTATGCTGCTAATATGGCAGAAAAAACAACGAGCCCAGTAGGATCTATGCTGTCATCTATAACGTCAGGTGCAGGAGCGATAGTTGGTTCAGTGGCAGGTGCTGCATCAAGTGTTTTTAATGCTATCAAAGGTAGCTTTACTAAATTAACAGCAGGTATTCCGCAAAACTTAACATCACTTAACAGTAAAAATACGCAATCATCGGGCGGATCATTAGGTGGATTAACCGGAGGGGCAAGTGCAATTGCTAATCAAGTTAGTAAATTAGGCGCAAACCAATTAAATTTAGGTGATTCTAGTTTGTCAACTGTAATATCTCAATCTATTCAAAATAGTCTAAACTTTAATCAAATAGGAATTAATCCTAACATTTTAAACTCTAGTCTCGCAAATTTTGCTAAGTCATCTTTAAATGGACCAGAAACATCAGCTTTAAATAGTGCAAGTAAAGCATTATCGTCAAGTGGTCCTGGCTCAATAGTAATGCCCACAGTCGCAGAAAATACTGTAAATAGAAGCAACATTCAAGCAGCAACAAAAGCAATTTATGGGGATAGCAGGATACCATTACCAAATTCTGACAGTCAAGATAGTAATATACCAAACGATCAAAATCTATCAGTATATGAAAATTTACAGATAGAATTGAATACCAAAAGAGACCAAAAATTTGAATTTAGGAACAGATGGTTCTTACTTAAAGATCAGTACGGTTCGGATGCCGCTGTTACCGAACAAGCTTATCAGGATTATAAACAACTGTTATCTGAAATAGAAACATTACGCAATCAAGTTGCAGCGGCTGAAGAAAACTTATTCACATAACGGAGCTACAAAAATGGTAATTTATAGAGGATTTAGTACACAATTTAACAATCTACCTACGCCATCTCTTAATACACCAGGAATAGACGGTGGTCAGGGGACAATTACAAGACCGGTAGTTCCAGTTAAAAAATTTAGTCTGTATGACGACCAGCTTGTTATAGTTGACTTTCTGAACGCACTGAACATTCCGCAAGGGCAAAAACCAGGTAAACCCGAATACGGAACAACAATTTGGTCTTTTATATTTGAGCCCAATATACCAGAAGTTCAAATACAAATAGAAAATGAAATTAGACGTATAGCAGGATTAGATCCTAGATTAATAATTAACACAGTGATAATTTACCCCTACGAGAACGGATTTTTAATAGAAATGGAACTTGCTATAGCACCAGAAAACAAAGTTCAACAGCTCCAGTTAAATTTTGATAGAAATTCAGGAGTAGTTACTTTAAGCTAAAAATGCTGTTTTTTTGCGTGATAAATATGATAAAGAGAAAATTATATGGCTACAAGTTCTAGACAATCTGCAATATTTGGTGTAAACGACTGGAAAGCGATTTACAAAACCTACAGTCAAGCCAATTTTAGAAGCTATGATTATGAAACGCTTAGAAAAAGTTTTGTAGATTACTTACGTTTATACTATCCGGAAACCTTTAATGACTACGTTGAAAGTAGTGAATATATTGCGCTTTTGGATATTGTTGCATTTATGGGTCAGGCAGTTGCCTTTAGAGATGACCTAAATACCAGAGAAAATTTCATAGATACTGCGGAGCGCAGGGACAGTGTAATTAAACTAGCAAACTTAGTTAATTATAATCCAAAAAGAAATAATGCTGCTCAAGGGTTTTTAAAAATAACTAGCATAAGCACAACTGAAAATGTAACAGATATTAACGGTTTCAATCTTGCAGGTATACCTGTGTTTTTTAATGATCCTGCTAATCCAAACTGGCAAGAGCAATTTAATTCAATTATAAATGCTTGTTTAATCACCACACAAAGAATCGGTAGACCAGGGAATACTCAAGAAATAGCTAATATAAAAACCGAAGAATATTCTATCAAAATACCAACAACAGTTTCACCAGTGATACCTTTTGCCGCAACGGTTGGTGGTGTTACTATGAATTTTGAATGTGTAAGCGTGACTAGTTTAAATGAAAACTATTTGTATGAAATTCCTCCTAACCCTAAGGGAACGTTTAATATACTATATAGAAATGACAAGTTTGGTTTTGGTAGCGCCAATACTGGATTTTTCCTATATTTTAAACAAGGGTCGCTAACAAACTATGACTTTTCTTTAAGTCAACAAATAGCAAATCAAGTTATCCCTATTGGTGATATACAGGGTATTAATGAAACAGATACTTGGTTATATAAAATTGATCCCGTTACAGGTGAATTACTAAATTGGATTCAAGTTGATAACTTATTTGCCAATACATATTTAAGAACAGAAAATTCAAGAAAAGCAGTTTTTTCCGTAACATCAAGATTTAATGATCAAGTTAACTATGTTTTTGGTGACGGAGTGTTTAGTGAAATTCCCGTTGGTTCATTTAGATCCTTAGTGAGAACTAGTAACGCACTTCAATATACAATTGATCCAGTAGAAATTCAGGGCATTACATTAAATTTTAGTTATATTAGCAAAAAAAATAAAACTGAAACTCTGACATTAACTGTTACACTTACAAATCCCGTTAATAATGCGCAATCAAGAGAATCAATAGCTAATATTAAAGCTAAGGCTCCTATTCATTTTTACTCGCAAAATAGAATGGTTAATGGTGAAGATTATAATAATTTTCCCTATACATTATTCAGTTCTATAATTAAAACTAAAGCATTGAACATCAGTTCAATTGGAGTCTCAAGAAATTTTGACTTACTAGACCCAACTGGAAAATATTCAAACACTACAAGCTTTAGTGAAGATGGAGTTTTATATTTAGAATCAACTGATAAGTTTTATGATTTTAATGCATCAGAAATTTCTGGCTCTGTTTCAAGATTATTGTCTAATCAAATTTTAGAAATATTATCAAACAATAACTTATATCAATACTATGTGTTAACTGCAAACAGATACACTGTTGATGTAGCTTCAGGTGACGGAGTAACAACTTGGCAACAAACTAATTTTGATGGTACATTGGTTACAGGATATTTTTACAACTCTACTGGTCCTGTAAATGTCGGAATATACAGTGCGTATAATATGAAGTATTGTACTCCTGGTGCACTGTTAAAATTTATTGCTCCAACCGGGTATTATTTTAAAAATAACCGTTTAGTAGCAGGAATAGCACCGTCTGTTAATAACACTTTTATGTGGGTAAATGTACTCAATGTCGTAGAAGATGGTAGTAACGGTGGCGCAGGAAATCTTTATAATGGTTCTGGTCCTATTACTTTGAGTAAATATGTGCCAACTGGTGCCGTATTAACAACAATTATACCTGTATTTGAAAATACATTGACTAATGCTACGATTCAAAACATTTTAGATTATTTGGCAAATTTACAAAACTTTTCATTATACTATGTAAATAATTTACCAATAAATGTCAACAGATGGTTTATTGGAGATATTAACCGTTCGGATGCATTAATAAAGTTTAATAGTTTAGGATCAGGCGCATATAGAATTACAAGCAAAGCGATAACCTATTACTTTGGCAGTGTGAAGAATACCAGATTTATATTCAGTAATGACAGAATAATTTATGATCCTTTTTCGGGAAATGTAGCAGCAGACAATGTTAAGGTTATTAAAACAAATTTATCTTCAAATGGTGTAAGTATATTAGGTGAAGATTTTAAGCTTAGTGTTACTGGACAAGTAATTGAAGCTGACGGGTATCCTGATAATTACTCTGTAGAGATAGGGTGTTTTGACGCAAATAATCCAAATTATATTGATAATCCTGATTTTTTTGAAACTATAACAGGTTATGTATATGGCTCAACAAACACATCTAATTTTGTTTTTATTGAAACATACACTGATGCAAACAATTTAACTAAAAAAAGCATTACTGAACCAGAATTAATTAATTACAATTATGCTTTTAAAACTAATATTGAGGCAATAAAGTACGAATATCCAGTTGGTCAAATTTTTTATGCTTATTCAGAAAACAAATTCTATAAGTCAGTGCAAAACGCTAGTACATTAAACATATTAAATTTAGAGGAAGTTACACAATATACCTCACTTACAGGAAGACAAAGTATATCTTTTCAATACCAACATTTAAGTAACAATACTACTAGAATTGATCCCGGTACAACAAACATAATTGATTTATATATCGTCACTTTGGGGTACTACAATTCATATATAAATTGGATTCAAGATACTACTGGTTTAATAAACGAGCCGCCTAAACCAACTATTGAAGAACTATCACAAGACTATAATAAATTAAATGATTACAAAATGATGAGCGATACTGTTGTTCTAAACAGTGTAACATTTAAACCATTATTTGGGAATAGGGCTATTCCTGAACTAAGAGCAACGATAAAAGTAATTAAGTCAAGTAATACTACAGCAAGTGATAGTGAAATTAGATCAGCGGTACTAACGGCCATGAATGATTATTTTACGATAGATAATTGGGATTTTGGTGATACCTTTTATTTTAGTGAATTAAGTGCCTATTTACACAGCAATTTAGAAGGATTAATAAGTTCAGCAATACTTGTTCCAAAAGATCCTTCACTTACATTTGGTGATTTATACGAAATTAGGTGCGCTCCTTATGAAATATTTGTCAACGGGGCGCAGGCTAGTGATATAGTTATTATATCGGCTATTACACCTGAACAATTACAACCTAACTGAGATTAACTATATGGTAGCAAAAATAAGAACAATTGATTTTCTTCCAGAAATTTTTCAAACAACCCCTAATAAAAACTTTTTATCCGCCACGTTGGATCAGTTAGTTCAACAGCCCGATTTAGAAAAACTTCAGGGATATATAGGAAGAAGATTTGAATATGGAATAACATCTAATTCTTATTACATACCTGAAATAAACAAAGTTAGACAGAATTACCAACTTGAACCTGCCGTCATTTTTACTAAAAGCGATACGAGCAAACCCACAGACTTTATTACTTACCCTGAAATTTTAGACGCACTCAAACTTGAAGGTGCTCCAATAACAAATAACTCTTTGTTATTTGAAAATCAATTTTACAGTTGGGATAGTTTTGTTGACTTAGATAAGCTAAGCAATTTTAGTCAGTACTATTGGTTACCTAATGGACCAGATCAAGTACAAGTAGAACCGTTAAATATTCCATTTACTTCTTTTATTGATGCAGTAAGTGAAATTAATTATTATAGATTTGTAAGAGACAATAGCTTAGTTGAAGGATTTAACCCAACTATAACCTTATTAAGAGGTGGAACATATTACTTTAATATAAATCAAAAAGATTCTAAGTTCTATATTCAAACTTTACCAGGAACAAGTGGCACAGATCCTACAAGAAACAATGTTACGACAAGAGATATTTTTGGTCTTGATTATAATGGCATATCACAGGGTACTATAAAATTTGAAGTGCCACTAGCAAACGCACAAGAAAATCAAACTTATGAAGGCAACGTAAACGTAGATTTAGTTACTACACAAGCTTTTGAATTAATACATGGTCAAAGATTAAGCACCGTTCAAAGCATAGATAACGTTACTAATTTAAGAGACAAAACACTTTTGTTCTATGAAACATCACCTAACAAATTAGCAAAGTTAAGTGATTTTTATGATGAAGATTTAGGATTTGACAATATAACTAATCCGCCCGTTGGATTTGACTCATACACAGAAGTTTTTGTAAATAAGACATTTTTTAAAATTACCTATTTAGAAACTGATGAGCCAGGCGACCCAGTCTTAAGTTTAGTTGTATCAGACGAAATTCCGTCAAACACAAATATTACAGTTTTAGCTGGCTACGATTACATTAACAAAAAATTTGTTAAGACTACCGAAGGCGTAATACAAGAGGTACCCGAAATAACAGCTCCTCTTGATACACTTTATTATCAAGACAGTGTAAATCCTTTAAAGTTTGGTACAATTAAACTTGTAGATAGTTCTTCTGCAAACTTTATAGATGTGAACACTGATATTATAGGAAAAGAAACCTATTTGTCTCCCAACAACGTAAAATTTACAAATGGGCTAAAAGTTTCTTTCGCTGGAAATATTATTCCAGAATTCTACAGAAATAGACAATTTTA
>Ga0315900_10008293_pt1 | contig 13396 bp, 15 predicted proteins | sample LakEriMetagenome_FD_203521 | JGI IMG/M metagenome (GOLD analysis project Ga0315900, IMG submission 203521) | Freshwater fungal communities from buoy surface, Lake Erie, Ohio, United States - Buoy 12 MA114 | ecosystem: Environmental > Aquatic > Freshwater > Lake > Lake biofilm | place: USA: Lake...
CAGGCTTTTCCAAAGTGCCGGCATTGAACGGGTCTTCCATGTCAATGCGCCGCCCGCCGGGGCTTTTATCGGCGAGCGATTCCTTCATATCCTCGCCAGCGCAAAAGCCGCGCCCGGTGCCGGTCAGGATCGCGACTTCAAGCTTCGGATCAGTGCGAAACGCGGTCCAGATGCGTGCCAATTCCAGGCGCATTTCATGGTTCAGCGCATTCAGCCGTTCGGGCCTGTTCATGCGCACGACAAGCACCTGCCCATGGGTTTCAGTTTCAACAACGGCCATGACATTTCCCCCTGATTTGCATCGTATGATGGGCGCGGCCGGCGCACCTGAACAGGGGGGGATTTCCCAAACCCCCGCTTCCTGTTCTAGCCTTCACCAAACCACCAACCAGGCAGGAAACCGATGCGCAAGCTCACCATTGGCGATGTCACCATCACCAGCATCATCGAACGCGATGGCCCCTGGCGCGCGCCGGGGCAGATGTTCCCCAATGCGCCGGCGGACCAGATCGAAGCAACGTTGAAGGAGCTGGAGCCCGAGACCTATGATGCTGCCTCCGGCAAGATGGTGATTACCTATCAAACCTATGTGGTGCGCACGCCGCGCCATACGATTCTGGTGGATACCTGCACCGGCGAAGACAAGGGCTATCCCGCGCCGATGGACTTCCCGAAGCAGCCATGGCTGGATGGGCTGAAGGCCGAGGGGCTTTCCTTCAACGATATCGATTACGTTATGTGCACCCATCTGCATATTGACCATTCCGGCTGGAATACCGTGCTGCGCGATGGCCGTTGGGTGCCGACTTTCCCGCGCGCAAAATATGTTTTCCACAAGCGCGAATACGCAGCGTGGGAGGCTTCAACCAAGGCCGGCGAAACCCGCCCCGGCGGCGGTGGTTCCGTTTTCACCATGAATTGCGAACCGGTGGTGGCAGCGGGGCAGGCCATGCTTGTGGATGATGATTTCAGCCTGGATGATTGCATCACCATTGAACCCACGCCGGGCCACACGCCTTGCCATTGCTGCGTGCACATCAAAAGCCGCGGCCAGCATGCGGTGATCACGGGTGATCTGATGCACCACGCGCTGCAAATCCACCGCCCCGCCTGGTCCACCATGTTCTGCTGGGACCCGAATGCGGCCGCCGATAGCCGCACGCGCTTCCTGGCCAATGTTGCGGATACGGATACCAAGCTGCTGCCGATCCATTTCCCCAATCCTTCGGTCGGGCGGGTGGAATCGAATGGTGATCGCTTCCGCTGGCGCTACATCCGCTGATCCATGACCATGCCCGCGCTGCAGGGTTTGCGCGGGATGGTGCAAAGGGATGGAAGGTCTTGGGCGATGGGCGCGGGGAATGAAGCACTCCCCCTGCCCCCCATCTAGCCCCGCCCCCCATTCCGCCCCATCTTCCCCCCATGTCGTTCCCGAACCAACCCATCTACCTGGACAACCACGCCACCACGCCCGTGGACCCGCGCGTGATCCAGGCCATGCGCCCCTTTTGGGAAGCGCATTTTGCCAATCCCGCCAGCGCCGAACACGTCATGGGCCGCGCCGCCGCTGAAGCCGTGGAAGCCGCGCGTGAGCACATCGCCGAATTGATCGGCGCCTCGGCGGCTGAAATCATCCTAACCTCCGGCGCGACCGAAGCGAATAACCTCGCCATCAAGGGCGCCGCGCGCTTTGCCGCGAGCCAGGGCGATCCGCGCCGGCGTATCATCACGGTGGCGACCGAACATAAATGTGTGCTGGAATCCGTGCGTGACCTGGCGCAGGAAGGGTTTGAACCCGTCATCTTGCCCGTTGGCACCGTTGGGCTGCTTGATCCCGAAGTGCTGCGCGCCGCTTGTGATGAAAACACCCTGCTGGTGTCCATCATGGCGGTGAATAATGAGATCGGCGTCATTCAGGACCTGCCCAAGCTCGGCGCCATTGTGAAGGAAGCGGGCGCAGCCTTTCATACCGATGCCGCGCAGGCAGCCGGGCGCATTCCGCTTGATGTCGGGGAAATCCAGGCTGATTTGATGTCGCTTTCGGGCCATAAGGTCTATGGCCCGCGCGGCATTGGCGCGCTTTACGTCCGCCGCCGGCCACGCATGCGCTTGGCCCCCCTATTCTCCGGCGGGGGTCAGGAAAGGGGTTTGCGGTCCGGCACGCTGCCCGCTCCCTTGGCGGTGGGCTTTGGGGAGGCCTGCCGGATCGCTGCCATTGAAGGGCTGCTCGATTCCGGGCGCATCGCCGGCCAGCGCGAGATCTTCCTCAACAAGCTCCGCGCCGAAATCCCAGGGCTGGTGGTCAATGCCGAAGCCGCGCCGAGGGTTTCGGGCAATCTGAACCTGACCTTTCCGGGCGGCGTCTCCGCCCAGGCCATCATGGCCGGCGCGCCGCTTGTCTGTGTTTCCACAGGTTCCGCCTGTTCCTCGGCGGAAATTGAGCCGTCTTACGTGCTGCAAGCCATAGGGCTTGAACCGTCGGCGGCGCGGGCCACCTTGCGGATTGGGATGGGACGCTTTACCTCGCCCGCCGAAGCGGAACTGGCCGCGGCAAGCCTTGCCGCTGCTTGGTACCGCGCAATTTCCGCAACAGACAAGGCAAGTGATTAGCCATGCCGAAAATGGTATTCATCGAACGCGACGGGACACGCAAGGAAGTGGAAGCCCCGCTTGGCCTTTCCGTGCTGGAAATCGCGCATCGCAACAGCGTTGATATTGAAGGCGCCTGCGAAGGATCGCTAGCGTGCTCCACCTGCCATGTGATTGTGGATGGCGCCTGGTTCGGCAAGCTGGCGAAGCCCACGGAAGATGAGGAAGATATGCTCGACCTCGCTTTCGATTTACAGGAAACCAGCCGGCTGGGCTGCCAATTGATCATGACGGATGCGCTGGATGGGCTGGTGGTGAAGCTGCCCGCCGGGTCGCGCAACGCGGGCGGCTGAGCCATGGCGCGCGCGCCTTGGGATGAATTCGGCGCGGAAGGCGGCTTGTTTCGCAAGCTGTCGGCTGCGTCGGCAACCGAATGGCGCGAATATACTTGGCACCCCTTTGTGCAATCGCTTTCGGCTGGAACGCTGCCGCTGAAGGCGTTTCAGCATTACCTTATTCAGGATTACCTGTTCCTGATCCATTTCGCCCGCGCCAAGGCGCTTGCGGTGCTGAAGGGCGAAAGCCTGGCGGCGATGCGCGACAAGGCGGCTGCGGTGCTGGCCATTCTGGATGAAACCAAGCTCCATCTGAAATACTGCGCCGAATGGGGGCTTTCGGAAGCGGATGTGGTTTCCGTGCCCGAAACGGCCGAGACGGTTTCCTATACGCGCTGGGTGCTGGATCGCGGCTATGCCGGCGATATTCTGGATCTGGAAGTGGCTTTGGTGCCCTGCACCGTTGGCTACGCTCAAGTGGCGCTACGCATCCTGGCAGACCCCGCGCGGCAGCGTCATGGCAACCCGTATCAGTCCTGGATTGATACCTATGGCGCCGCTTCCTATCAGGAAATGGCCCATGCCGCGGCGCGGCGTATTGATGCGCTGGGCGTGTCTCATGGGGGCGAAGCGCGCTTCGCACGCCTGGCAGCGGATTTCGCTGAAGCGGCGCGGCTGGAACAGCGCTTCTGGCAGCAGGGGCTTGATGCGGCGGGGCGCCGCTGATCATGCGCGTGCTGGTGGCCATGTCGGGCGGGGTGGATAGCAGCGTGGTTGCCGCGCTGTTGCAGGAAGCCGGGCATGAGGTGATCGGCGCCACCTTGCAGCTTTATGATCATGGCGCGGCCTTGCAGAAAAAAGGCGCTTGCTGCGCTGGGCAGGATATCATGGATGCGCGGCGCGTGGCTGATCGGCTCGGCATCGCGCATTACGTTCTGGACCGTGAAGAGATTTTCCGCCGCGATGTGATGCGTGACTTCGCCGATAGCTATGCGCGCGGCGAAACGCCGGTGCCCTGCATCCGCTGCAACCAAACCGTGAAATTCCGCGATATGGTGGCGATGGCCGAGGATTTGGGCTGCGAAGCATTGGCTACCGGCCATTACGCGCGCCGCATTGAAGGCGCGGGTGGCGCCGAATTGCACCGCGCGGTGGACCCAGAACGGGACCAAAGCTACTTCCTGGCCGCTACCACGCGCGCCCAGCTCACCATGGCGCGCTTCCCCTTGGGTGACATGCCAGACAAAGCGACGGTGCGTGCTGCGGCTGCGCGGCTTGGCCTAGCGGTGGCGGAAAAGCCGGACAGCCAGGATATCTGCTTCGTGCCCGCCGGGCGTTATGATGCGCTTGTCGGTAAGCTCCGCCCCGATGCCGCCGAACCGGGGGAGTTCATCCATGCCGATGGCCGGGTGCTTGGCCAACATGGCGGGATTTCCGGCTTCACCGTGGGCCAGGGGCGGGGGCTTGGTCAGGCTTCCTGGGATGGCGAGGAAAAGCTTTACGTGGCCGCGGTGGATGCGCCGAAGCGCCGGATTGTGCTGGCCCCTCGCACGGGCCTTGAACGGCGGGACGCTGAGGTGGGTGAGGTGAATTGGCTGATCGCGCCACCTGCCGCCCCGCTGCGCTGCGCCGTGAAGCTCCGCGCCCGCGAAGTGCCCCGTGCGGCTGAGGTAACCTGGGACGCGGGCACAGGGCTTTTGCGCGTGGTCTTGGATGAGCCCGGCGTGATTGCGCCCGGCCAAGCCTGCGTGATGTATGATGGGGATCGCGTTTTGGGCGGTGGCTTCCTGCGGTCGCGGCTTTCGGTTGACACTGACCGGGCGGCGGCCTAACTCGCTGGCCGGTTCGGCGGCGTAGCTCAGCTGGTTAGAGCACGGCACTCATAATGCCGGGGTCAGCGGTTCAAGTCCGCTCGCCGCTACCATTCTTTTCTTCATAATATCATCGGGATCGCGCCTTACGCGCTTTGCGTGGCGCGACCCCGTTTAATTTCGCCGTGGCCTTACCCGCCGCGATGCAGGGCGCAAAGCTTATTGCCGTAAGGGTCGCGCACATAAGCCAGATAAAGCCGTACCGCGCCGCCTTCGCGCCAGCCGGGCGGGTCTTCAATGCTGGTGCCGCCATTGGCCACAGCCGCATCATGGAAGGCCTTCACCTTTTCTGTGCTGTCGCAGGCGAAGCCAATGGTGCCGCCATTGGCGCCTGTCGCGGGCTGGCCATTCAGCGGCTTGCCAATGCCAAGCGTGCCGGTCGGCGTGCGGTAAAAGCAGCGCCCTTTCGGGTCCATCTTGCCTTCTGCAACACCAAGCACAGCAAGCGCCGCGTCATAGAATTTCTTGGCAACGGCAACATCATCCGCGCCGATAAAGATATGAGAAAACATTTCCACCCCATCATGTTGAGCCGCCCGGCAAAGGGCGATAGCCCATCTTCCGATACCCGGCGCCGAATGCAAGCGGGATATATGCAAGTGATTCCGCCTGGCCCGGAAATGGCTTAGGCTTCGCCCCGCAATGCGCCGAAAGCAACGGCGCGGGATTAAGGGGATCAAGCATGTCCAAGGCATTCTTTATGGTGCGCGCAGTGGTGGCAGACCCCGCCGACCGCGCCGCTTTCGACACTTGGTATGAAAAGGAACACCTGCCCGATGCCTTGGCAGCCTTTGGCGTTGCCCATGCCTGGCGCTGCTGGAGCCGGACGGACCCTTCGCTCCATTTCGCCTTCTACGAATTCCCAAGCGTGGCCGCGGCCGAGGCGCTGCCGGGTTCACCCGCGCTTTCCGGCATGATCGCGGAATTTGATCGCGTATGGGGCAGCCGGGTTACGCGGTCCCGCGAAATCCTGGAATTCGCCGGGGAGTTGCGCGGCTAGCGCCTGATCCGCGGAGGCGGAATCGCAGGAGCGGTGAATCAGTCGCTCAAACAAATGTATGGCGTGATCTGCAGGAGCGGATCGCGCCCGATCAGCGCTTGCTAAGCGCCTCCGCGAGGCGCCCGCTGGCTTCGCGGATGCGTGCTTCGGATTGCGCGAAGCAGAGCCGCAAATGGCCTTCCCCGCCGGCGCCAAAGGCGGCCCCCGGCGCGATGCCGACGCGTGCCGAATGCAGCAGGGATTTCGCGAGCGCCAGGCTATCCGTGCAGCCTTCCACCTTCAGGAATAGATACATCGCCCCATCCGGGCGCGGTGCGGTGATGCCGGGCACGGTGGAAAGCGCCGCATGGGCGATATCGCGTGCCTTCAAATACCGCGCGCGGGTTTCCGCGATGAACGCATCACCCTTATCCAGCGCCACCACGCCGGCATGCTGAATGAAGGTGGGCGCCGATGACATGTTGAATTCATTGAGCTTGCCAATGGCATCCATCAACGCCGGGGGTGCGACAATCCAACCCAAGCGCCAGCCTGTCATGGCCCAGGATTTGGAGAAGGAGTTGACCGAAACCACGCGGTCCTGCTCATCGGCGATTTCCAGAAAGGACGGCGCAGCATCGCCGGCGAAATAGAGCCTTTCATAGACATCATCTGAAAGGATCCAGGTGCCGGTCTGGCGGCATTTTTCCAGAATGGCGCGCTGTTCTTCGGCAGTCAGTGTCCAGCCAGTGGGATTGCCGGGGCTGTTCAGGAACAGGAGCTTGGTTTCGGGCGTGATGGCCGCCAGCAATTCATCCAAATCCGCGCGCCAGATCCCGTTCATGAGGCGAAGCGGCATATCCGCCACTTCCGCACCCATCACGCGCGCAATGCCATCCATATTGGGCCAGGCGGGGGCAGGGATCACCACGCGATCACCAGGCGAAAGCAGCGCCTGCGCCACCAACATCAGCGCATTGACGCCCGATGCCGTGACGGCGACGCGCGCTGTGCCGACAGGGCGATTATTGCGCTTGAGGTAAGCCGCGATGGCTTCCCGCAACGGCGGAATACCTGGGTTGGGCGCGTAGAAGGTTTTGCCTTCATCCAGCGCCAGCTTCGCCGCTTCCCGCACGAAATCCGGCGTGACCGTATCCGGTTCCCCAAACCAGAGGGGAATGACATCGGGCATATAGCGCCCGACTTCGGAGACTTCGCGGATCAGCGAGCCGGGGATTTCAGCAAGGGCGGGGCGGGGGGTGGGTTCGAAGCGCATGACGGGGCTTTAGCCTGCGGCGCGCGGGTTGGACAGGGAGGGGTTCAGGTGCCGCCGCGCAATGCGATGGCCTTGTCATAATCCGCAATCGCGCGATCCTGCTCACCCCTGGCGGCATAGGCACGGCCACGGCTTTCATAGGCATCGGCGTAGTTTGGATCATGGCGCAGCGCCAGGTTGTAGTCCGCAATGGCTGCGGCGCTATTGCCTTGCTGCATGCGGAGCAGGCCGCGATTGCGGTAGGCCAAGGCAAAATTGGGTTGAAACTGAATCGCTCGGTTATAATCGGCAAGCGCACCGGCCGTGTCGCCCGCGCGGCGTTTGATATTGCCCCGTGTGTTGTAGGCCGAGGCGTGATCGGGCTTTAGTCGAATAGCCTCATTTACGTCTGCCAGGGCGCCGGGATCGTCATTCAAGCGGGTTTTGATGAGTGCCCGATTGGCAGGGAAAAGCCCGTCCTTTGGATCAAGGCGCATGGCCTCTGAATAATCGGCCATGGCGGCCTGCAGGTTACCCTGCCGCTGTCGAATGCGCCCACGGTCGTTATAGGCATTGGCAAGATTCGGATTCATGCGAATGGCCGCTTCGCAATCGGCCAAGGCGCCATCCAGATCATTCAAGGCAATTTTCGTATTGCAACGATTACGCAGTGTCCCAGCGAAACTGGGCACAAGGCGCAGCGCTGCATCATAATCTGCCAGGGCGGCGGCGTAATTGCGTGCGCTAAATTGCGCATTACCGCGGCTATTGTAGGTTTCAGCCAAACTCCTGTTTGCTGCCGAAGCGGCTGGTGTTTGGGCGCTCTCTTCCACGGCGCAAGCCGAAAGCATCACTGCCAGCGCAACGACCAAGACCCGCATATCAAGCCCCTGCTCTCGGTTCTTCTCCAGGTAGCATTCATGATTTTGGATACCACTGTCAACGTCCTGGACGGTCGCCCGATTCATGGTCCTTGCCGCGTGGGCAACAAGCTTTGCATGATCCGTCTGGTGGCTGCGAAGCTTTGGCTGGGCAAGCCGGTGCTTACGATCAATGCCGCGATATACTGGCATGTGCTGCCTGCCGATGGGATTGCGGAAAAGCGTGAAGGTTTCGGGCGGATTTTTGAGGAGTTTTGATCCATGTCTGGTGCTGCACTTGTTGAAATCCGCGAAGCGGAAGCGCCCCCCGCGATTGCCTCGATTTATGCCGCGTTGAATGAGGGCATCGGCATTGGCCAGGTGAACCTCATTTGGCGCCATGCCGCCGCCTTGCCTGGTGTGTTGGATTGGCTTTGGGCGCAGGCGGCGCCGGCGCTGGCTTCTGGTGCGGCGGCAGCAGCGCGGGATGGGATTGCGGCGGCCATCACGCTGCCCACACCTGCCGCGTTACCGAAGCCGCAGGATCACGCGGCGCTTGCAGCAGTGGTGGAGGTCTATAATCGCGGCAATCTGACAAATCTGGCCCTGCTTTCGGCCATTCTGCTGCGCCAGCAAGGCATGGCACCCGGGGTGCCAATGCCCTCTGCGCCGCGTGGCGCGATGCTGTCGGCGCCACCGCCCCTGCCTCGTTTACTGGGTTTGCCCGGCGCGCAGCAGGTGCAAATACGCGCGCTGACGGCCACGCATGGGCTATCGGATGCGGCAGTGGTGCCAAGCCTTTATCTGCATCTGGCGCTTTGGCCGGATTTTCTGGCGCTGCTGCCGGAACTGCTTGCGCCATTGCAAGCCGATGACGGTTTGGTGCGCGCGCGTGATGCGGCCGTGGAAGCGGCGCACCAGGCCGCGCCGGGGCTGATCTCAGCACTCGGCGCTGCCCCCGCACCACCTGCAGGCTTGCCCGAATTCCTGACGCGGCTTGGGGTTTTCGTGGGAGAGGTCATCCCCGGCATGGTGCCGGTTGGCTTATTCCTGCGCCGTGCGCTTGCGTGATGTGTCAGGCGCGTGCCCGGTTCGCGTTGCCGCACCTGCCATGCGCCAAAGTTTTGTAAGGCCTAACCATTCCAAGTTGCAAAGTGATATCACTTGGCTTGAAAACATTGTTTTATCGCATTTTCCGAGCCGCCAATTTTTTCAACTTGGCATGAAAATGCTTCAGCCGCCCGTTGATGTGGGGATGATTGGGCGTCGCCGTCCGGCGAGAAATGCCTCACGCAGCTTTTCCGGAACCTCTTCGGGCGAAAGGTAGTCACCGCCCTCGTACAGTAGCCCGTGGCGCAGGTAAGTTTCGCGCATTTTCTCGGCCACCAGATGCACAATACCAATAGGTTGCCCGTCGAATCTGGGTTCTATCCAGATGCCATCTTCGGGGCGTTTTTGGGGAAGCGCGTAATGGCTCATCCAATTCGCGCGTGAGGGGAGAGGAACCCATTGGCCTGTTTCCAGAAGGGCCTTTTGCAGCGACAATTGGTCAAAAAGATCAGTCAGGCCGCGAGCCAATGAAAGGGAAAGGTTATTGGCCCATGCTGTCCAGACAGGCGAATTTTGGCTTATTGCATAAACCCCGTTGTTGAAGATGGGTAGCAAGGAGTATCGCCGGGCCGTCTCCTCACCAAAAGAGGCCGCCCATTGCATCAGTTTATAGTTGTGATAGGGCGCCGGCCGATCCCGATACCAGCGATAAGCGATATCCAATTCTGGCGTGATTGCCGCGTGATTGGTTTCCAAGGGCCTGATATAGGCCTGAAGAATTGAAGCGTCTTGTATCCAAGCATCTGCGTCAATCCACATATAATTGGTGTAGCCAGGCAGGTAGTTTGGCAAAAGTGGCCGGCACGCTTGGCCTAGGCGATAGGGCTGAAACTTATCCATTCCCGAAATGCCAAAATCATCCTTCGGTTTAATCAGCTTATGGGTTCTTGCTTCCAGCCAGGCCAACTGATTTGCTGTGCAGCCGAGATCAAAAAAAGCCAATTCGGCGTCATGCAGCGGCAGCACACGCCGCAAAGAAAGAATCAAACCCTTTACCAGAAAGAACATGTTTGAATCGCTACCAGTACAGATTATGAGTTTGGGCATTGCACCACTCCCGCACCGTAAGGCAAACTCATTTATTCAAACTCCTTGTGGCTGTCTTTTTTACGCGTGAGAGGGAAGCATTATCTTCTGAAGACTGTGCGGAAGAAGTATTCCACCCCCATTTGCTCAAAGGTCCGCTAACTTAAGGAGATCCCTGTCCCCCCAAACCATCTTCGCGAGTAAGACACGTCGTGTCATGTCACAGGATCAAATCTCAACCAAGTCATGAGCCTGGCCCGCCCCTCAGAGCAGAGAAGCCAGCGGTCAAGGTCGTTCCAGGCGTAAAGTTCGGGGAATGCGGACAAATCGCGCGCGCCCATCCGAATGGTCTTCATATGATGGGTGCGTTGAGAATCGGAGATCAGCTGGGCAAGCTTTTCTTTCCCATCCGGACGAAAAAAATCATGGATCTCGATAAAGATGATTGATCTTCCGAAATCCTGAAAGAACCTTGAATCAAACAGGTCAAATTCCGCGCCCTCGATATCGACAAAAAGAATTGACGCATCCAACTCACTTCGCGGAATCTCCGAAGCAATCTGTTTTGTTGCCTCACCCCTCACGATGACCTGGGAAGAAACCATGTTGCGGTCGGCATTCTTCCTGATTACTGATCTTCCGGCTTCAGTAATTTCGTAACAATAAGATTTTTCGAATAACTTTCCAACGACAACTCCAACACCGTAATAACCATCTGCAGCTCCCAAATCGATAAATGTTCTATAATGCAAAGGAATACTTCTCAGCTCATTCAAAATTTCTTGCTCGTATAATCCAAGGATCATGCCGCCCCTGTCTGCCGCGCTCCAGTGTGATTCCTCTACAAAACGAAATCCCTTAAGCGGGCCATAGGCGATAGTATTCTGATAGTGGTTTGCGATTCTATCCGAAATATACCGTTTGTGTGCGCCCAGAAAAATCTGCGTCATCTCCGGGTGCTGCGTGCCGATGAAGTTGGAGATTGCTCTCAATGTCGCCTTATGATCTTTCATTGCGGATTCCTTTTTTCCTCCTCAAGGGACAATGAAGCGGTTCAACCGGCACTCTATGCTCACGCGCTTTTTGATTACCTGGTGACGTAGTTCAATTGTATTGGTTTCTGGGCGAGCACGAAGGAATGGCAGCAACGTCGGGTGAGGAATGCTCAGTGACATTCGCAATTCCAACCTCGGAAAAGGTAGGCTCCGTATGTTTTGGACGTCAAGCCGCCTTGGCGAGGTGCCGCACCAGCGCCCAGGCTTGGTATAGCTGCCCTATTGATGAGCCTGGTTGGGAAATTGTGGCTCTGTTTTTCTATCCGCATTCAACACCACTCACAGCCAGGCATCTTGGCGCGGGTGATCGCAGATCCAGGAGCCGGTGGAAGACGCAATCCCCGCCAACCCTGGGCTTGGCCAGAATATCGTTTTTTGGGCCAGCCAGATAGAAGCTGGCGGCACCGCTGCCGGCCATGATTATTGCCAGGACCGGCCGGACGTCGTCACCGAGGCTAACGCGCTGGCCCTGCGCTGGTCTTCGAAGGTTGTAGTCTTCGATACGTTCTGGACGGTTAAGCGACCGGCCTGAGGAAGAACGCGCAGGGATACTGAAAAAGCGGGGGCCAGGCCCCCGCGTAACGTAACCTCAGCCGGCTTCTTCCGTCGCCGCCATCTCGGCCGCCAATTCCGCTTCCAGGCTTTCGGCCTGTGCGGCGGCGGCCGCGCTTTCACCGCGTGTCTGCTTTTCAGCTTCTTCGCGGCTGCGCGCCACATTCACCACCACAGGGATCTGCACTTCGGGGTGCAGTTCCACCTGAACGGTGCTGATACCCACGGCCTTGATCGGTTCCCCCAGCAGCACCTGTTCGCGTGTCACGGTCAGCCCCGCTTCGGTGCAGGCCACAGCGATGTCACGCGACACCACGGAACCATAAAGGCTGCCGCTTTCACCCGCCTGGCGGATGATGATCACGGAAAGCCCGGCCACGCGTTCGGCCACACGCTCAGCTTCACCGCGGCGCTTGATATTGTCCGCTTCAAGCTGGACGCGGTCGCGTTCGAAGCGCTCAAGATTTGCTTTGCTGGCGCGAATAGCCTTGCCGGTGGGCAGCAAGAAGTTACGCGCATAGCCAGGGCGCACCTTCACGCGCTCACCCATTTGGCCAAGCTTGTCCACGCGCTGCATCAGGATCAGGTCAATCATGTCATGCCTCCGGGCGGCTGGTTGCGCCGCCCCCATTGTTCGAAAATGCCGAAGGCCGTCACCGCGATTGCGGCCGGCACGCTCAAGATCACAAGCCCGGCGTAGAAAACGCCAAGCATAAAGGGCCGGGCGGTGCGGCCGGCAGAACGCCGATGCACCGCGGCAAGCCCAAGCAAAAAGAAGGGCAGCAGCAACACCACAAAAAGCGCGAAGGGCAGGCTGCTATCGCCGCCCATGCCGCTCAGCCAGATAAGCGCCGCCCCGGAAGGAAGGAACCCATACCAGATCGGCAGATGGGTTTCGCACCAACGCGGGTTTGCGGCCAAAGCCATGCCACGCCGTGCCAGCGCGCTTTGGGCGCCAATCCCGCAAAGGATCAACGCTGCCACCATCCAACCCGCCATGGCGGGCGCCATGATGCGCGCCAACTGCTCGACCGGCATGCCCGCATCGGCAATGCCCATGCGGGTCAGGCCTTGCTTGACAGAACCAATCAAGGCCCCGTCAAACCCACCGGGGGAACCCGCCAGCAACATCGCCACCAACAGGATCACCAGCGCCGGCCAGATGCCGGTCAGCGCCAGTGGCAGGGCAGCATCCAACTTGCCGCCCCGCAGCCCCGTTGCCACCATCAGCAGCGCGGGCAGGGCGAAGCCTAGCAGGTAGATCAGCGCGGGCCATTCACTTGCGAGGATCAGCACAATCAGCGTGCCGATACCCAAAGCGCCAAAGGCCGAGGCGCTGCCAAAGCCAAGCCCGGCGGCGAAGATCGGTAGGGAAGTCAGCCAGAAAGCAGCAAAGCCCAGCGGAAGCCCACGCATAGCCCATAGCGCTGCGATGGCGGAAGCAATCCCACCAATCGCCGCCGCGAGCAAACGCGGATCATCCAACAGGCCTCGCCTGAGTTCCATGGCTGGTCCCATGCCCTTTCGCCGCAGCGCGCTGCCTAATCCGCAATCACGTAAGGCAGCAGCGCCAGGAAGCGCGCACGCTTGATGGCAATAGCCAATTCGCGCTGCTTCTTCGCCGAGACCGATGTGATGCGCGCTGGTACGATCTTACCACGCTCGGACAGGAAGCGGGACAAAAGCCGCACATCCTTATAGTCAATCTTCGGCGCGCCATTCCCGCTGAAGGGGCAGGATTTACGACGACGATGGAAGGGCCGG
>Ga0315900_10008295_pt1 | contig 13394 bp, 12 predicted proteins | sample LakEriMetagenome_FD_203521 | JGI IMG/M metagenome (GOLD analysis project Ga0315900, IMG submission 203521) | Freshwater fungal communities from buoy surface, Lake Erie, Ohio, United States - Buoy 12 MA114 | ecosystem: Environmental > Aquatic > Freshwater > Lake > Lake biofilm | place: USA: Lake...
TAAGCCGATCACGTTGATACCATGACTGAACATTTGAAGCATCACACCTTGTGTTGCACCTGCATGGTAAGTAAAGAGTGCGGCACTCATTAAACCAATGTGTGCGATGGAAGAAAATGCAATCATGCGACGCAGGTTGTTTTGCTGCATGGCAATGAAAGAAGCATAGAGCATACCGGCAACGGAAAACCCGATAATAATATCAGCAAACTCTTTTCCCTGCTGTGGGAAAAGCGGCAACAGCCAACGAACAACCGCATAAATACCCATCTTCACCATGATGCCACTCATGACCATGGTTACCGGTGCAGGCGATTCATCGTAGGCATCGGGTTGCCAAGTGTGTAAAGGAAAGACAGGCATTTTGATAGCAAAAGCCACAAAAAACAACCAAAAGAGCCATTCCCGGTGCGGCGCACGCAGTGCTGCCTGGGAGATATCACTGATGGCGAAACTTCCAGCCGGCTGCTGAAAAGAAAGATAGATAATGCCTGCCAGCATGAGCAGTGAGCCAACAAAAGTGTATAGGAAAAATTTCAGGGTCACAGCGATTCTACGTTCGCCACCCCAGGTGGAACAAAGAAAATATACCGGTATCAATGCCAGTTCCCAGAAAAAGTAGAACAGCAGGGCATCGGCCGCTAAAAACACACCCATGAGTCCGGCCTGGCTCAATAACATCCAGCCATAAAAAGCACCGGGTGAGCGAAAGTTCTGCTGATAGATAGAAATAAAAATCAGTGGGAAAGAAATAGCTGTCAGCAGACAAAGCATTTTACTCATGCCATCCATGGTCAGCGTAAAGCGTGAACCCATAACCGGCAGCCAGGGAAGATCCATCGACAAGGAAGCTGCAAAGGCAGGCATCAAAGCTGCAATGGCAACACCCAGTGTTGCTATAGCAGATAACAAAGTGAACCGCCGGGCCGCATCGGAAGTCCGCAAGGCGAAGCTGGCAGCACCAGCAACCAGTGGTATTAAAATGAGTAATGCTGAAATCATATTTTTACTTTATCAGTCGTAGCTGCTTCGTTTTAAAAAATCTTGTGTAGCCAGGCCATCAGGGTATTATCGTTGAACCAGATTAAGAAAAACACCACCATAGAGAGTACCATGATGAGAAGATAATTCCCCACCTGACCACTTTGAATAAGCCTGAATTGACGGCTGCTATAGTGTACCAGTTTTCCCAGTCCGTTGATGCTGCCATCAATCACATTTTTTTCTATCACATTCTTCAATAGGTCGGCAAAAGCACGAAGTGGATGTACAATCACATAGTCGTAGATTTCATCTACATACCATTTATTGGCGAGCAATCCGGTAGCTGGCTCATCCCCTGTTTTTTCTTTTCCGGCGGTGCGGATGGCGAATAGAATCGTAAGTGAGATGGCTACTGTAGCACCTACTACCATTCCCCATTCCTGGGCAACAGAGAGATGCGCATGTTCTTTCGCTAATTCATGAGACTGAGCGAAGATGGGTGAGAGGAAATGTTCCAGCCGGTGTGCGTCAGCAATCATCCAGGCAGGAAAACCTATCCAGCCACCTGCTACTGACAGCGCTGCCAGCACAATCAGGGGCAACAACATGGGCCAGGGACTTTCATGAACGGGGTGTGCCGCATCGTCTTTGTACCGGGCTTCGCCGAGGAAGGTAAGGGTATAGAGACGGAACATATAAAATGCTGTCATCAGTGCGCCGGCAAGTCCGAATATATAATAAGCAGGATGTGAAAGGAAGGCCGCAGCTAATATTTCATCTTTGGAGAAGAAGCCGGATAAGGGAGGAATACCTGCAATCGCCAGACAGCCGATTAAGAATGTAAAGTGTGTTACGGGTAATTTTTTACGCAAGCCTCCCATTTTACGAATATCCTGCTCATGGTGCATTGCATGAATCACAGAACCGGCACCCAGGAACAACAGCGCTTTGAAGAAGGCATGGGTCATCACATGAAATACTGCACCTGTATATGCACCAACACCCAAACCCAGGAACATATATCCGAGCTGACTAACTGTAGAGTATGCCAGCACTTTCTTAATATCATTTTGACGAAGTGCTATCGAGGCAGCGAACAACGCCGTAGCAAGTCCGGTAATGGCCACCACACATTGTGTAAGCGGTGCCATGGAATAAAGCAGGTTGGTGCGCGCGATCATATAAATACCTGCAGTTACCATGGTAGCCGCGTGGATCAATGCCGATACGGGTGTGGGGCCCGCCATTGCATCAGGTAACCAGGTATACAGGGGTATTTGTGCGCTTTTACCCATCGCACCCACAAACAACAGCAGGGTGATCGCTGTGATGTCGCTGCTGCTCAATTTTGATATCCCTTCCAATACCCCGGCATATTCGGTGGTTCCTACTTTGCTGATGATCCAGAAAATGGCCAGTAGAAAACCGAGATCGCCAATACGATTCATCACAAATGCCTTACGGGCAGCATAATTATAATCAGGATTGGAAAACCAGTAACCAATCAGTAGATAAGAACAAAGACCTACACCTTCCCAGCCGATGAACATGATCACAAAACCGGAACCCATTACCAGCAGTAACATGGAGAAGACAAACAGGTTCAGGTAAGCGAAATAGCGGGCGAAATGATGTGGTGCCTCCTCGTGCATGTAGGAGGTAGAATAAAGATGTATCAGGGTACCGATGCCTGTGATGATGAGTAGAAACAATGCTGAGAGCTGATCTACCTGAAAAGCAAAAGGTATGCTGAGGTCATCGGTACGCAGTAAATAAAAAAGCGTATCCACACCACTACCGCCATTCAATACTTGCTGGAAGAGATAACAACTCACCAGAAAAGACAGAAATACGGCACCGGTGCCAATCGAACCGCTGGCTGTGCGAGAGAGTTGGTTTCTACCCAATCCGTTGATCAGAAAACCAAGGAGCGGGAAAAGTGGTACCAAAAATGCTGCGTGACTCATAGTAAACTCTCTTTGATTCGAAGATGATCTGTTACGATTCGTTTTTAGTTTTTCAGACGATTGAGGAAATTAATATCCACCGAATGAATGTTTCTATACATCATCACAATGATGGCCAACCCTACACTTACTTCCGCCGCAGCAACCACCATGATAAAAAACACAAATATTTGTCCGTCTGCCCCCACCATGTTCACGCCATCAGAGCCTCCGGTTACAGAGCCGTGGTGCATTTTAGAGAAAGCTACCAGCAGCAGATTGACTGCATTCAGCATCAACTCTATGCACATAAATATAATAATGGCGTTGCGGCGAGTCAATACGCCTACGACGCCAATGCTGAATAATGCGAGACAGAAATAGATATAATAGTTAACCGGCATATGCTGTTTTTAAACGGTTCAATTTTATTGTGTGCTATCTTTTTTACCCAGCACCACGGCACCTACCATCGCACTCAGGAACAATGCACTGGTCAATTCAAACGGTAATACGAAATCGCTGAACAGTACCCTACCCAATTCCTTGATCAATCCAATATTGCCTTCCTTCAGTTGTACAGTTTTGTTCGTCATCTCGGGTGCCTGACTTGCCAGCGATACCAACATGATCAGGAAGCAACCACCTGCTACTACTCCCGCCAGTTTCATCCAGATGTGTTTGCCGGGTTCAGCAGAAGAGTTGAGGTTCATCAACATGATCACAAAAAGGAACAATACCATGATGGCACCGGCATAAACGATCAGGTTCACAATCGCTAGAAACTGTGCATTGAGCATGATATAATGTCCTGAAATCGCAAAGAATACAACAATCAGCCAGAGCACACTATGCACGGGATTTTTACTGAGTAATACCATCAGGGCAGCGAATACTGCTAGTCCACTGAGCAGGTAAAACAAAATTTGAATGATACTCATAGTCTCTTATATAATGCACCGGTTTTATCCGGCTATTTTTTATGCTTCCTGGTTCAATCCTTTCGCTTTCGCATATGCTTCCGGCTCATTTATCGGATGCGGTATCAACAGTTCATCTTTGCCGTAGATGAATCCTTTCCGGGTAAAATTAGCGGGAGCAAAAGTTTCACTCAGGTAAATGGCATCTTTCGGACAAGCCTCTTCACATAAACCACAGAAGATGCAGCGCAGCATATTGATCTCATATTTGGCTGCATATTTTTCTTCCTTGTACAGATTTTCTTCACCCGGCAATCTTTCTGCCGCTTCCATGGTTATGGCTTCGGCCGGACAAGCGACTGCACAAAGTCCGCAGGCAGTACAATTTTCTCTTCCCGCTTCATCGCGATTGAGTACATGTAATCCACGAAATACCGGACTAAAAGGTCGCTTTTCTTCGGGATAACGAACTGTCGGATTTTTCTTGAATATATGCGAGAAGGTGATCATCATACCTTTCAGTATGGCCGGCAAATACAAACTCTCCATAAAGGAAAGTGGCTTTCTGCTGACTTCGCGTGATCGATTGGTGAGTGATTGCATAGCTTGGTATCATTTAAGCCAGCCTTACGGCCGGCAATATTTTATTTTTGAAAGAATCCGGTTATGGTTTGCCAGCTACCTTCCTGTTTCATCAAAATGAAAATACCTGTCAAAAGCATATTTACCAATGCCAGTGGTATCAGTTTCTTCCAGCCCAGGTTCATCAATTGATCATACCGAAAACGGGGGATCGTCCAGCGAATCCACATGAAGAGGAACAGGAAGCAAACAATCTTCGTCAACAGTGCGCCCAATCCCAATACAGCAGCCAGGTTAGCAGATAAGGTAGACTCGTCGAGGAAAGGAATATCATAGCCGCCAAAGAAAAGACAGGCCATGACTGCACTGCTCATGATCATGTTTACATATTCAGAGAAAAGATAGAAGCCCAGTTTCATGGAGGAATATTCCTGGTGATATCCGAAGTTCAGTTCACTCTCAGCTTCAGGCAAATCAAAGGGGGTACGATTACATTCAGCCAGGGCACAGATGAAGAAGATGAGAAAGCCCAGCGGCTGATAGGCAATATTCCACAAAGAACCGGGTGCCATTTGCTGATCAACGAGGGTGCGTAAACTCAACGAACCACCCAGCATCAGAACGGCAATCAGCGAGAGACCCATGGCCAGCTCGTAGCTGATGGCTTGTGATGCACCGCGCAGAGCCGCCATCAACGAGAATTTATTGTTGGAGGCCCAACCTCCGATCATGATGCCATAAACACCCAGGCTCACAACGCCAAAAACGTAGAGAATTCCGATATTGATATCTGCAATTTGCAGATCGATTTTACGACCAAATAACTCTAGGTGGCTACTCCAGGGAATCACAGCACAGGTCATCAATGCGGCTGTCATAGCGAGTGCAGGGCCCAATATAAAAAGTGCCTTATTTGCACTGCCGGGAATAATCTCCTCCTTCATCACCAGCTTCAATCCATCCGCGAAGGGTTGCAGCAGTCCCAATGGTCCCGCTCTTTCCGGTCCGGGTCTGTCTTGCAGCACGGCAGCCACTTTTCGCTCGGCAAAGGTGGTATATAAGGCAATGCCCAAACTGGCCAGTACGATAACGATGATCAATACCAGCTTTTCAATTACCAATAAAACATCCAACTGCAATAAAGTCATACTTCAATATATTATTCATTCCCCTTTTGAAAATCGGAACTATGCGAAGGGCCGGCAATACGGCTCAATTCAATTTCTGGTCTGTTCACTTCACTCACTGAGTGAATGTCCATCAGCAATTTGGGCTGACGACCATCATGTACAGCGTTGAAGATTTCCGTCGGACGAGTGGTACCTACTTTCCCTTCATAATGTCCCTGAGAAATAACGGAGTGGCGACTCACGGCGCGGGGACCTTCTATCACCCAGTCGCTCGTTTTTTTCTTATCGAAGCGACAGGTGTTACAAATCCAGGCGGTTGAGCCATCATCCAGGCTTTCCACTTCACCCCATTCATCTTTACGCGCGGTTACCCGGTAAACTTCATCTCCTCTGTTCCACAAGGTCACCTTACCACAGCAATCCGCACAGTCACGATGAGCATTCAGTGGCTTCAGGAACCAAACACGGTTTTTAAACCGGAAAGTTTTATCAGTCAAAGCACCTACCGGACATACATCGATAACATTACCGATAAAATTATTCTGAAGGCTTTTTTCAATATGGGTAGCGATTTCAGCATGATCACCGCGGTCAAGAACCCCATGCTCACGGCGCTCCGTCAGCTGATCGGCTGTATAAACACAGCGATAGCAAAGAATACAACGCGTCATGTGCAATTGTATATAGGGTCCCAGGTCGTGCTTCTTAAAAGTACGTCGCTGAAACTCATAGCGGGTGCCCTCTTTGCCATGCTCATAGCTGAGATCCTGCAGGTGACACTCACCAGCCTGATCACAGATCGGACAGTCAAGTGGGTGGTTGATGAGCAAGAACTCCACCACGCCGGCACGTGCATCGAGTACACGTGGACTTGTAATATTTTTCACTTCCATGCCATCCATCACGGTGGTACGGCAGGAAGCAACCAGTTTCGGCATCGGGCGGGGATCTTTTTCAGAACCCTTGCTTACTTCTACCAGACAAGTTCGGCACTTACCACCGCTCTCTTTAAGTTTACTGTAATAACACATGGCAGGAGGAGCTACTTCGCCTCCAATGCTGCGGGCAGCTTGTAAGATGGTTGTTCCCGCAGGCACGCGTACCGTAATGTTATCGATGGTAACAGTGAAGAGTGGTTGTTCAGACATAGGGTCTTGTTTCTGCTGTTGTTAATACTTCGTTTTATCCTGCTACCGGCACATGAATCGGATCAGCATAATGTGCCAGTCCATAATTACGTTTTCTTGCTTCCTGGGGTGAACGCACATGCCATTCAAATTCATCCCGGAAGTGTCGGATGGCTGCCGCAACCGGCCAGGCTGCCGCATCACCTAAGGGACAAATCGTATTTCCTTCGATGCGTCGCTGAATATCCCAGAGTAAATCGATATCAGATTCTTTTCCTTCGCCATTCTCCAGTCGCCAGAGAATTTTCTCCATCCATCCGGTTCCTTCCCGACAGGGTGAACACTGTCCGCAACTCTCATGGCGATAAAAACGGGTGAGGGTGTAAGTGTTTTTTACGATACACTGGTCTTCATCCAAAACGATGAAACCACCCGAGCCCATCATGGAACCGCTCACGAAGCCACCGTCACTCAGACTTTCATAATTCATTAGACGGGTTTCGCCCTTAGCTGTTTTCAGTAAGAGATTAGCCGGCAGAATAGGCACAGAAGAACCGCCGGGGATGCAGGCTTTCAATCTTTTTCCATTGGCGATACCGCCACAATATTCATCACTGTAGATAAATTCCTCCACAGAGATGGTCATATCTATTTCATACACTCCAGGACGGTTGATATTGCCGCAAGCGGAAATAAGTTTGGTGCCCGTAGATTTTCCTACACCAATTTTAGCATACTCCTCACCACCATTGTTGATGATGGGTACAACGGCAGCCAAGGTTTCTACATTGTTTACTACGGTAGGGCGCATCCAAACACCTTGAACAGCCGGAAACGGCGGCTTGATGCGTGGGTTACCACGTTTTCCTTCCAGCGATTCTATCAAGGCTGTTTCTTCCCCACAAATGTAGGCTCCGGCGCCCCGGTGAACATATATTTCGCAATCAAAGCCCGATTGAAGAATGTTCTTTCCCAACATGCCATTGGCTTTCGCTTCCGCTATGGCTGTTTCGAGAATATCGGCAATCCATGCGTATTCACCGCGGATGTAGATGTAAGTGTCATGACTACCCAAGGCAAAAGAAGAAACAATCAATCCCTCGATCAACAGGTGAGGAATGAATTCCATCAGGTACCTGTCTTTAAATGTGCCGGGTTCGCTTTCATCGGCATTACAAACCAGGTGACGGGGAACACCTTCCGGCTTCGCAATGAAACTCCATTTCATGCCGGCAGGAAATCCTGCGCCGCCTCTTCCGCGGAGACCGCTCTTTTTCACTTCCTCCACAATGGCTTCCGGACTCATTTGTTTCAATGCTTTCTCAACGCTGCGATAGCCGCCTTCGCGACGATACACATCGTAATGACGGATTCCCTCCACATTTACTTTTTCCAATAGCAGTTGAACACCCATATTATTTTATTTCAGGCCGGCATGATCTGTCGGCAATGATTTACGATCAGTTTTGTGAGGCCGCAGCATTTCTGCATTCGGCAATGATAGCATCTACTTTTTCAGGTGTCAGGTGCTCCCGGTAATATTTCCCTAATTGCATCATGGGAGCATATCCGCAGGCACCTAAGCACTCAACCGTTTTCAGACTGAACATTCCATCGCTGGTTGTTTCACCCGCACGAATACCCAGTTTGGAAGTGATGTATGCAATGATATCATCACAACCGCGCAACATGCAGGGACCGGTTTGACAAACCTCAAAAACATATTTCCCCATTGGCCGCAGATTGTACATGCTGTAGAAGGTGGCCACCTCATATACTTCGATCGGCTCAATGCTAAGTAGACCTGCCACATAATCCATGGTCTCCGTGCTCAGCCAGCCACCAAAAGTATCTTGTGCCAGGTGCAACACCGGCAACAATGCACTTTTTTGCTTCCCTTCTGGATAGTGTGCGATGATCTCTTTTACTTTCGCCAGTTCCTGTTCAGAAAATGTAACCATATAGGATCCGAGGTTGTTCTTGTTCATTAATAATTATGCATCCATTTCACCGGCAATCAGGTTGAGACTGCTCATCGTCACCACCGCGTCACTTAACATACCGCCACTTACCAGTTCCGGATAAGCCTGGTAATAAATGAAACAGGGACGGCGGAAATGCAAACGGAAAGGCGCTCTACCACCATCACTGATCAGATAGAAGCCCAACTCGCCATTACCGCCTTCCACCGCCTGGTACACTTCCCCTTTTGGCATATCTACTTCACCCATGATGATCTTGAAATGCCAGATCAGTGCTTCCATTTTGGTATACACGTCTTCCTTCTTGGGCAAATAATATTCCGGTACATCAGCATGATATACCTCGGCATCTTTGCCTTTGAATTCCTTAATTTTTCTGTAGGCCTGCTCGATGATGGATAAACTCTGCCACATCTCTTCATTTCTCACCAGGAAGCGGTCATAGTTGTCACCGGTTTTACCTACGGGAATAATAAAATCAAAATCCTGATAACTGCTGTAAGGATTGTGCACCCGCACATCATAGTCAACACCGGCAGCCCGCAGGTTTGGACCGGTAAAACCATAGTTCAATGCACGCTCAGCACTGATGGCGCCGCCACCGATCGTACGCTCCATGAAGATGCGGTTACGCGTGAACAGGTTTTCAAATTCTTTCAATACATCCGGATATTCTTTCAGGAATTTTTCCAGTTTCGAAAATGCCGTTTGAGAAAAGTTTCTTTCAAATCCGCCGATGCGACCGATGTTAGTCGTAAGTCTTGAACCACATATTTCCTCATAGATCTCATAAATCAATTCCCTGTACTGCATCACATAGAGGAAGCCGGTGAAGGCACCTGTATCTACGCCAACGATTGAATTACAGATCAGGTGATCGGAGATACGCGCCAGTTCCATGATGATGACACGGAGATAATCTACCCGCTTAGGTGTTTCAACACCTAATAATTTTTCGCAGGTGATGTGCCAGCCCATGTTATTGATGGGACTGCTACAGTAATTCAGTCGATCGGTCAGGGGTGTGATCTGATAAAGTGGGCGTCGCTCGGCGATTTTCTCAAAGGCACGGTGGATGTACCCAACTGTAGACTCTGCGGATACAATACGCTCACCGTCGAGTTCAATGATGTTTTGAAAAACGCCATGGGTAGCCGGGTGGGTAGGCCCCAGGTTGAGCGTAGTAGTTTGCTTCTCGATTGAGCCCTCCGGCAGTTGAATATGTTGAATCGTTTCGCTCATAATGTGAACAGGCGTCTGTTGTTAATTGCTTCTATCCTTTATTTATCCTCTTCCAAACATTTCATCATCTTTATCGATACGCGTTTGATCTTCCAGTGGAAACTCTTTGCGCAGGGGGAAATAATCCATCTCATCTACATTCAATACCCGCTTCAGGTTGGGATGTCCGGTAAATACAACACCATAAAAGTCATAGGTTTCTCTTTCCATCCAGTTGGCAGAAGAGAACAAACGGGTAGCAGTGTATACATTGGGGTCTTCAACCGAAGTATAAATCTTCAGGCGCAGACGCACATTCTCTTGCAGGTTATGCAAGTGATAAACGACACAAAGCTCACGACCCGGAAGATCGGGATTATGGACTGCGCAGAGATCGGTTAGGAAACGAAAAGACAAAGCAGGCTCATCGTATAAAAACTGCAGTACTTTGAGGTTCGACTCTTTGGCGAATTCGGCCGTGAGCATTCCATACGATTCGCTGAAAGAAAAGAACCCTTCCCCGAAACGGGTGGTGAGTTGCTGCTGTATGAATTCGTTGTTAAGTGCCATGTGCAATGTTGCGGATTATGCGTATTCGTTATTCGATACCGTAGCTATTCAATAATGCCTTGTATTGTTCACTGTTTCTGCGTCGAATGCTCTCCTGACCCACCAAATCCTGGATCTTCATGAAACCATCCAGGATGGCTTCAGGGCGGGGTGGGCATCCCGGCACATAAACGTCGACCGGTATAATTTGATCGATGCCTTGCAATACACTGTAAGAATCAAAAATACCACCACTGGAAGCACAAGCCCCCACGGCAATCACCCAACGGGGCTCTGCCATCTGTAGATACACCTGACGCAGTACCGGACCCATTTTTTTAGCAATGGTACCCATCACCATCAGCAAGTCACATTGACGGGGGGAGAAGCCCACACGCTCAGCACCAAATCGAGCGAGATCATAGTGCGATGCCATGGTGGCCATGAACTCAATACCACAGCAGGAAGTGGCAAAAGGCAGGGGCCACATTGAATTCTTGCGGGCCAACCCTACAACGCTACTCATTTGGGTAGCAAAAAATCCTTCCCCTGTATAGCCTTCCGGCGCCTCAACGGCACTAACCGCCTCTTTTATATCGGCTGCAATGGGGTGAATATTGAAACGAACTGGACGTGACATATTGGGTTCCTCCTTTTTATTCCCCTTTGGGGGGATTTCATACAACCAGTTAATACCTTTAATCAACAAACCAACAGCCAGGTAGTTGCACCCGGCCCTATTAATCTTCCCAGGTTAGTGCACCTTTTTTAATAATGTAGATGAAGCCGGCCAGAAAAAAGCCAACAAACATCAACACAGCACCGAAACCAGACCAGCCCAACTCCCTAAAATTAACAGCATAGGGATAAAAGAAAATAACCTCCACATCGAACAACACAAACAAAATGGCTACCAGAAAATACTTGATGGCCATGGGCTGACGGGCATTTCCGTGCGATTCAATACCACTGGCAAAATTTTCCAGCTTGTCGCTTGTTTTACGCTTCGGCCCTAACCAGGCTGAAAGCCCGATCATGAAAAAAACAAAACCCGCTGCAAATATCAACTGTATACCAATTGGTAAATATCCTGAAGCGGAACTGGAGGCACTGGCGTCGGTGAGTAACTGAATCGGATGCATGTATCCGTAAAAATTTTCGCAAAAATACATCAGCAGGGGATATAAAAGAAAAACTCTCCGACAAGCGGAGAGTTTTTTACGATATTTTTTGTTTAACCCTTTACCGGCGGTGTTGCGGTAGCAGGCTTTTTAACAGGTGGCTTGGAGTAATAATCATAGTTTCTCTGTATCTCCGCTTTCACACTTTGTGCAAACTTGTTGTTATCATCAGCGGGATCAGGGTACAATTCGATCATTTTATCGGTCACTTCGAGACTTTTCAGACAAATACCCAAGAACTGATCAACTACTTCGGTCTTCGTTCCATCGCTCTTCACCTTAAAGTCAGGACTTTTCTTTAGCGCGTTTTGTTTATTGATATAGTATAAAATTGTATAATACTTATTCAAAAAGAGCTCTTTCTTATACTTATCCTTATTTAATCCATAAATAGAATCTAAGTATTGCAGGTTCTCAACCCCCTTGCCGCTGGTGGTATCAGGGTCGGTAGCAACAGCAGCTCTTCTGTAGAAGGAATAAGGCTGTGGCTTATCAGGATAAGCCGCCATGTATTTTTTAGACAGGTCCATTGTTTGGGCAAAGTCTTTGGCACTGAGTGCGGCAGCAGATAGCTTATAATAATCTGCCTCCGTAGTGGTGCCCTTGAATTCAACCAGGCGCTTCATCCAATTGAGTTGCTCAGCATAATTCTTCGCTTTGGCGAACATGTCAGCAGCTTGCTGCATATAGCTTTGCTTGTTGACACGGGAGGTGTCGCTGGCTATTGCTTTTTCCAGATAGGAGGCAGCCTGCATTTCGCTTCCGGGGAAGCGGGTCAGAATTTTTACTGCCAGTTCGTAATCGGTAGGTTCGATTTTGTCTGCAGGTGCATTGGCAAAGAATTTTTCGAGGTACGATTTTGCCTGAACGGAATCGCCTTTTCTGTCATAGTTGTAAGCATAGAGCATATTCAGGCGAGGTAACACTGTGGTGCCTACTGAATTTTCTAACTCCTGAACCTTTGCCAGCGACTCGTCATTTTTACCGGCCCTGAACAGATAATCGGCCACGAAATAATCAGTTTGGGCATCTTTATCGGCAGTAGATACGTACTTATCGAGGTATTCCTTAGCACGATTCACATCTCGGTTGGCATAGTTCTGATAATAAGCGAAATAAGGCAATGGAAAAGTCGGGTCGGCGGTGATGGCATTATCAAAATTTTGTTCAAACAAATCTTTGTTGTTCTGACTCTGGTACACTTTACCGATGCGATAGAAAGCAAGAGCACTTTTCGGATCGCGGGCAAGTGCCTCCTGGTAAGCTTTTACTGCTTCACCACCATTTTCACCACCCATTTTCAGGTAGTTAATTCCTTTGTTGATAAAGATATCGGGATTGGTCAGATCATTTTGGCCGGCCTGATTGAGTTTTTCAATAGCATACAGATTATCACCTACACCACTTGGCACTTCAGCGTTGGCACGTCCGATGGCATTAAGGATTCCTGCATTGGCTTTCCCCTTATTCTTGCCCTTGGTTTCGGTAGAAGCAGTAATTGCTTGCTCAAATTTTTGTTTAACAGAATTGATATCTCCCCGCTCGAGCAGTTCGATATGTCCCATACCGGTTACCAGCCAGGGATCACTTCCAATGGATGCTAATCCCTTCTGATACAGCGCTTTGGCAGCTGCAATTTGCGCTTTGGTTGGTTCAACCTCATTGGGAGCAAGAAGAGCCTGACCCAACCAATAAATAGCTTGGGGGTCCTGCGGGCTGGCATCTACCATTTTCTGGAAAAACTCTCTCGCCGACTTATTTTTTTTATAATT
>Ga0315900_10008296_pt1 | contig 13391 bp, 13 predicted proteins | sample LakEriMetagenome_FD_203521 | JGI IMG/M metagenome (GOLD analysis project Ga0315900, IMG submission 203521) | Freshwater fungal communities from buoy surface, Lake Erie, Ohio, United States - Buoy 12 MA114 | ecosystem: Environmental > Aquatic > Freshwater > Lake > Lake biofilm | place: USA: Lake...
TGTTGATGTAGGGATTGCAAATCACATCTACATTCCCAGATGGCCAGCGCACCACCACCGAATCGATTGTTGTGGCTGTTCCTATACCAAAATGAGTGTTAAGGGTTCCCATGTGACGAAATCCTATACCGGATCGGACATCCCTAATTTGTTTTCCCCAAACGCCATAAAGTTCTACCCTTGCACCAATGCCGTTGCTGTTGGTGTTTATTCCCTTTAGCGTTATGATCATCCAATTGTTCGCATTACCACTGTTATAAAATATTTGACTCCCGTTTTGCACATCCAAAAAACCATCATGATTGATGTCAGCAACAGGACCATTGGTCATTGGAAAAGAATAAATGCTAAATGTATTGTCTCCGTTATTTAACAACATATTGCCGTTTGTTAACACATCAGCAAAGCCATCGTTGTTGAAGTCATGTGAGATATATTCAATGGCCATGCCCGGGTAAGTATCCAAGCCACTGCCTGCAGTAATATTGCTGAAAGTTCCGTCGCCATTGTTATGCATGAATTTATGCATCCCATCGGAGGATGAACTTGCTCCAACCACAGCATCCATCCAGCCATCATTGTCAAAATCATTCCATGCCGATGACCATGTTTGTATGGGATCTGCCATGTTTGATTGGGTAGATACATCTGTGAATGTGCCATCGCCATTATTGCGATGCAATTCATTTATTTTGGCTGTGGTATTTCCACCCCTGCATTTGGCGATAAACAAATCCGGAAGAAGGTCATTGTTGTAATCTACCCAGATGGATCCATAGTTTCCTCCATTCGGATGATTGCCTAACCCACCTTGGTAAAAAGTGAGGTTGCCGTTTCCGTCATTCAGGTAGTAGACATTTGGCGCCACATCATGACAAACAAAGGCATCAAGATGGCCGTCGTTGTTTATGTCTACAAAATTGCTGCGCTGAGAAAAAACATATTGATTGCCGGAAGACTGGATATAACCCGTGCCTAGTCCGTTCGATTTCATAAATGTAACCCCATTGCCTCCACCATAAAGTAAATCGTTGTATCCGTCCTCATTGATATCGCCCATTGCAATGCTCCATGAAGGTTGAAAGGTTGCATTGGTAGTTGGAAAATTCTGAACTGAAAATAAACCTCCGGTATCTTGAAAATGAATCTGTATGTTGTCCGAGGAAACAGAAACAATATCATCGAGATAATCTCCATTCATATCAACCATCGCATTATTATATGAACCGCTGATGGTAGTTATATTTTGTGGCAGAAACTGCACCAAATTGGGGTCGGGACCGGTTATTACATTTTCTGTGAGTTGAAAAACAAATCCCGCATTACTCCAACGATTGTCAAATACAATATAGTAATTGTTATTGGCAGTAACATTAAAGGTTACTTCACAAAATGATGTACCGTTGCTGTCGTCATTGCCTGCCAAACAGGAATAATTACTGCAGTCACCAATATAGATATGCACCCTGTTATCAACAGGAGTATTGATGGGCAAATTTGTGGTTACTGTTACCTCGTAATCTTGAGTGGGAACATACTTGTACCAGTTGGCAGCAGTGGCACCCGCTCCACCATCTGCGCAAATGAATGCAGGTACCTCTATTCCATTGATAATTGAAATGGTATGCAAGCCCGCTTCAACATTCTGTGCAGAATTACAGGTGGTCTGGGAGAATCCCATATGGGCACTCATCAAAAACAGAACCATCAAAAACATTTTCTTTTTCATTTTTTTGTATTAAGTGAATTGATTTAATCGCAGTTTGTGATAGACATGATGTAGTCCTTAAGCAGTTGCAAGCCTTCTTCATGCACAATTGTTCTGCCAAGCAAAGGCATGCGCGTACTTTCATCGGTGGAATTGAGGCGGAAATGCATCACTGATTTGGTGAAATTTCCCGGTACAATGATTTTTAGCAGGGATGCATTGATGTTCTCATCAGGAGTTATACAAACACCCATGTTTGCAGAAAGGCTTGTTTCAGAAAAAGCCAGACGCAAGGGCCGGTAATCACAATGACTGTTCTCCTGATGACAATGCCCGCAATTGATATCAAGATAAGATCTTAATCTTGTTTTGAGAGGCTGAGAAAGATCATTGTAATCTACTGCTGATTCAAAACCTGAAGGAATGTTATTGCCGAGTATTCTCTTGTCTATCCAATATTGAAGCTGATTCGCATTTTGGTTACCATAGTTGTACAGCGTATTTAGATTTTGTGGCTTAATACCTATTGGCACCGGTTCATTGTTGAATTTATGACAGGTAAAGCACTCGGTTTGGGAAGGAATGCGGTAGGTGGTAGTCTTGGGTGTGTTGTTCTGTAACCATGAAATCGGGGTGTAGGAACCGTTCATCTGCAAATACGCTTCCGTTTGCTCATCATTCCATACATATTCTGCAAAAACCCAGCCCCCCGCTTTTTTAATCATCAAACGGGTTTCTATCACTCTTGTATTGTTCAAGGGTTGCACATTGTCGTAATAAAATGTTTTAATAAGCACAGAGCCGGTGGGCAATTCTAGGGGTTTGTTCACTGCAACAAACTGCGCTTTTGTACGAGATGGCAACCAAACAAACCTTTTCTTTAGGGCATAATCTGTAAACAATGAGGACGCAGGCTCATAGGGAATGACTGAGGATGCAGGCTGCTGGTCTTTGAGTGTACCCGTAAAAAATCGGTATTCAGAAAGCTTTTGATAAGGTACTTTGGTTAGATCAACATTTACTCCATTGGGCAAGGGATTCGGATTGGGCAAAGGCACCGTACTAGTATCTCCGGGAGGAGTAAGTATTGGTGACGGAACCGAAGGTTGTTTTTTACATGCAACCCAAACAACACACAAAAAAGAAATTCCGAACAAAAAGTAAAGCGATGTTTTATTCATGGCATCAGCACAACTTGATGTTTCAAATCTACATAAAAATACCTTACTTGATACAGCACCAATTTTTTCTTATTCCGATTTATTAATTCTCCTCTATCAACAATTATATTCAATGCCAATGAACCCGGAGTTTCTGGGATAAACTTATATAAAACCGGCATGCTGTTAAAAATAATTGATTAAAGGCAAGATTATATTTGATAAATAATCAAAGAATAACCATGAAAAATACAGAAAATCAAAATTTATATATTCTTGCAAGAAGAAGACTTTCAATTCATGTAAACATCAACATCGTAAACAATATCGAAAATATTGGAAAACCTCACTTCAATTGTGTAATCAAAAACAATCCTGCAAAAGAAGGTTGGTAAGGCAGCTAACCACATTTGTAGTGCATCATAAAACTGGAAGGAAAAGTTGGAGAATGGCTATGTGATTAGAGTAAGACACGCGCTTTGGGATTATTTACAAGACCATAGCCATCATTGTATCTGTAACTAAATACCGGATAGAACATTTTTCAATGGAGACAGATATGTTTTTCGGGATTATTTGAATCAAATAACAATGGTGGATAAGATGAAAGTGAGAATACCTATTCCATTCCATTAGGCATAAAAAATTACAATAATTCTAAGGCGCAAAACAAGTCTCAAAGCCAATGCTTTGTTTTTAAAAGTAAAATCGTGTAACGCCTCGCGTGATAGCATGTAAGCGTTATTGCCTTGCCGCAGGCTCAACACAGGGCATCATCGCCCGGAAGATAGCCTTACATACACAGATGATATAGTATGGCTATTTTTTACAATTTTGCAGAACATGAAAACCATCGTACATACCAATAGCGCCCCTGCTGCCATTGGGCCCTATAGCCAGGCAGTAAAAGCCGGTAACCTGCTTTTTACCTCCGGACAAATTGCCCTCCATCCTGAGAACGGAAGCATGATTAACCAGGATATCGCCACAGAAACCAAACAGGTCATGGCAAACCTCGAAGCTGTTCTCAGTGCCGCGGGAACAGATTTTTCAAAAGTGATCAAGACCGTTATTTTTTTACGAGACCTAAATGATTTTGAAGTTGTGAACCGGGTATATGGTTCATTTTTCGATGGTCAGTTTCCCGCAAGAGAAACAGTTCAGGTAGCACGGTTACCCAAAGATGCAGGGGTTGAGATTTCAATGGTTGCGCTCGTCTGAAAGCGCCAACTTGCGCTGCAGTCGAAGTTTAAGAAACCATAACGAACAGCAGCCAAGCATGATGAAATATACATACTCCGAGCTCCATATCCACTCAATGCGAAGATGGAGTCTTACTGAGAGCCAGTATACATAGAGCAGGTAAATAATAAGTGTAAGCGTCTCTATGATTAGTGAGGCTATTGTAAATCCTGCTCCCGAGATGGCACTCAGGAGAATGTTTACAATAGAAAAGAGCAAGCATGAACCACTAATGACCTGCAGGCTTGACAAGGTGTGGGAAATCAGGATTTCATCATTGGTAAAAACGCTCATCACAAGCCTTGGAAAGGTAAGCGTAAAAAGGACTATCACCAGCGTGCACAAACTACTTTGCAGACATATTCTTTTTAGCAACTCAAAAACCCTTTCCGATTCTTTGCGTCCAATGAGGTTGCTTACAAGTGTGTTGGTGGCATTTGAAAAACCCAGCAAAGGAATCATCAATACCATGTAAACATTACGCACCAGGTTGGAGATTGCCAGGTTATGAGCTCCCGTTTTTTCGATAATCAGAAAAAATGCAAACCAGGAACAGAGGCTGATAAAAATTTGCAACATCAGCGGAGAAGACAGTTCAATGAGTTTGCGGAATGCACCGGAATCTAAACGCATTTTTTTTAGCAGTTCATACTTGGCGGATTTATTGTCACTAGCCAACCAGAGGAGGGCAAAGCAAGCCGTGAATGTCTCGGCAAGAGTGCTGGCAAGTCCTGATCCGGATATGCCCATGGCAGGAAATCCACCTTTGCCGAAAACCAGAAGATAATTAAACAGCATGTTGAGCAAGGCAGTAAGCAAAGTAGTTACCGAAATAATGCGGGTATTTGCCGTACCGGCGTAAAAAGACCTTACCCAAAGGATGGCAAAGCCGGGAAAAATACCCCATGAACGGTATGTGATAAAGGAAATACAGGAATCCCTGATAGCATCAGACGCCACAAAATAGCGCAATAGCCAAGGACTAAAAACCTGCATCAGTACAAACAATAACAAGGCCAAAGCACCGAGAAAAAAAAGAGACTGCTGCATGGTATTGCGCACCTCATTAGGATTGTTTTCACCCTCATGTCTTGCTACCAATATTTGCGTACCAATCCCAAATCCGAGGCCAAGCATAAAAAATGTAACATAGTATAAACCTGCAATAGCTGCAGCGCCCATGGCTATTTCACCAATCCTACCGAGGAAGGCTGTATCGGTGCCGTTGATAACAACCTGTGCCACGCCTCCCAATACAAGAGGATAAGCGACACGCCAAATATGTGCATGACCAAAATCTTCTTTTTCCACTGAACTAGCGGCGAACAGAAAGTTTACTAGATTTTTTTACGGACTCTAGAGATACTTTCACAATTGCTGCTGCATCAAAACCACATTCAGCCCATAGTTCCGGTTGTTCTCCGTGTTCTACAAATCGATCCGGGATACCCAGTCGCTTCACTGTGGCCTTATAACCGTTTTCTGCCATAAATTCTGTTACCGCACTTCCCATTCCACCTACTACACATCCATCCTCAACAGTGATTACCAAATCGAACTTGCTGAAAACTTCATGTAAAATGGATTCGTCTAGAGGTTTAGCGAATCGCATGTCGTAATGTGCTGCTTCAATACCTTGTTCGGCAAGTGTTTCACAGGCCTCTGTGGCAAAGTTTCCGGGATGTCCGAGGGTAAGTATTGCCAGGTCGTTGCCATGTCGCAACTTACGGCCTTTACCGGGGATGATTTCGCGGAAAGGAGTTTTCCAGTTTACCAAAACGCCATTGCCTCTGGGATAACGGATGCTAAAGGGACCATGGTATTTGAGCTGAGCAGAATACATGAGGTTGCGCAGTTCTTCTTCATTCATAGGAGCAGAGACCACCATACCGGGTATGCAACGCAGATAAGCAATGTCGTAAGCACCATGATGGGTAGGACCATCGGCACCGGCAAGACCACCCCTGTCGAGACAAAACACCACATGTAATTTTTGCAAAGCCACATCATGAATAACCTGGTCGTATGCGCGCTGCATAAATGAAGAGTAGATATTACAAAAGGGTATGAGCCCCTGTGTAGCCAGTCCGGCAGAAAAAGTTACTGCATGTTGCTCTGCAATACCCACATCAAATGCTCTGTCGGGCATGGCTTTCATCATGATGTTTAGCGAACAGCCACTAGGCATGGCAGGTGTAATGCCCATGATTTTTTCATTTTTCTCTGCCAGTTCCACAATCGTATGCCCGAATACATCCTGGTATTTGGGTGGTTGTGGAGAGGCGGGAGCTACCTTGATAATTTCTCCGGTTTCTTTATTGAAAAGACCCGGGGCATGCCATAGTGTTTGGTTGCCTTCTTCAGAAAATTTGTATCCTTTTCCTTTTTGTGTAAGTACATGCAGGATTTTGGGACCGGGAATGTCTTTCAGGTCATTGAGTATGCCGGCCAAGCGAATCACATCATGACCATCTACCGGGCCGAAGTACCTGAATCGCAGAGACTCGAAAAGATTACTTTGTTTAAGCAGCGCAGCCTTCACCCCTGCTTCAATTTTTGAAGCCACTGCTTGGGCATTGGGACCAAACTTAGACACTTTACCAAGCAGGTTCCAGATGTCGTCTCTTACCTTATTATAGGTGTGCGAGGTGGTGATGTCTGTGAGGTATTCCTTTAATGCGCCCACATTGGGATCGATGGACATGCAATTGTCGTTGAGAATGACCAAGAGATTGGAGTTTTCAACACCTGCATGATTGAGTCCTTCAAAAGCCAAACCTGCTGTCATGGCACCATCTCCAATGATGGCAACATGCTGGCGGGGATCATTCTTATAACGGTTTGCCACAGCCATACCCAGAGCTGCTGAAATAGAAGTGGATGAATGGCCTACGCCAAGCGTATCATATTCTGATTCATCTCTTTTTGGAAATCCTGAAAGGCCTTTATATTTTCTATTTGTATGAAATATTTTTCGTCTGCCTGTGAGGATCTTGTGACCATAGGCCTGATGCCCCACATCCCATACCAGTTGATCATGGGGCGTGTTAAACACATAATGAAGTGCGACTGTAAGCTCGACCACTCCTAGACTGGCTCCAAAATGTCCACCTTTCACTGAGACCACATCAATAATGAAATTACGCAGCTCTTTACATACTTTCGGAAGTTCTTCTTTTTTGAGCGCCCTTAAGTCTGAAGGATATTCAATTTTTTGGAGCAGTTTCCCTACTTTAACATCCATTGGTTTTGAGGTAAGTTACATAAACATCAGCCAAAGGCATTTGTTTAAGGTTTGTTTAATGTTGATGTCCATGTGGCCCGTGCACATGTCCATGTGAAATTTCATCTTGAGATGCTTCTCTCACATTCAGAATGATTCCGGTGAAATGCAAATCGCTGCCTGCGAGTGGATGGTTAAAATCCATGCGGACAAACTCAGGAGTTACCTCATCCACAATACCAAGCAAGCGATTTCCGTCGCTGTCCACCATAGGAAGTTCATTCCCCGGCTGCACCATTTCTTCGTCAATGCTGCCATCGGGTCCCTGGAAAGCCTCTATGGGTATTTCAGCCAACTTATCGGCATCATATTCACCGTAGCCGCTGGCTGCCGCGATAATAAAATCAAAACCTTCTCCGGTTGTTTTGCCAACCAAGTTGTTTTCAAAAGATTCAAGCAGATTTCCGCTTCCGAACAAAAAAACAAAAGGGTTTTCTGGGCTTGTTTGTTCGACTAATTCTTCTCCATTTCCTTCGCTCTCGGGTACATGCAGGTTGTAGCTGAGAGAAACTACCCTGTTTTTTTCTATTTTCATGAGATTTGTAATGTGGCCTGAAAGGTACTAATAAAAGCCCGAGCCTGTTTCTGCTGCCTCACTTGTTTTTCATCTCGTCATGTTTAAAAGTCTTGCATAACACTCATGCAGACCCATTCGGATGATTACCTTTGCCGGCATGATAAATGAATCTGCAGAGACTATTCACTGCCTGATTATTGGCAGTGGCCCGGCTGGCTACACAGCAGCTATTTATGCTGCAAGGGCCGATATGAAACCTGTTGTTTATGAAGGTTTGCAACCGGGCGGACAGCTAACAATCACCACTGAAGTTGATAATTTTCCCGGATATCCCAAGGGTACCAAGGGACCTGAGATGATGGAAGACCTCAAGGCACAGGCCATGAGATTCGGAACAGATGTGCGTTATGGTTGGATAAGTTCAGTAGATTTCTCGGTTTATCCTTTTAAAGTGATTGCTGATGAAAAGCATGAGATCCTTGCCAATTCCATCATCATCGCCACAGGCGCCTCTGCCCGTTGGTTGGGTCTGGAGAGCGAACAAAAATTCAATGGCTTTGGTGTATCAGCCTGTGCAGTATGTGATGGATTTTTCTTCCGTGGACAGGAAGTAGCCATCGTTGGGGCAGGTGACACCGCCGCAGAGGAAGCCACTTATCTTGCCAAGTTGTGTAAAAAAGTAACCATGCTGGTGAGAAAAGGCGAGATGAGGGCATCCAAAGCCATGCAGCACCGGGTAATGAATACTTCCAACATTGAAATTCTGTGGAACACAGAAACGGAGGAAATATTAGGAGACCAGTCCGTGCATTCGGTAAGGGTAAGAAATCTGCTCAGCGGAGAGCTTCAAACCATTCCGGTAACAGGCTTTTTTGTCGCCATAGGCCATACTCCCAATTCGGGGATTTTTAAAAACCAGCTGGAGATGGATGCAGAGGGTTATATCAAAACCATTCCCGGTAGCTCCAAAACAAATATTCCCGGGGTGTTTGCCTGCGGGGATGTTCAGGACAAGATCTACCGCCAGGCAGTTACCGCTGCGGGATCAGGCTGTATGGCAGCCCTCGATGCAGAGCGATGGATGGCCTCCGCAGGAATCCACTAAATTGTGAGTGCAGCAAGGGAACTGCCTTTTCTTTTGTTAAATTTGCAGCCCTGAAATTATTATGAATAGAAAAAGGGCATTGGTCACCGGCGCCGCCGGTTTTTTGGGTTCACATCTGTGTGACCGACTTATTAGGGAAGGCTATCATGTGATTGGCATGGACAACCTCATCACGGGAGACCTGCGCAACATCGCCCATCTCTTCAAACTGGAACAGTTTGAATTCTATCACCACGATGTATCCAAATTTGTTTTTGTACCGGGCGAGTTGGATTATATCTTGCATTTTGCCTCCCCCGCCAGTCCGATTGATTACCTTAAAATACCCATACAAACGCTCAAGGTTAGTTCCCTTGGCACACACAATGTGCTAGGTCTGGCGCGCGTGAAAAAGTCCCGTGTTTTGGTTGCCTCCACCTCAGAGGTTTACGGCGACCCGGTGGTGCATCCTCAAGTGGAGGATTATTGGGGAAATGTAAACCCCGTAGGCCCGCGCGGTTGCTATGATGAAGCCAAACGATTCATGGAGGCACTCACCATGGCCTACCACAATTACCATGGACTGGAAACCAGGATTGTTAGAATTTTTAATACTTATGGTCCCCGTATGCGTCTGAACGACGGTAGAGTGCTGCCTGCTTTTATTGGACAGGCGCTCCGGGGCGAGGATCTTACCATGTTCGGGGATGGTTCACAAACCCGCTCATTTTGTTATGTGGACGACCTCATCGAAGGCATCTATCGCTTGTTGCTTAGTGATTATCCCATGCCGGTAAACATTGGCAATCCGGAAGAAATTACGATCAAAGAATTTGGAGAAGAGATTATCCGCTTAACCGGCACCAGTCAGAAACTAATTTCTCTTCCTTTACCCAAGGATGATCCCAAGCAACGCAGACCTGACATTGGTTTGGCAGAGAAAATTCTCGCCTGGAAACCGCAGGTAAAACGCGCCGAAGGACTCGCCATTACCTACGATTACTTCAAGGGCTTACCCAAAGAAGAACTGTTTAAAAAAGAACACCGACAATTTGCATAATAACTTATGGAAAGACATTTCAACATTGTAGTATGGGGCAAGGTGCAAGGTGTTACCTTCCGTAAGTTCGTAAAGGAGCAAGCCCAGAAACTGGGCATCAAGGGCTCTGTGCAAAACCTCCCCAACGGAACTGTATTTATCGAAGCAGAGGCCGAAGAAGAAAAACTGAATGAACTAATTATCCTATGCCAGAAGGGCTCACCGGCATCTGAGGTAACTGCTGTAAAATACTCAGTGGCCCAGATGCAGCAACTGGAAGATTTTGAAATCAAGGAATAAATGGAACCGGCAAACGATTATTTTGTACATCCTACAGCTGTTGTAGACGAAGGCTGTTCAATCGGAAAAGGAACAAAAATTTGGCATTTTTCACATGTAATGCCCAACTGTACCATCGGAGAAAACTGCAATCTTGGACAGAATGTGGTAGTTTCTCCTGAGGTAGTATTGGGAAAAAATGTAAAGGTGCAGAACAATGTATCCATCTATACCGGAGTAACCTGCGAAGACGATGTTTTCCTGGGTCCTTCCATGGTATTTACCAATGTTACGAATCCGCGAAGCGCTGTAAATCGCCGTGCGCAATATGCCCTTACCCATGTAGGAAAAGGAGCATCTATAGGTGCCAATGCCACCATTGTATGCGGTCATAACATAGGAAAGTTTGCTTTTATCGGCGCAGGGGCTGTAGTCACCAAGAATGTCCCTGATTACAGTCTTTGGATGGGCAATCCGGCAAGACAGGCCGGCTGGATGAGTGAATACGGACATCGTCTTCACTTCAATGCCGAAGGAAATGCCACCTGTCCTGAAAGTGGTGAAACATACACACTCAAAGACGGTCAGGTAAAAAAAATAGCATAATCACTTTATGGGAAAAATCAAGTTTGCTGTTGTTGGGCAAGGCCATATCGGCAGAAGACATGCCGAGATGATCAGACGCAATCCTGAATGTCAGTTGCTGGCAGTTTGTGATGTATTGAATCCCTCACTGCTTCAATTAAAAGATTTGAATGAGCCCTTCTTTCAACATATGGACGAGATGCTATCAGCGCATCCCGAAATAGAGGTGGTAAGCATTTGTACGCCCAACGGATTGCATGGCTCACAGAGTATCTTTGCCCTCGAAAAAGGAAAACATGTGGTAGTAGAAAAACCCATGGCACTGACCAAAGCAGATTGCGAACAGGTTATTTACAAGGCACTTCAAATGCACAAGCAGGTGTTTTGTGTGATGCAGAACCGCTACTCACCACCATCCATGTGGCTCAGAGAAATTGTATCCGAACAAATTATTGGAGAAGTATACATGGTTCAGCTGAATTGTTACTGGAACCGCGACGAAAGATATTACAAAGCCGGTGGCTGGAAAGGCACGGCAGATTTGGATGGAGGTACTCTGTTTACTCAGTTTTCTCACTTCATCGACATCATGTACTGGCTCTTCGGAGACATCACAGATATACAAGGCAGGTTCAATGATTTTAATCATGCTGAGACAACTGCTTTTGAGGACAGTGGCATGGTTAACTTCCGCTTTGTGAATGGGGGAATGGGATGTATCAACTATTCCACCTCGGTATGGGATAAAAATCTTGAAAGCAGTATCACCATTGTAGGAAGCAAGGGCAGTGTGAAAGTGGGCGGACAGTACATGGACAAGGTTGAATACTGCCATATCAAGGATTACACGATGCCTGAACTCGCGCCAACAAATCCTGCCAACGATTATGGGGCATACAAGGGTTCTGCCAACAACCATCATTACATATTTGAAAATGTGGTAGAAACTCTGAAAGGGAAAAATACCATTACCACAAATGCACTTGAGGGATTAAAGGTGGTTGACATCATCGAAAGAATTTATCGGCAAAGAGATGTCCAAGGTTTTTGAGACAAGAGAATAAACAAACATTGAAATTAAATAAATCGCCCTATTTTTGAGGGCCAACAGAAAAACGGTATGTATCAGCAAATCATCAACAAAGAGGCAAAAGTTGCAGTCATCGGACTGGGTTATGTGGGATTGCCTATAGCACTTGCTTTCGCCAGAAAAATTTCGGTCATCGGATTCGACATCAACCAAGCGAGGGTAGAAATGATGAACAACAAAGTGGACCCAAGCAATGAACTGGATGCCTCCTATTTTGAAGGCACAGATATCAAATTCACCAGCGACATAGATGTGCTGAGGGAAGCCAGGTTTTTTATCGTGGCTGTACCTACGCCCATTGATGAGCACAACATGCCCGATCTCAAGCCACTGGTCAATGCCTCTCGTACCGTTGGCAAATGCCTTAAAAAAGGAGATTATGTGGTGTATGAATCAACGGTATATCCCGGCTGTACCGAAGAAGATTGCATTCCTGTGCTCGAAGAAGTTTCCGGCTTGACATTCAAAAAAGACTTCAAAGTTGGCTACTCTCCCGAAAGAATCAATCCCGGAGACAAAGAACATACCATCACCAAAATCTTAAAAGTTGTTTCTGGTTGTGACGCAGAATCCCTCGATAACATCGCAGCAACCTATCGGATTATCGTAGAACCCGGAGTTCATAAAGCCTCGTCTATTAAAGTTGCAGAAGCTGCAAAAATCATCGAAAATACCCAGCGTGATGTAAACATCGCCTTGATGAATGAGCTCTCTATTATCTTCAATAAAATTGGTATCAATACCTATGAGGTTTTGGAGGCAGCAGGCACCAAGTGGAATTTCCTCAAGTTTTATCCCGGACTTGTTGGTGGACATTGTATTGGTGTAGATCCTTATTACCTTACCCACAAGGCAGAATCTGTTGGATACCATGCACGCATCATCAATAGCGGCAGGTATGTGAATGATTCCATGGGATTTTATATTGCGAAACAGACCGTTAAAAAAATTCTTGCCGCAAAAAAAGACCCCAACAAGGCTCATGTCCTTGTGATGGGAGCTACCTTCAAGGAAGATGTTAGCGACATACGGAACTCCAAGGTGGCTGATGTAATTAAAGAGCTACGCTCCTACTCCATCAATGTGCATGTGGTGGACCCTCATGCCGATTCTCATGAACTGCAGCATGAATATGGTTTCGGGCTTCATGAAAAAATTGAAAAAAATTATGATGCAGTAATCGTTGCAGTAAATCACCAGGAATACAAATCCCTCGATGAAAATTATTTCAAGAGTATCATGACCACTGATGGTTTTCTGGTTGATATCAAGGGTATTTACCGAAACCAGATTAAAAATATACCTTACTGGAGTTTGTAAGACAATGGCCAAGTGCATCCTCGTCACCGGCGGTGCCGGCTATATTGGCTCCCATACCTGTGTGGAACTTTTATCACGGGGATA
>Ga0315900_10008298_pt1 | contig 13387 bp, 1 predicted proteins | sample LakEriMetagenome_FD_203521 | JGI IMG/M metagenome (GOLD analysis project Ga0315900, IMG submission 203521) | Freshwater fungal communities from buoy surface, Lake Erie, Ohio, United States - Buoy 12 MA114 | ecosystem: Environmental > Aquatic > Freshwater > Lake > Lake biofilm | place: USA: Lake...
GTAATTCGCTATTAACAGTGCCTATGAAGCGCAATCCGCTGGAAAGTTTTTCACGCCACAGCGTGGGCACTTTCATCGAAGGATTTTTTTCGGGCTGAGGTCTTTTTGATCTGTCAAAATTATCCTTTGGCTTGTTATACACCAGTCCCTGGTATTCTTTGTGATCGGCATCGCCGGGATTGGTTGCCTTAGGAGTGAAATTGTCGGGGCCTGCCACAAGAGATGTTTTTCCTTTTGGAACCACACTCAATACCACATGATTTTTTTGCCTGATGTAGGTATTGTATACCCTCATCACATCTTCTTTGGTAAGACTTCTTAATATCTTAAGCTGTTCAGGAATCTGGTTTGGATTTTTCATGTAAGTATTGTAGAAAGCCAAACGAGAAGCTTTCCCGCTAACCATGGAGAGAGATTGGATAAGTTCTGCCTCAGTTTTACTCTTAAAATTCCTCAGTTCCTCGTCTGTAATGCCCTTTTTTTCGAACGCAGCCAAAGTGGCAAAAAGCATATTTTCTGTGTCTTTCAGCAGCATGTCGGGCATGGCTTTTATTGAAAAAACAAACATCCCGGCAAGTTCCATGGAATAATGATAGGATTCTGCTTCAATTGCTTTTTCCGATTTTATAAATTGCTGGTATAACGGGGACGATTTGCTTCCGGAGAGCACAAATGAAAGCGCATCCAGGGCTGTTTCATCTTTGTCGAGAAATGAAACGCCGGGGAAAGCAATTTCTATTAAAGGAAACTTCACATTGTCTTCATAGGAGATGTAACGGTTGGCGTCTAATTTGGGATATACAGTTCCCATGTTTTTTACCTCCGGACCGCGAGGGATAGATCCAAAGTATTTTTCTGCTAGTTTCAGTACTTCCTGAGGATTCACATCGCCTGCTACCGTGAGTGTGGCGTTGTTTGGTCCATACCAGCGCATGAAGAATTTTTTAAGATCATCCACATCCACTCTGTTCAGGTCTTCTACATCTCCAATAGTGGTCCAGGAATAAGGATGGCCATAAGGATACAAGGCTCTGCAGATTTTTTCATACCCCAAGCCATAAGGTACATTTTCATAACGCTGACCCCTTTCATTTTTGACCGTAGATCGTTGTACTTCAAATTTTTTCTGAGTAACAGCATCAAGTAAAAATCCCATCCTATCACTTTCAAGCCACAAGGCCGTTTCCAACTGATTTACCGGAAGCGTTTCAAAATAATTAGTGCGGTCTGTATTGGTCGTTCCATTCATCGTTCCGCCGGCTTCTGTAACAATTTTAAAGTGCTCTTCATCTGCCACATGGTCCGATCCCTGAAACATCATGTGTTCAAAAAAATGGGCAAATCCACTCCGGCCTATCTCTTCGCGGGCACTTCCCACATGGTAAGTAACATCTACATGGCAAATCGGATCGGAATGATCTTCGTGTATAATTACCTGTAATCCGTTGGGCAACTCATGCTTTTCATAAGGAATGATGATGTCTTCTCCGGCTTGATTTACCTTTTCAATGAGTTTGGGCTGGCTATACATCAACTGATAAACACAGCATAACATACTGATAAACAATGTTTTTTTCATAAGACCACGGAATATTTTGGCCGAAAATTACAAAATTATAGCGCATCTGCCCGAAGGAAAACCAATGATAACAAATTGTGATTTCAGCGGACAATTTGTTTAAATTATCTATAAAAAGACTATTTTTGTCGACTAACGAATGAACTTTCCAACCATCCATCCTCGTAAAACCCTACAGTCAATAAAGGCAAATTATATGGTATCCTTGCTAAAAAAATCCTGTCTGGTTCAATCCCGTTATTGTGGTCAATTCCTTTTCGCAACAATTCTCCACTGCACTCTAATCATGGATGCACAGGTTACCCAACTTTGGAGCAATACCTACGCCGGAAGTGGTTCACGCCGTTACGATAAGCATCTTTGTTTTTCTGATGCATCAGGCAATGCTTATGGAGCCATGGCCTATAGTCTGATGGATACATTGTTTGTCAATCAATCCGGAACAGTTGTCCAGTCATACAGTCCATCAGGCATTACCTTTTGCCGCTTTGCTTCTTCGGGTGGCTCTCCTACATGGACAAGGAACATCAATGATAATTTCATGAGCCTGGCATCATACCGAATTGATGCATCTGCCAATACCTATGCCGCTGTTACCCAAACCACCGGCGCAAATAACAAGGATATCCGTCTCTACCGATTCACCAATACCGGAACACAAAGTACCTTGTTTACCTACTCTTCACAGAATGCCTCCGATGATGAGGCAGAAGACATGATCACAGACAACCAAGGCAACTTCCTGGTTTGCGGCAGTACCAATCAGCAAAACAACATCCTCGTTCTTAAATATTCCTCATCCGGTACCTCACTCTGGAACTTCGCATCCGCCCTCAGTCAAAGTGGAACAGCAAGGGCTTTAAGGGTGGGAGTGGATGCAATATCAAATGTGTATACGGTATCTGCCAATACCATCGGTACAAACACCGAATATTATGTAAATGCATGGCTGGCCAATGGCACAGAAGTTTTTTCGGTACCCGTTCCGCAATCATCTTACAACCAACTCCAACTCAAAGATTTTGCGGTTGATAACAACGGTAATTCCTTTTCTGTTTTTGCTGGCATAAACGGCAATGGCACATACGATATTCTGATTTATAAATATGATCTGAACGGTTCGCTGAGTAATACTTTTGTTTTCCCATCCAGTGGAAACGGCCTATTGGCGAACGCAAAAATTCTTCCTGTAAACTCGAGTAATGCCTACTTCCTTGCCTATCAAAATGCAAGCAATAACAGCATTGTTTGTGGAAGGTATACCGACCAAAACGCAACATGGACACAGACCATCAACAATTCCTCATTGGTTGATATCAAAGTTGACCAAGGGAACAGCTTGCATGTACTGTCATCCACACCGGGAACTGAAATCTCAGACATCAGGGTGACCAAAATTTCTAATACTGGTTCTATCCAGTTTAACAATACCTTCGATATCGCTGCTGAAAACGGTGAGGATGTCCCCACCTCGATGGCACTTCAATCCAGTGGTTTGATTACCGTTTGTGGATCTACCGGTAACCAAACACCTTCCGACAAAGTTTTTGCCATCCGGGTGAACTCTTCCGGAAGTTTGAGCTGGACCAGGGTATTGTTTGATTTTACAGAATCGGGTTCGGGCTCTTATATCAATCCTACGGATGGTTCAGTGTATGTTTCGGGCAATAGCCGTAATTCAAACAATGTTACCGATATGTACCTCTTAAAGTACAATGCAAGTGGCGTTGAGCAATGGAGACTCAATTTTGAAAATCAAAACATCGACGAGGTTACATCTCCCAAATTGCTTACAGGCGATGCCCAGGGAAATATTTACATCGCCGGCTATGTAAATGCCAGTGTGAGTTCCCGCGACATCATTATTTACAAGATTAATCCCTCCGGTATCCGCCTCTGGAAAAGGGTTTTCAATGGTCTTGCTTCTTCAGAGGACATCCCTAACGCAATGGTCTGTGATGCATCCGGAGATCTTTGGCTGGTGGGAACAAGCAGGGTAACTGCTCTCAATAGAAATATCTTGGTATTGCGATATAGCCCATCAGGACAACTCAATCAAAATTTCACCATTGATGGTCCGTTAAGTGCAGAGGACATAGGAGAGGACATAGCTGTTGAGGGAGATGCAGTATATATATTGGGTGAAGTGACCGATATCGGGTCAAATAAAAATGTAGCCGTATATAAGTATAACCGCATCTCCGGCAATCTATTATGGACATATATCAAGGACAATGCAGCCGGAGATGATCTGGGAGTTTCCATCAAAGCAAAAAATGGTCCGGTCGTTGCGATGAATCTCTTCAGCCAATCAGGAATTTATGCAGGCTATGCCTGTCGCCTGGGTGATGATATCAATGGCACCGCTGTTGTTTTGGCTGAAAAAACTTTTTCGGCACCCAATGTAAACATACAGCTCAATGATGTTGATTGGGCCGGTACTAAACTGGCAGTTGCAGGATACAGAGGAACAACCTCCTCCAGCACGGCCTATGCAGCCTGTTTCGACGCGCAAAACCAATACTTCTGGCAAAGCTCTAGCATACCTTCTTCGCCCAGTTCATTCAATAGGTTTCTCAACTGCTCACTTACACCTCAGGGATATCTTTTTTGTTCAGGAACCATCCGGTCATCATCAGGTTCTGACAGACTTGCGTTCGCCACATTTAGTCCCGACGGTCAACTTGTTGTAAACAATCTTTTTGGCAGCGCCACCGGCACCATAGACCAATTGGGAAGCGCTTATTTTCAGTCAGGAAAAGCAGCCTTTTCGGGACAGACAAATCCGCAGAATAACAATGATGGATATCAAGGACTGGTATCTCTCACAAACTTTCCTGCAAGGCCCGATACCATCTCTCATCAGCAAGCCTGTGGAGGAGTTCCTATTCAGTTTACATTTAACATTCTTGATGAGAATCCTCAGAATGTTGTTATAGATATTCAATCTCAAAGCCCTTCTTTGTTGCCCAACAGTGCGATTTCCTTTTCAGTGAATGGCTCACTTGTCAGCGTTGTGATTACCGGCATACCTGATACAACTGCCATTATCCCGGTAGTGGTGACCCTAAACGACGGAGTTTCTTCAACATATAACACCGGCTTTGCCATCTTTGTAACAAAAAGACCTGCCTCTGTTGCAATATCAGGACCTGTGTCGGTGCTTGACAACAGTTCACACATATACAATGCCCTCTCAACACCCAATGACTCTGTTGTTTGGCAACTTATTGGCAACGGACAAATATTGTCACATACTGTGGATACTGTTACCCTTTCATTCAACGAAGGTTTCTTCTATTTGATTAGAACTGCAACAAACAGCTGCGGAATCGCAGTAGACTCACTGATGATTGTATCACAACCACCAAACCAGGCACCTGTTCTTCAGTTTTCCGATTCTTTGCTGGCTTGCAGCATGGATACATCTTCCTTAAGTATAACAATAATCGACGAAGATGCATCATCTGTTCAGATCTCATTGCTTGGAATGGATAGTATTCCGGTTCCTCCCGTGTTTGCTTCCTTCAGCGGTCAGGGTTCATCGCGTACTTTACATATTCATCCCGGCATGAATCAATTCGGTCATCTCAATCTTATTCTTCTGGCTACTGACAGCGCAGGACTCACTTCTGCTTCCTATTTGCATGTCAATCTCCTAACACATCCCATGTTTGCATCCATCTCGGGACCTGGCACTGTATTACAGAACAGTACTCATGCCTATTTTGTAAATGGCCTTAGCGGCGATGAATTAGGAACTTGGAATTTCAGTAGTGGTGGTTCTTTTACTGCCATCAGCGATACATCAATCCTTCTCACAGTAGGTACCCAAAATGGGTTTTTGCGCTATACCATTTCCAACGATTGCGCAGTATACAGTGATTCAATGATGATCAAGGTCAATTCACCCAATTATCCCCCTGTCATTTATGGTCCCGATTCGATTTCACTATGTGGTGTTTCTTCTACAGCGCTTGTTCAATTTTATTACACGGATGAATCAGTATCCTCAGTGCTAGCTGCAGGCCATTCTTCCAATCAGCAACTCATCCCGGACTCAGTGCTCTCAACAGGCGTAGATACAAGCTATGCCCACATTTTTCTGCAGAGCATGCAAAACACCAGTGATACTTTAAGTGTATACATTACCCTTACAGATACGGGAGGACTCAGTGTCACAAAAAGAATTTTTGTAAACATCCATCCTGAGGTACTTGCAAATGGAATCAACGGTCCGAACTCCTTAATGCAAGGTGATAGCGCAGTTTACAGCCTCACCGGTTTACAATTTGCCGATCAGACCCAATGGACTTTTAATGGCAACGGGCAGCTCACAGTGCTTAATGATACTTCGGTATTGCTGGTTGCGGGAGTAGGAAGCGGTCTTCTAACATGTATGGCAAACAATGCTTGCAGTGATATCGAAACATCCAAACCTATTGTGTGCATTGCCCCCAACCAAGCACCTGTAATTAATCTGCCTAACAATCAGGTTTCGGTTTGTCCCAATGCGCAACTTAATGGTATCAGTTTTAGTGTATCCGATGAATCAAGCAGTGAATTACTTGTAACTGTTACAGCCTCAGATTCCTCGCTTATATCTCAACTTACCAGTTCTCAAGTGGATACAATTTACACATTGAGTTTTGTAGCCGGAGGTTATAGCATTACGCAGCCTTACATATTGATTCAGATTCAGGACACAGGAGGGCTTACTGTTTCAGATACAATCAGGATTCTGATTCTTCAGGCTCCTGCTCCTGTGAGTATTTCAGGACCGGATTCTGTTATGGCCCAATCTTCGGCCGAATACTTACTCTCTGGTTACACAAGCGGCGCAATATTTGCCTGGACTTACGGTGGCAACCCAGTTTCCGGAACAGCAGAAGTTTTAACATTTAACCCCGACCAATCGGAATGGCTGGTGTATGAATCCAGTTTAAACAATTGCCTTGTTTGGGACAGCTTGTTCGTTTTTGTTGATACATTGGGCTTGCTAACCTCCGGTAAAATGGAGTTTTCTGAAGCCCGGGTTAGGGTTTACCCCAATCCCGTACCGGAAGGAAGAAATATAACAATTGAAGGCCTGAACAGCGGAATGTGGGTAGAGTTATTGGATGTGTCGGGCAGAAGGATTCAAATGGCATATCCCCACACCATCAGCAATGGATATTGGGTGTCGGAACCACTTTCAGGGGGCGTTTACCTGCTGGTTATTGGTGATTCAGGACACAGAAAAGTGCAGCGGATAGTGGTGGAGTAATACTTATTAAACCGTTCTTTGATTGGCATATTCCCTTTTTTTATGTCGATAAATTGACTTAATTTTGCAAATCCATAAAATAACCATATCATGTTTCTTTACTCAAAAGTTGTCCGTACCTTCCTTGCAAGTTTTGCATTTTTAGGTATTTTTCTGTGCGGTGAAATCCAGGCTGCTACTTATTTTTCGCAGGGCACTGGCCTTTTTAGCACCACCTCCAACTGGAACACAGCCACAAACGGCTCAGGATCCAACCCTGTGGCTGCGGATTTGACAAGTGGCTTGCACAACTTTACTGTGCAGGCAGGGCATACTGTTACCATTGACCTGAATCCCAGCATGGTGGCACTGTCCTTGGATGGAAATTTAGTCGTTGGAAATGACGCCACCGCCCGAACGGTAACGATAACCGGTTTGACCACTGTGAACGCAGGAGCCAGCTTTACTTCCGGCACTGCGGATATCTCACACGCCATCACCTTCAGAGGGAATCTGGTAAACAACGGAAACATAGATTTTTATAATACATTACTCAGCTCCGTGAACGCTACTTTTAACGGAACTGCCTTGGATATTTCCGGCGCAGGCACATATGAGTTCTCTAACCTCGGTCTTGCTGCTACCACCACAACTGTTCTTACCTTAAATTCTGCTTTAACTATCAATGGATCGGTTACCCTGCCAAACAATTGTACCCTCAATGACGGAGGAAACAATCATGCTGTTTATGGCGACTGGATTGAAACCGGAAACGGAGCACTTGCCGGCACCGGTACCATCACCTTTGCTTCCACCACTTTTCAGCAGATACCCAATGCATCCACCTTTAATAACATCATTGTTAATGGTGGAGCAACCATTCTGTTATCGGGTGCCATCACTGTTAATGGGGATTTTACGGTAAGTAATTCCAGTAGCATACTTGCTCCTACTGCAGTAACACACATTTTTAACCGTGCCTTTTCTATTGCTTTGCCTAGCACATATACGCAAACTGCTGGTACTACCCGGTTTGCAGGTAGCACTGTAGCACAAACGATTCCCACCTTGCCTTGCTCTTATGCGAATGTGACTTTAGCAAACGGTGGCATCGCTTTGCCGAAAACCATTGATGGTGATTTAACCTTAGGAGGTTTGCTCACTGTAGAGGCCAGTGCACAGATGACCTCAACAGGATCTGTATTTGTTACAGGTACTGTGAGCGGAGGAGGTGTAAGAATGGATGGGGTTTGTGATTGTACCGGAAGTTTTGTTTTCAGCGGTGCCAACAGCCATACTTTTTCCTCTCTCTCAGCAACACCCAATCTGGGAACTGCATCCATTATCAGTAACCTCAACCCCGGCGTATCTCTCAGTTTTAGTTTAGTATCACCTACACCCGCCTCAAACTGGAACATCAATAATGATATCACCATCAACTCAGGCAACCTCATTGTCAGCAGCGGAATTACACTCACCGGCCAAAGTGGTTTTTCTCTGAACATGAGTGGTAATTCATTATTATATGTAAGAGGTTTGAACAATTTTCCAATTGGCTTCGGTGCTGTTAATTTTTCCACCGCCAGCACCACCATTTACGATGTCAATCTTGCACAAGTCATCCGTGGAGGAATAAACTACTCGAACCTCACTATTTCAAGCAATACAAAAACCATTGATGGCGACCTTACTGTGTTGGGCAACTTCAGCATGAGTGGAAATATGACTGCTAACTTCCTTGGATTCAATGTTTCGGTATCCGGAAATTTTGCCAACTCTGCAGGAAGTACTTTTAACAATGACCAAACGGTTAGATTAAATGCTTTCGATGCTACCCAGAATATTACAGGAACAGGAACTTTTAACTTTCGCAACCTTGAGTGTACTTCAGACGGTACGACTGCTCCAAGATCTAAGATTTTTAACAATAACATTACTGTAAACGGTGATTTCTCTGCCACTAACATCGGAGGTACCACCACCAATACCCTGACCATAGAAATTTATGGCTTCACTATTACAAACAACAACACAGGTGCTTTTAATCTGGGTGACAATGTGGTATTAAATACCAGTGGTTTAAATACTTTCCGTTCATCCATGCTCACTTTCGGCACAAGAAATCTTGCACTTGCATCAACCATCAATTATAACGCCAGTTCTCCGGCCCTTACCCCGGTAAAACAATTAATTTCAAACGATGTGGTTTACGGTAACTTAAGTTTAGGTGGAGGGGGGCCTCTCAATTACAAGGCCGCAACCGGAAACCTTGTTATTAATGGAAACTTCGGTAGAACAGGATCTTTCTTCTTCCGTGATTCTTCCTTTACTGTTACCATTGGTGGGAATTACCTGCTTAGGGATGTGGATTACCCAAGTCCTTCATCTTCATCAGTATTTACCTTCAACGGTGATTTTCAGAGTTTAGGTTTTTCTACCATCAACCAAAACCTACCCAATGTTGTATTTGCCGGTACAGGTACCAAATTATTCAATGCCTCTCCGGGCTGGTCAGTTATTGTTTTCGGTGATTTGACAATTCTGGATGGGGTAACAGTTGATGCCAACAATAAAAGCCTTCAAATTAGAGGTAATTTTATCAATGCAGGCACGGGTATTTTTACACAAACGGCAACCACTACCATTAATGGTACCAATTCACCACAAACCATCACTACCAATGCAGCCTCCAATTTTGGAAATGTTACCATCAATAAAATTTCAGGAGTAGCGGCGAACAGAACAGTAACATTTACTACCATCACCAACATCCTCGGAAGCATTTCTCTCACTACCAATAATGCCATTCTTGAGATGTCCGGTGTAACGGTTAACATCGGTGGAAACTGGACCGTTAATACCGGTTGTTCAGTAAATACTACCAATAGTACCCTTAATTTTAATGGTACGGCCTCAACGCAAACCATCAACAATGTGGTTGCTACACCTTTTCATAATTTGGGTATATCAGGCTCCTCCACCAAGAGTCTGGCAGGTCAGCCACTGACAATCAACGGAGATGTAAACATTGATAATTGTCTTTTTCAAGGCAATGGTGTGGCTATTACTGCTATTGGCAACTGGACATGTACCGGTACTTTTACACACTCTTCTACGGTAACATTCGGTGGCGGCAACCAGAGTATTTCCGGAAGCACGGTCTCTTTCAATGCCTTTACTGCTGCAGGAACCGGAACCAAGACATTGGTGAATGGAGTAACCGTTAACAGTACCTTCACTATTAATGCAGGCTCAACCGTTGACCTTACTGCATCCAACAGTCCATTAAATATTGGTGGCGGCTATACCAATAATGGTTCAATTCTAACTAATAATGCCACAGTTACATTTATCGGAACATCAGGCAGGACAATCAATTCCGGTGGAACAGGCATTGGCAAGCGTTTTTATAACCTTGCTTTCAACTGTCCGGCCATTGCTCCTGCCACAACTGCCCCAGGTTGTACATTCTCCACCAATCCGGTTGAAGTACTTAACGATTTTCTGGTGTACTCTGCCAGTATCACAGCCAATGTAAATATTACGGTTGGTGGAAACCATTTGGTAACAAGCGATCCTGTAAACAATCTTTTTGGAACCTATACTGCTGCCTCAGCTAGCGTGCTTACCCTCAATGCCAGCAGCGGATCACTCACCTTCAGTCCCGGTATTTCACCCTCACAATACAGCTCAGTGGTGATAAATGCACCCGGAGCTACTTACACCCTTGGTGATAACCTGAGAGTTGCCAATAATCAGCCGCTCACCATAACTGCAGGAACTTTCAAGTTCGGCGGTAAATCAGTGACCATGGCCAATGGAAATGTGGTGATCAATGGAGGAACTTTTCAAGTTGATGCAGGTGGACAATTGTTTTTAGCCAATGGTGCCAACCTCACCAACAGCGGGGGTACCCTGATGTTGGTTGGTACACCTACCAACAATGCATTTGTGCGTCGTAACGGAGCCACGGGAGGTTATGTCATTAACCAGAATGCAGGTACACTTCATGCTAAAAACTATACCATTGAAAACACAGGTACAACAGGCTTTACGATTGGTGGTACCACCGTTATTGATGCCGTAAACAACCTGTCCAATGGTGTTTTCTCTGCAGGTACAGGCACCCAATATTTAAACCTCACTGGATATAATTTTACCAGCTTTATAACCAATAATGTTCAGTTCAACCTTACAAGTTCAGGGCCCAATGTGCCCGGATTCAATGTTTCCAGGACCAGTGGAACGGGAGTTATCACATTCAATGGATCAACAGGTTCGATGGTTGGAGATGTCTTCGACAATGACCCGGGAAATACCCGCGTATTATGGACAAGTGCTGCCAAAAGGTGGACCGGTGCAGCAGGTGATAATAACTGGCATACTGCGGGTAACTGGAGTCCTGCCGTTGTTCCAACTACAACAGATACAGTTTATATCGATCATACTACCATCCCATTGGCAACAGCCTTCACTGTAAATATCAACAATGAAAATGCAGAAGCGGGTCGTTTGATTCTCGACAGGATGTCCGGTACAGGTAACATCACTTTAGTGATAGGAGCGGGAAGAACGCTTACTGTCTCAGAAAATGTGAATGTGCTTGTTGGATGTACCCTTACTCAAACAAACAATACCAGTTTGCTCAATATTGCAGGTGGCTTTATCAATACAGGTACCTATAATAATGGTTCCTCAACAGTTAATTTCAATGGAGTCGGTGGCAATGCGAACATTAGCGTGGGAACTTCACCCTTCTTCAATCTCACCATTTCCGGTACATCTATTTACAACCTCAGTGGCGCCATCACCGTTCAGAACAATTTGGATCTGAGCAATGGTACATTGGATGTAACATCTTCTAGCTTCGGCATTACCGTGCAGGGCAACTGGAATATTGGTACTAATGGGGTTTTTGTTCCCAGAAGCGGTACGCTCACATTCTCAGGTGCAGGTAACCAAAGTATCAGTGGAGGGTCATTCTTCAATTTTGTCACTTCCGGTGGTGGTACAAAAAGTATCCTCTCCAATGTAACCATCAATAACATCACCATTGGATCGGGCACAACTATTGATGCCGGCCAGAACATTATTTTTGTCAATGGCAACTGGATTAACAACTCGGCTACCGGATTTACCCAGACTACTTCCGGACTGGTGCAGTTTGGCGGTACCAGCGGAACCCAGCAAATTGACAATGGTACAAACAGCACCACTTTCAGCAATGTGCTGATTACAGGTGCAGCAGCCAAGACTGTTTTCAGGGATTTTAGTACCATCGGCGACTTCACCATTGGTGCTGCTTCCGGAACTGTTGATTTCTCAACTTTTCAATTGACTGGAACACCTTCAAAACTATTTTCCGTTACTGCAGTGAATACCCTTATCTTCAGGGGTGCCTCTAATTTTCCAAGCGGTTTTGGAACAGTAACCTTAAATACTTCTTGTACTGTACAATATACTGTTGCCAATGGAGCAACAATACCTACACAAACCATTTTTACCACCAATTATGGCAACTTGATTTTAAGTACCACAGCGGGTCTTTGCACCAAAGTACTCACGGGCAACATTACTATTGCCGGAGGACTTACTATAAATGATGTAAACACCCAATTGGATGCAAGCGACAGGAATCTTACCCTTGCAGGAAATCTTGCATTTCCCCCCGCTGGAAGGGTAATTCTCTGGGGAACAACAGGAACATTCACACACAATGGACCCGGATACAACTTTGATGTTGATTACACCGGATTCCCTATAGCTTTCAGAAACATTACGCTTGCCGGTTCGGGCGCCAAAACCATGCTTGCCAACCTCAATGTCGCAGGTGATGTGGTAGTACAAAACGGAGTTTCTCTTACCACCGGAACTTTCCTTATGACAGGTGCGGGTGGAAACTTCAACCTGCAAGGCGGTGCCACACTTAATTGTGCCATCCCTTCTTCTACCGGTCTGGCTTTCCCTCAGGGCTTCAGTTCTTATGCTCTCAACCAAACCAGTACAGTAAATCTCAATGGCGGAACCAATCCCCAGACCATTTTCAATGTGCCAACCTATGGCAACCTCACACTTTCCAATACTGCCACCTCAACCATTCAGTCGGGTGCTGCACTAAATATAACCGGAAACCTAGCCACCAATAGTTCCACTTTCATCGATAACGGTCAGAACATCAATTTCAGTGGTGCAACGATGGATATCAGGCTTTACACGCCTACTGTGGGCACTACCATCACCATGAATGGAGCTGCTCAAAACATCGCAGATTTCTCAGGTGCCTCTCTGGATATTGCCAACATTGTTTTTGCCAACACAGGCATCAAGACCATTGCAGTGAATGTAAATAACATCATTAATATCTCAGGAAATGTGACCATTAACACTGGAGTAACTGTAAATTGTACCAACCGCACCATCAACTTTAGTGGTGCTACATGGACAAACAACGGTTCCTTTAATCATTTGAATTCTTGTTGTAATAACATTTTCAATTTCGTAGGTACCGGAGCACAAAATATCAATGTAGGTGCATCCAACATTTATCAGGGTGTGATGAATTT
>Ga0315900_10008299_pt1 | contig 13387 bp, 10 predicted proteins | sample LakEriMetagenome_FD_203521 | JGI IMG/M metagenome (GOLD analysis project Ga0315900, IMG submission 203521) | Freshwater fungal communities from buoy surface, Lake Erie, Ohio, United States - Buoy 12 MA114 | ecosystem: Environmental > Aquatic > Freshwater > Lake > Lake biofilm | place: USA: Lake...
GCATTCTCACGGGTATTGCGGGCCATATTCTCCACCAGAATGTCCTGCGGGTTTACCAAACAGGTTGTCATGGATTTCTTAATCATATCGGCTTCCAGCGCTTCGCTGAAACCGGGAATTCCGGAGCCGCCGGAGGGCAGCAGCTTTTTTACTTTTCCCATGCGGTAAAGCTGAATGGCATGCATCATCCGGTCAACGGCAGATGTATGGTAAACCCGGTCACGGGGTTGTTTTGCCGCATCGGTGAATCCACCCATAATAACACCCACATCATAGGATTCTTTTAGTTGAGATACCGGAATAACCGGCTCCTCCCAGAGTGAATAAGCCCGTGTGGCAAGCCATTCATTGCTGAATATCAGGAAAAGGAAAATGGCAGAAATCAGACATATTTTCCTGATTTTCAGGTTCCGAGCAAAAAGAGAAAGTAGCAATAAACACAGCACCCATACAACAGGAAGCAAAAGGTGCATCAATGTTTTTGAAAGCAGAAAGAACATAGGGTTTGTTCTGCAAATAAGATGAATTTCCCGTCAAGCACCCTTTGAAAATCAGCCTTGACGGAAATTTCCGTCGAAAATTCCAAACCGGCGTGCAAAGCTGTGAATACAGGCTGCCCAAAAAGCACCGATGGCAAAACCACAGAGGATATCACCTGCAAAGTGCATACCCAGATAAACCCGGCTCCAGCCATTCATAAGTGACCAGAAAAGAAGGGCCATTCCAAGCCGGAAATTACGTATGCCGCGAGGGAGCAGTAGAAAAAACACCGCCAATGCCATGGAATTGGCCGCATGGGAGGAGGCGAAGCCGTACATGCTTCCGCAGCCGTCCGGTAAGCGCAGAAGCGGAAGCAATTCCGGATTATGACAAGGCCGCAGCCGCTGAAACAAAGGCTTGAAAAGGGCACTGGCAGTCTGATCCGAAAGCAGAATAAGCAGAACAAGGCCACCAAGCACAAAAGCAAGTTCTTTACCCCGGAAAGTCCGGATTAGGTAGTAAAGCAATAAAGCGTACATGGGTAGCCAGGTCCATTTCCAGGACCAGCAGATCATGAGCGTATCCAGCCAGGGACTGAGCCATTGATTGAGAAAAATACTTACTGCGCTGTCGGTCTGACTGAACCATTCCTGCATGGTACAAAAATGAATGAAATCCCGATTACCTGTTAAGAATTCTAAACGCGAAAAAATTTTGCAGCAAAAGGTAATTTTGGAATTCCGCCGTTTGTAAAAATCATTTGCCGGTGACAAACATCTCTGTCCGGTTGTCCCGGATGATTGTCAAAATGTCACCGGCAAATCCCTTTTCCTGCCGATGAAGGGGAATGGCATTTTGTTTGCCAATGCGGAATAATGAAAGAGAATTTCTGTTAATACGAACTAAATTCAGGTAAAATGAACAAGTACATTTCAATTTTTTCAGCCGGACTGGCAGGAAGTCTGATCACACTGGGTTCTTACAAAGCACTGGACCTTGACCGGAAGGAGGTTGTTTTTCAAAAAGCAGATGATTACAGCCTCTACCACAAAACAGCCAATCTGCCTACGGCTGCCGAGCTCGATTTCTCAGCACAGGCAGAAAAGGTTACACCTGCTGTAGTGAACATCAAAGCCAAAAGACCTGCACCATCCATGGGGCAAAACGATTTATTCCGGGATTTTTTCGGCGGCTCTCCCTTTTTCATGGAGCCCCCGCCCCAGCAGAATCAGCCTAAGGAAAGAGAAAACGCAGCCACAGGTTCCGGCGTGATAATTTCAAAAGATGGCTACATCGTAACCAACAACCATGTAGTTGCCGATGCCACCGAGCTCGAAGTTTCGCTCACCGACAAGCGCACCTACAAAGCGAAAGTAATTGGCACCGACCCAAGCACCGACCTGGCTGTAATTCAGATAAAGGAAAGCAATCTGCCTGTGCTGGCCTTCGGAAATTCCGATGCGGTGAAGGTTGGTTCCTGGGTACTTGCAGTGGGCAGCCCGTTCAACCTCACTTCCACGGTAACGGCCGGTGTGGTCTCTGCCAAGGCCAGGAACATTTCCCTGCTCCGGGAGCGCTCCAATGTTCCGGTTGAATCCTTTATTCAGACCGATGCTGCCATCAATCCGGGCAATTCCGGCGGTGCTCTGGTAAACCTCAACGGCGACCTGATTGGCATCAATACAGCCATTGCATCTCCAACCGGTGCCTACAGCGGATACGGATTTGCCGTGCCGGTGAACCTGGTGACAAAGGTTGTGGAAGACATCATCAAATACGGCTCTGTTCAGCGCGGCTTTCTGGGCATCGTCATCCGGGATCTGGACGGCAATCTGGCCAAAGAAAAAGACCTCTCCATTTCAGAAGGAATTCTGGTGGATTCTGTAAACAAAGAAAGCGCTGCAAAAGAAGCCGGAATCCAGAAGGGCGATGTGATTGTAAAAGTTGGTCCGAAGCGGGTAAGCTCCGTTGGTGAACTTCAGGAGCAGATTGCACGCCACCGCCCCGGCGACAAGGTAGAACTCACTGTAAACAGGGAAGGAAAAGAACTTGCCATGGTTACTACCCTTAAAAACAAGGAAGGCAAATCCGAAGTAACCAGATCCGAAAGGAAGGAAATCTTCGAAGTGCTGGGCGCAGAGTTTGCGGAACTTTCCGCCAAAGACAAGAAGAACGCGAAGGTAGAGCAGGGCGTAAAGGTGAGCAAGATTTTCCCGGGTGGAAAAATCCGCACCCAGACCGACATGAAGGACGGTTTCATCATCACCAAAGTGGATAAGCAGGCGGTAGGTTCGGTGAAAGAACTGGCCACCCTGATGGAAAAAAAATCAGGCGGAGTAATGCTGGAGGGGGTATACGATGACCTTCCGGGCAACTATTATTTTGCCATCGGTCTGTAATTGTTTTTCTGAGAAACAGGTTTTTGAAATAACCGGCTCCTGGCCGGTTATTTTTTTTAAGGCACTTGCAAAGCCGGTCAAAAAGTCAAGATTTGCAGAAATTCACTTCATTATGAAAACATTCAACAAAGCAGCCCTGACCATTCTGCTGACCTGCATGGGCTTCATTTGGTGGTCCTGCAAAAAGGATGATGCAAACCCCATACCATCTCCGGGTCCTTCCACAGAAAAAACCACCATCACCGTAAGAGTTACAGATGCAGCCGGAAATCCCCTCAGCGGAGTAAACATAAGTGCAGGTGGAAAAACAGGCAGCAGCACCGCAAACGGCACATTAACTTTAACTGACCTTGACGCATCATCCGGCAGGATTGTGGTGAAAGGAATCAAGACAGGCTACTTTGACGGAATAAAAGGCATGATCCCGGAGAAAAACAGCATCACAAAGTTAGAGCTGATTATGCCCGCTTCAACCGCAGATTTTAACGGCAATTCAACACAGAATGCTGATTTTATTTCCAACGGAAGCGGCATTGAAATTCCGGCCAATTCCCTGACCGGAAGCGGCAATTTCAGTGCAGCCATAGAGCACATCAGCCCGGATGATCCGGATTTTGAGCGCATGATTCCCGGCGGTGATCTGCTGGCCGAGGATGCGGCAGGCAGGGAACGCCAGCTATTTTCATATGGCATGCTGATGGTAAAACTCACCGATGCATCCGGTAATGAAATCAATCTTGCAAGCGGAAAAACCGCTACAATAAGGATGAAAATTGCCGGTTCCCAGCTTGCCACGGCTCCTGCCAGTATCCCGCTCTGGCATCTGGATGAGTCCACCGGTAAATGGAAGGAAGAGGGAAGTGCAACACGACAGGGTGATCAGTATGTGGGAACGGTAAGTCATTTTTCCTCCTGGAACTGCGATGAACCCGAAGGACGGTCTACCATAAAAGGTATTATTAAGGATTGCAAAGGCAAACCTTTGGAAGGGATAAGGGTAAGAGTCGGTCAGAATACCGTTTTTACCAATGCTTCAGGCCAATACCAGACTTTTGTGCCGGCCGGGACGGCCTTTGATGTTGCCGTCGATTACCCCGAACTCGGCCTCAGTTCAAGCCCGTTGCCTGTAAATCCGATTGCAGAAGGCGCAACTCAGACCGTACCGGATATTTCAATTACAAACTGTATATCAAAACTATCTTTCAGTCTTTCCTGCAGCGGAGGCGGTACACTGCTAACCTCCTATAACATTTCATGGGGACAGGGCGAAGGACAGTCGGTTTACGGATTAATTTCCGGAAGCGGAACAAAAACCGTCCCGATTCCCTCCAACGGGCAGAATGCTACTTACATATTCCAGAATGCCCTGACCGGCCAAACCGTTTCCGGCAGTTTTAACCTCCCTTCTCAAACCGATACCCTTGATAAGGGCACATTCAACCTTTGCGGAGATACTACCATACAGACCGACTCGTTAAGAACATCCATGATCATCAATGGCGATGGCTTCAATAATCAGCTGCTTACCTGGAGTGGTAGTCCTGCTTTTTCCTTTTTTATTTACAGCCCGGTCGATTCGGGATCTATTTTCACTGCTTCCAGCCCCACAGGTCTTATCTTAACCGGTGGGCTGCAGGGTTTTCCCCGGACCGGGCAGTTTACGGATAATGAGGCTTATCTGACGGTTACTTTGCCTGATGGCAGAAACTATTTTCCTGATTCGGCCTTCGTGCTGAATATTACCCAGATGGGAAATGTCGGGCAAAGAGTCAACGGAACATTCAGCGGCCGCTTTGCACGGGCCGATTTACAGGGTGGTTTATTTCAGGTGTACATCAACTCGGGTAGTTTCCAGTTTATCCGGAGACCAAACCAGTAGCGGAACAGCATGAAATTTTGATTTTTCATTCCAGGCGCTGATAAAAACCATTATCGGCAGTCTGGAAAAAGGCCCGGTTTGATGCAATAAACCGGGCCTTTTTCAATTAAACTGAAAGAAAAAACACCCGGTTCTTCGGAAAAAAGTTGGAAAAATTTACAGAAGGAAACGGGTTTCCATCGGAACTGAATTTTTTTTCAAGCAATTCCAATGGAAAGACATTTTAGATAAGAAATGCGTTTTTACACCGTTTAAGGGCGTTTTTGAAGAGCCAGGGATATGGTTTTTCCTCTTCATCTGGATGGATAATTCCTCCGAAATGCTGTGTTACAACACAGGTTATTCCATTCGTTTCTTTCCTGCGTACAGAAAAGAGTGTCGGAATGCCTTTTGCGAATAATTGTCGCCATAACATTGCCACCGAAAACAAAACGACTCAACAAAACACTTTACAAACCCTGTTTTAAAAAAATGAAAAAGTCAGTACTGGTCTTCGGATTCCTTCTGGTCAATACCGCAGCCTTTGTATCCTGTAATCAGGAAGATCAAAACCCGAATCCTGTAAACGCTGCTCAGCGGAATACTGTTCCTCTCAGCGGACGCATCGTGAATGAAAAAGGCGAGGGCCTGGCGGGCGCCACCGTTTCAGCATCCGATCTTTCTGTTATCAGTGGTCCGGATGGAGTATTCCGTCTGGATATCCCGGCCGCTTCAGAGAAACTATTGTGCCTTGCAAGCGCAACAGGCTATCAGGATGGCAGCATTGAAATCTGTTCCGACAGAAACAGCGGTGAAATTGTCACCATACGCCTGGCCGCCAAAACCGATTGCAACAGCCCGGCCCTGTGCCACCTGAAAGTAAACGGGGATGGCTTCCGGAATCAGACCATTGAACTTGGCAATATTCCTTCCAGTTCCGTCGGCATATTTTCTGCAGACGGCAACAGCACCTATTTCTCCATGAGCTCGAAGAGCGGGTATTCTGTTGCCGGTGTCTTCCCCGGACAGCTTGCGGGAATTTCCAGCAGCCGGTCTTCCATGACCCTGATCGCCTACGGCAAAACCTATGTAGCCGACTCAGGAGTTGAAATTTCAGTGAAGGAATACGGAGAGGTTGGGAAGAAAATCAAAGGAAGCTTTTCCGGAACCTTTAAGCGCTATGATGTCGACCTGAAAACCGGACGCCATCTGGAATACAGCATACAGGTAAAAGACGGCAGTTTTGATGTTATCCGCCAGGCAGACATCTGAGCATATAAATCTTCTTCACTAAACAGCCCCTTTCCTGCGGAGTTCCAAAAACTCCATGGGGAAGGGGTTTTTTTCGTCTTTATCCCGGTATTCGGAAGCGATGATTTCCCATTCGAGGGCCGATACTACGGGAAAAAAGGCAGAGGCACCTTGAATTCTGGTAAGCACATGGGTAAGGTAAATCCTGTCGGCCATGGGCAAGGATGATTGATAAACCTGTCCGCCACCGATGATCATCAGTTCTTCTTCTCCCCTGCTTCTGGCAAGCTCAATGCCTTCCTCCAGGCGGGAGACTGTCAGAACACCTTCCGGAAGTGCCTCCGGGAATTTTCCCAGTACGATGGAAGTGCGGCCGGGAAGGGCCTTGGGAAAAGCTTCCCAGGTTTTGCGCCCCATCAGCATATGATGACCCATGGTTTTATCCCTGAAAAAGCGAAGGTCGGCCGGAAGATGCCAGGGCAGACCGCCGTCTTTGCCGATGGCCCGGTTGGTTGAGGCGGCTGCAATGAGGGAAATTTGCATCTCAGGTAGTTAAGAAATATGCTCCTCGATGTAATCCAGATCTTTTCCGAAGGTTTCGTGCACCATCCGGGTGCCCAGAAAGGCAAGGAGCATGCAGACAAATCCCACCACCAGGGCGGCAAGAACAGAATCACCCAGAAAACTCTTTTCAAAAAACAGATAGGCTCCTGAAATCAGGGGCAGGGCGCCTCTTACAAAATTGGGAACGGTATTGGCTACTGTGGAACGGAGATTCGTGCCAAACTGTTCGGCAGCGATGGTAACAAACAAGGCCCAGTAGCCGGTTGCCGAGCCAAGAAGGAAGCAAAGGAAATAAAAATAGGATACCGATACATCCCTTGAGAACAGGTAAACAATGCAGAGGAGAGAATTAGCCGTGAGGTAGCCATAGATGACCTTTTTACGGTTTTTAAAGAACTGGCTCAGGAGACCGGAAAGCAGGTCGCCGGTACTGAGGCCCAGGTAGGTAAACATGATGCAACTTCCCATACTGATGGCCGAAGGCTCCAGTCCCATATGGGGAATGAAGCGCTTCGAGAGATTCACCAGGATGCCGATGGTAAACCATACGGGCAGACCAATCAGGATACAGCTCAGGTAGCGAAGAAACCGTTTTGGCGGGCTTAGCAGCATGAGCAAATTGCCCTGATTAACTTTTTTTCCCTGCATTCCCTTAAACATACCGGATTCCAGACCCCGGACGCGCATAAAAAGAATCAGCAATCCCATAACGCCGCCTATGATGTAGGCCACCTTCCAGTCGAACTGCCCAACCTGACTGGCCACCACAGCACCAAGGGCACCAAGGGTAACAATGAGCATGGTACCGTAACCCCGGTTTTCCTTGTCCATGGATTCCAGCACGAGGGTAATGCCCGCTCCCAGCTCACCCGCCAGTCCCACTCCGGCGAGGAAGCGGCAAAGGGCATAAGCCGGAATATCCGTAACAAAAGCATTGGCTATGTTTGCCAGGGAGTACATCAGTATAGAGCCGAAAAGAACCGATGCGCGGCCTTTCTTATCCCCGAGAATCCCCCAGATAAGACCTCCCGCCAGCATGCCCCACATCTGGTAATTAAGCAGAGAAACTTCCAGTGCGCGGTAGGCTTCGCCGGTGAATCCGAGATCTGCCAGGCTTTTTTCCTTCACCACATTGAAAAGGATGAGGTCGTAGAGATCAACAAAATAGCCTATGGCAGAAATGATGACGGCCTTGTTGAGGATGCGCCCGGTTGTGGCTTTTTCCATAGATGAAGAATCAGGTCTGCAATGATAGCAGATGCATTCCAATTGCCCTCAGATAAGTCCGTATGCCAGCCTCAAAATCTGCCGGTAGCCGGCCTTGCGGGTAAATTCGGAAGGCTCGTCGTCGGGATAGGTAAGGTTGGCAAGGAAGACCACAGTCAGCTGCTTCTGAGGATCAATCCAGAGGAGAGAGCCGGTATGCCCGGTATGCCCGAAAGCAGCAGCAGATGCAGCGGCCGGAGCAATGCTCTTTTTGGCCATTCCGCCGGCTGGTTTTTGCCAGCCGAATCCACGGGCATATCCGCTTTGAATCTTCCAGGCAAAATGCCGGATGGTTCTTTCCTGCAGTATGGCTTTGTCTTTGTACCGGCCTCCGCATCGAAGCATCTCCCCTATTGCGGCAAGTTCTGCTGCCGTGGAAAACAGCCCGGCTGCACCGCAGACACCGGCAAGTTTTCCGGCTTCGGTATCGTGCACCCAGCCATGCCCGGCCGGGTTGGCCATGCTGGGAATAATCCGGCCGGCTGGAATCCCATGCACCAGGGGATTATAGCAGGTTGATTGCAGATTCATTGGCTTAATGAGCCATTGCTCCAGAAAATTATCCTGTCGCATCCCGCTGATGGCTTCCACCATCGCCCCAAGAAGGATGTAATTCAGATCAGAATAAATGGTTCTGGGCTTTGGCCGGAAAGGAAGCTGGCTGAGATCCCGGAGCATTTGTTCACGATAACCTTTCGGCAGATAAAGACCCCGGTAAGGGTCCGGAAATTTTTCAGTGGGAAAGGGTGAGAAAGAAGACTCATCCCAGCGGTTTTTAGAAATCAGCCAGTAATTGCTGATGTAGTAGGGCGGCAAACCGGTGCGGTGCGCAAGCAAATCTGATATTTTGAGCTTTGCGAGCGGAAAACCACGGGAGGCTGGCAGGAATTTTCCAAGCGTATCAGTCAGGTTGAACTTGCCTTCATCAAAAAGCTTCATCAGGCTGCCGGCCGTTGCAATTCCTTTGGTAACGGAGGCCAGGTCGTACACGCTTTTTACCGGATCGGGCCTGATGCCGGAATTCCGGGCAGTTTCACCCCAGCCTTTTTTGAGGATGACCTTTCCTTTGTGCATCACCAGCATGACGGCTCCCGGAAATTCCCTGCTGCGTATTCCCTGCTGTATGCGGCCTTCCAGCCCGGCCGGTGCCTTTCGGTTACGTGCAGGAGCAATTACCGGAAAAAGGCAGATAACAAGCCTGATCAGGAGGTGAATCGCAACAGATTCAGGCCTGAACCCGGATGGCAAGTTCCTGAAGCTGCTTCGGATCAAGGCTGGAAGGAGAATCAATCATCACATCCCTTCCGGAATTATTCTTCGGAAAGGCAATAAAATCACGGATGGAATCGGCACCTCCCAGCAGCGAACAGAGCCGGTCGAAACCAAAGGCAATGCCACCATGGGGCGGAGCACCGAATTCAAAAGCATCCATAAGGAAGCCAAACTGCCTGCGGGCTTCTTCTTCGCTGAAGCCAAGCAACTGAAACATGCGGGCCTGCAGCCCGCGGTTAAAAATACGGATGGAACCACCGCCAATTTCAACACCATTAATGACCAGGTCGTAGGCATTGGCCCTCACTGCTCCGGGATTTGTTTCCAGGAGGTTCATGTCTTCGGGTTTGGGCGAGGTGAAAGGATGGTGCATGGCGAAATAACGGCCTTCCTCCTCATTATATTCCAGCAAGGGAAAATCAAGTACCCAGAGAACTTCAAAGCTGTCTTTATCGCGCAGACCAAGGCGGCTGCCCATTTCAAGCCGGAGTTCGTTCAGGGATTTGCGGGTTTTATCCAGCGGACCGCAAAGAAGGAGAAGCAGGTCGCCGGGCTTTGCTCCGGCCTTGTCCAGCCAGGTCTTCAGCACTTCCGGCGAATAGAATTTATCCACAGAGGATTTGATTTCGCCGTTGGCTGAGTACCGCACATAAACCAGTCCGCCTGCACCAATCTGAGGGCGCTTCACCCATTCGGTGAGTTCATCGAGCTGCTTGCGGGTATATTCGGCACAGCCAGAAGCGGCAATGGCGATGACCGATTCGGCGTTATCGAAAACCGGAAATCCGGCACCGCTGCTTTCGTCTTTCAGGTAGCAGAATTCCATCCCGAAACGAAGGTCGGGTTTATCGGAACCGAAGCGCTGCATGGCCTCGGCATAATGCATGCGGCGGAAATCAGGCAGGTCTTTTCCGAGTACTTCCCGGAACACCGCCTTTGTCATGCCTTCGAAAGTAGTGAGAATGTCTTCCTGCTCGACAAAGGCCATTTCACAGTCTATTTGAGTAAACTCAGGCTGGCGGTCGGCACGAAGGTCTTCATCACGGAAACACTTTACTATCTGAAAGTAGCGGTCGAAGCCGGCCACCATCAGCAATTGCTTGAAGGTCTGGGGAGATTGGGGAAGGGCATAGAATTCACCCGGATTCATGCGGCTGGGGACTACAAAATCACGGGCTCCTTCCGGTGTGGATTTGATCAGCACCGGGGTTTCAACTTCCATGAAGTGCTGCGCATCGAGGTAGCGCCGAACCACCTGACCAACCCGGTGGCGCAGTTCGAGATTACGGCGCACCGGATTCCGGCGGAGATCGAGGTAACGATACTTCATACGCAGGTCATCGCCACCGTCGGTTTCATCCTCAATGAGAAAAGGGGGCAGTTTCGCTTCATTCAAAACGGTCATTTCATCCGGAATCACCTCGATTTCTCCGGTAGGTATGCGCTCATTCTTGGATTCTCTTTCTACCACCTTTCCCTTTACCTGCAGCACAAATTCCCTGCCCAGCGAGCGGGCGAGGGAAAGCAGTTCCGGACGATCACGGCTTTCATCCAGAATAATCTGTGTAATGCCGAAGCGGTCGCGCAGGTCAATCCAGATCAGGCCGCCTTTGTCGCGAATGCGCTGCACCCAGCCGGCAAGAACAACGGTTTGACCCAGAAAAGCAGCGTTTAATTCGCCGCAAGTATTTGACCTGTACATAGTTATAGATATTCCAATTGCGTATGCAAGTACAGAAAAAGCGACCTCCTTTGCAATTCAGAATTATTTTTCCCTGTCCGGGAATTTTCATTTTCCGGGAAACCGAAGTTTTGTATGTTTGCGACCCGACTATGGAATTCAGCCTGAGAAAAATCCGCTTCTTCTTACCCCTGATGGCATTGTTTCTTGCGTCTTTTCAGTTGCAGATGCAGTCCTTTACCGCTACCTATCAGGGTGCTGACATCCGCATTGATTGGAAAGTATCGGAAGAATCAGGCGTTTCATCTTACGAAATTTCAAGGAAGAAGGAGGAAGATGCCGCTTACAGCAGGCTTACTGAAATTCCGGCTTCCGGTCTAAATACTTATTCCTGGGTAGACGATAATCTTTACAAGGACGGTGATGCCATGGAAAACATCAGTTACCGCCTCACTGCCCAGACTTCAACAGGACCAAAGTATTTCTACGCCAACATTCAGTACAGCCCAACCGCTGTGCAGCGCTCCTGGGGCAGCATCAAGTCGATGTTCCGCTGAGCAGGATCTACGGTTTGTCGCTCCTAAATTTCTCTTTTCCTGCAGCTCCTTTCCCTTTGCAAGTCTTTGCAAGGCAGTTATTGCCCGACTGAAAATCCTCTAAGGCTTTAAATAATGTAGACCGGGTATTGAATCAGCCTTCCTTCAGAGAAAACACATATTCCCTTCGAAATTCCGGAATCAGCAGCTTTCAATTATTCAGTACAATGTAGGCATTGAGCGAAGAGGCAATGCAGAGCCAAATCAGGTAAGGCAGAATCAGAACGGATTTCCAGCCGGTCTCAGCGCGGTAAGACCACAGAAACCAGGCCACCAGAATCGTTAGAAGTGCAATGTCGAGCATAGCAGCACCAGCTTGCCGGAAATGAAAAAAGACCGGATTCCAGAGCACATTCAGCAACCATTGCAGCAGGTAGAGCGAAACAAGCTGCTTTTTCTCCGATGCCTTTCCCCACAAAATGGCCATGTAGAAACTAAAGCAGAGCATGATGCTGGTCCATGCAAAACCAAAGACCCAACCCGGAGGTGTCCAGGGAGCTTTGGTCAGTTCCTGATACCAGTCGGAAGAAACGCCGGAACCGGTAAAAAAGCCTCCGATCCCAAGGGCAAGAAAGTTGAGCAGGAGAAAAACGAGCAGTCGGATCAGCATAGGTTTATCGGTTTTTCTGGTTGCCGGAAAAGGACCTTTGCTTTCTCCCCTATGGTCTGGATTCAATTAAGATTGCCGGCAAGAAAAAAAGAAGCCTTTCAGGACTTGCCAAGTTCGCTTAAAATCTCCAATTTCACCATTGAAATAAGCAGGGCAGATGGAAGGACAGGAAAAAGGCAAACTGGCTGAAGAAGCCGCTTACCGGACAGAGCAGTTTCAGAATCCATTTCTGCCTGTTCTGATTGCCGATCCCGCCCTGAGGCTTCTCGCCTTCAATGAAAAGGCAGGTGCGGTTTTAAAAGGAAAACCGGTGGCGGGAATTCCGCTCAGCAGCTTGCTGGGTCCGGCAGCTATTTTTGAGCAGGTACTTGCATCCGGCAACCTGCTGCCGGGCGAATCCTTTCCACTGGAGGGGATTTCATCAGCAGATAAGGGCACAAAATTCCGGGTTTTTTTACGTGTTCTGGGGAATGAGCGGTGTGAAGGATTTGAAATCCTGCTGCATGAAATACAGACCTATGGTTTCAGCATTCCCGACCTGAGTCAGGAAAAGCGCATTTCCATGCTGGAAAACCAGCTGGCCGATCTGGAGATGCGCTTCCATACCCTGGCAGATAATTTTCCTCAGGGCCATGTGAGTATTCTGGACGAAAATCTTCAGATTCTTTTTGCCGGAGGCCTTGATTTTCAAACGGATAAAGGGCTTGTAAGGCCTAAGTCCGGTGAAAATATGCTGTCTTACTATGGAGAAAATTATGCAGAGTTCCTGAAAGAAAGCCTGATGGACTGCTTCGAAGGCAAACCGGATGAATTTGAACTGAATTTTGGTGAAGGTATCTATTCATTTCACCTGTTACCGCTTCCGGATAAAAAGTCCGGAATCCGTCGGTTAATGGTCATCATTCAAAATATTTCATCTGAAAAAGCCGCGATTCTGGATGCTCATCACCGGAGAGAGTACCTCAGACAAATCATCGATGTTGATCCGAATTTTATTTATGTAAAAAACCGCGAGGGTAAGGTTATTGTAGCCAACAAAACCATTGCCGACTTTTTCGGCATTCCGGTAAAGGAGTTTTTACAAACAAGTGAAGACTGTTTTAAGCGCTACAAGTGGAATTACAATGAGGAACAAAAAGCCGATGAAACGGTATTCAGCAGCCTGAAGGCCAGGACGAGTGAAGAGGCCTTTTTTCATCCTGAAACCGGCAGGATGCACCTTTTTCAGTTTACGCGCACCCCTTTTATTACCCGGGATAATGAATTGAGCATTCTCTGTGTAGGAGTTGATATTACCGACCGGCTTAACACTGAGAACGAACTGATTACCAAGCAGGAATACCTGAGACAGGTACTCGATACCAATCCCAGCCTGATTTTTGTGAAGGAGCCTGAGGGCCGCTACCTGAT
>Ga0315900_10008300_pt1 | contig 13386 bp, 11 predicted proteins | sample LakEriMetagenome_FD_203521 | JGI IMG/M metagenome (GOLD analysis project Ga0315900, IMG submission 203521) | Freshwater fungal communities from buoy surface, Lake Erie, Ohio, United States - Buoy 12 MA114 | ecosystem: Environmental > Aquatic > Freshwater > Lake > Lake biofilm | place: USA: Lake...
ATGTAACCGACCAAGTGATGAAGGAACTGTTTCCTGAAAACACATCACTGCACCGCTGGCTGGATATGGCCAGAGAACGCATAGCGTTTCAGGGTTTGCCGGCACGCATTTGCTGGATAGGGCAAGGCGACCGTGAAAAAGCTGCATTAGCATTTAATGAATTGGTAAGAACCGGTAAAGTGAAAGGCCCGATTGTAATTGGTCGCGATCATTTAGATACGGGATCAGTAGCCAGCCCGAATCGCGAAACCGAAGCCATGAAAGACGGTAGCGATGCCATTGCCGACTGGCCTATATTAAATGCGTTGATTAACACAGCCGGAGGTGCCAGTTGGGTTTCGTTACACCATGGTGGAGGAGTAGGTATGGGATACAGCATACATGCCGGTATGGTTATAGTGGCCGATGGAACCGAAGATGCAGCGCGCAGATTAAAACGTGTATTGCACAACGACCCGGCCATGGGTGTAATTCGCCATGCCGATGCCGGTTATGATATTGCTATTGATACTGCACGTAAACACAGGCTGGATATAAAAGAGCGATTGAAAGATAAACCTGTGCAGGCCAACAGATAACAACGCAACTTCTCAATACTCATCTTGCATGGTATAGAAAACACCTATTGCTTGACGAATAGTACCAGTGCTGCTTTCCGAATGAGGCGTATTGTAAAAGTAACTTCGGTCGAAACTCCCTGTTCAACTGACACAGAGAATAGACAAAGGATTTAGCTCATAGATGCTAAATACATACAACATATTTATGTAATTTTTGCAATGTCAAGATTACAATTTAATGCATTATTTGCTATTTGCACATTGCATATTCAGAATATTGGTGTATTTTTGTGAGCTAAACTACCTGCTAACTCATGGACTCACTAATAGAAGCGCACCAGCGGCAAATGAGCCAGTTGGATATCAGATTTCGCAGAACGCTGAACATTGACTGGAACGACCGACTTATTGGAGTAACCGGTGCGCGGGGTGTAGGAAAAACCACGTACCTGCTCACGCATATCAAAGAGCAGCTGAAAAACACACCTCATGCCTTGTATGCCAGCATGGATGATTTTTATTTCAGTGAAACCGGTTTACTGCAGATGGCCGATGAGTGGGTAAAAAAAGGAGGTACGCATTTATTTCTGGACGAAATACATAAATACGAAAACTGGTCGCAGGAGCTAAAGAACATATACGACCGGTACAAGAAACTTAAAGTTGTGTTTACCGGATCATCTGTTTTGCATATACAGAGCGGTAACGCTGATTTGAGTCGCAGAGCTGTGGTATACACTATGGAAGGCCTTTCATTCAGAGAATACCTGAATATTGAAACCGGTATGCAATTTGAGAAGATTACCATGGAGGAACTGGTGAAAAATCACCTGGAAATATGCAAAGAAATTGTGGCAAACGTAAAGCCACTTTCTTATTTCGACAGTTACCTGAAGCATGGCTACTATCCGTACTACCTAGAAAGCACAAGCACCTACCACCGCAAGTTGTTAAATACTATTCATCTTACGCTTGAGGTAGACCTTCCCTACTTACGGCATGTAGAGGTAAAGTACATACACAAACTGAAGAAGTTGTTATATGTGTTGTCTCAGTCGGTGCCCTTTCAGCCTAATGTATCACAACTGGCAGCTGATATTGAAGTATCGCGAAATACGGTGATGCTGTACCTGAATTACCTGGAGGAATCGAAATTGTTGAACCTATTGCGAAGCAAAGCCGGCAGCGATGCATTGCTAGCCAAGCCTGAAAAGGTGTATCTGCATCATCCTAACTTACTGCATGCTATTGGCAGTGTAGCATTGAACAAAGGCAATGAGCGAGAAACTTTCTTTTATAATCAGGTGAATAATGCATGCAAAGTACATTACAGTCCGCAAGGTGATTTTCTGGTTAATGGTAAGTATACGTTTGAAGTTGGAGGAAAGAGCAAAAGCAAAAAGCAAATCAAATCTGTTAAAAACAGTTACATCGCAGCCGATATGCTGGAGTATGGTTTTGATACTAAAATACCGTTATGGCTTTTTGGCTTTTTGTACTGACTTTGTAGCGAAGCGATAAAAAAAATCCCGATGCTGTGCATCGGGATCTTTTTATACCAAGTTAATTTTTATTCGCTTGCCTATTTCTTCAATATCGGCTTTGAATTTTTTATCTGTTTCCATCAAGTCATTCACCGTTTGGCAAGCATGAATCACTGTTGAGTGATCACGGCCACCAAAATGCATACCTATCGTTTTCAAAGATGATTTAGTCAAATCTTTTGCGTAGAACATTGATATCTGACGTGCCTGTACAATTTCACGCTTACGGGTTTTTGATTTCACCAGTTCAACCGGAATAGTGAAGTAATCGCATACCAGTTTTTGAATAAATTCGATTGAAATTTCGCGTGTTGAGTTTTTAACAAAGTTCTTGAGTATTTGCTTCGCCAGATCGAGCGTAACTTCTTTTTTATTCAACGATGACTGTGCCAGCAGAGAAACCAGCGCTCCGCGTAGTTCGCGTATGTTGGTATTTATATTGTGTGCCACATACTCCACTACTTCACGGCTTAATGTAATGCCATCGGCATACATCATGTGTTCGAGTATGGCCAGACGTGTTTCAAAATCAGGTGCCTGAAGATCGCATGAAAGACCCCACTTGAAGCGAGAAAGCAAGCGCTCGTCCATACCTTTTAAATCTTTGGGCGCACGGTCGCTGGTGAGTATAATTTGCTTGCCGGCCTGATGCAGGTGGTTAAATATGCTGAAAAATATTTCCTGTGTTTTGTTTTTGTTTTCCAGAAACTGAATGTCGTCTACTATAAATACATCTATATTTTGGTAGAAGGTGAGAAAATCTTGATGCGAATTGTTGCGCATGGAATCAACAAACTGATTCATGAATTTTTCCATAGGCACATACAGAACAACTTTATTCTTGTTCTGAAGTTTTATTTGATTGCCAATGGCGTGCACCAGGTGAGTTTTACCCAAACCGGTATCGCTGAAAATCATCAGCGGGTTAAACGCTGTTCCTCCAGGTTTGGCAGAAACGGCCATTCCGGCTGAGCGTGCCAGTTTGTTGCAATCGCCTTCTATAAAGTTATCGAACGTAAAACCCGAATTCAGGTTTGATTCGATGTTCACTTTTTTAAGCCCTGGAATGATAAACGGATTTTTAATATTGCTACTCAGGTTAAGTGGCATATTTACATGCTGAGCATCGCTGCGTGAGCTGCTGCTGCCGGGTATATTTACCACATACGGATTTGAACTGGAGTTACTGTTCTCTACAATAATATTATACTCCAGTCGCGAACCCGGACCCAACTCAGCTTTTAATGCTTTGCGCAGCAGGGTCACATAATGCTCTTCCAACCATTCATAAAAAAATTGACTGGGTACTTGTATGGTTAATACTTTGTTTTCAACCTTTACAGGTTTTACAGGTTCAAACCATGTTTTAAAACTTTGGGGGGATACATTGTCCTGAATTAATTTAAGGCAGTTGTTCCAGATGTTTTCGGCAGTTAGTTCACTCATTTTGCTATTCTCTTTTCGTTGGTCAATTTGGACGTTTTATTGTGAATAAAAAAATTTTTTTTGACGATTTTTTTATTTGTACAAACAACAATTCCGCAACTGCTTATTTTTCAATTAGCTTTTAAAAAACAAGAAATAAATTAAAAAAATTGTAAGCGGTTTAATTCGAAAAATGCTTGACTTTTTGAGAAAAAGTGTAAGTGGTTGTACACACTGTATAAGTAGTGTCAACTCTTACTTTCAGACAGGTGGTAGTGTGTTGCCGAAACATCGAAATTAGGGCTTTTGCGGGACTGAAAATGAAAATCAATACGCCCGAGTTGCAGGCCTGCCCATCCTACCTGATTGACCACTACCGCTTTGCCTGATTTGTTCTTAACCATATCGGGCTTTTCTAAAAAGGTGTGCGTATGTCCGCCTATGATCACATCCATATGTTGGGTGGAGGCGGCCAGTATCAAATCCGATATTTTGCGTGTCTCATATTTATATCCCAAATGCGATAGGCAAACCACCAGGTGACACTTCTGGTCTTCTTTAAGCCATTCGGCTGTTTTGTTTGCGGCAGCTACCGGATCGGTATATCTGATATTTCCGTAATTCGATTTCCCTACCAGCCCTTCCAGTTCTATACCCACACCGAGTATACCAATCTTTAGCGGGCCTTTTTGCACAATCAGGTGTGGTTGTACTTTACCGTTCAGTGGCGAATCGCTGAAATCATAATTGCAGTTTATGAATGGGAATGATGCATGTGGCATTTGTTTCATCAATCCGTCAACACCTGCATCAAAATCATGGTTGCCCAGTGTGGCTGCATCATACTGCATGGCGCTCATTAGTTTAAATTCCAATTCGCCTCCGTACATATTAAAATAAGGTGTCCCTTGAAAGATGTCGCCTGCATCTACCAGAAGCACATGTTCTTCTTCGTTGCGTATTTTTTTTATCAGTGCCGAGCGCACTGCTGCCCCACCCTGCCCTTTCAGGTTACCGCTATCAGGTCCAAAAGGCTCGATGCGGCTATGCCAGTCGTTGGTATGCAGCAATGTAAGGCGGCAATCGCTGCCGGCCAATACATCGTATGGCAAACCGGTAATTAGTGAGCCTGCTGCCAGCCATGCGGTATGGCGCATAAATGTTTTACGGCTGATGTGTGACGCGTCCATCTTTTTTCAGCATTAACGGTGAATATTTTTTGATGTAGTGAATGATTGCATCACGCAACAGAATTCCGGTCTCTATGCGTTTAACCGCAGCCGAAAGCATAGTGGCTTTATCGCCTCCTCCGGCCATATAATCGGTTGTTGCCAGCTTATACACTTTATTTTCATCCAGAGGTTTATCGTTAATTGTTACACCGGTGGCCTTGCCTTTATCGATATTCATGCGCACTCCCGCCACAGGCCAGCCTCCATTCGCTGCCGACAAGTCGAGCAGCTGTTGCAGAACTCGGCCTTCTACATGCAGCACAACCAGCATATTGTCAAACGGCATCAGTTCATACACTTTTCCAAGCGTGATGTTTCCGGTTTCTATGGATGGAATACGTACACCACCGTAATTGAGTACGGTAACTTCAGCTTCAAACCCATTATAAGCCAATGTTTCCAATGAAGCATCGGCCATCAGGTTGCACAGTGTGCCTTCGGGCCTTTCTTTAATAAGCACTGTTTCTGTTTTACCTACCACCTCACTCATTTTAAGTTGCAGCTGACTTTTATATGGCTGTATGGTGTAATACAAAGAAGAGTCGTACAGGCGTAACGAATCCTGTTTTATGCGGTAATTGGAAAAGCCGGTGTGATGCAGTGTAAGTTGCGGACTGCATGCAGCCAGCACCGTACTTGCAAAAAGTATGAACAGCAGATTACGCACTGCGGTACTCTCCGAAAACACCTCTGAACACATCCGCTATTTCACCCAGTGTGGCATACTGCTCTACTGCCTCAATAATTCCCGGCATCAGGTTGGTACCGTCTTTGGCTTGTTGTTCAAGACGGCTTAGCAGGGCTGTTACTTTTTCATTGTCGCGCTGAGCTTTTACCTGCTTAATTTTTTCGGTTTGTACCAGGCGAATGCTGTCATCCACCTTAAACACAGGCGGAGTAACTTCTTCGTGAGAAGTAAACTTATTTACCCCAACAATGGTCTTTTCTCCGGATTCAACAGCCTGCTGGTAGCGGTAAGCTGCATCGGCAATTTCGCGTTGCATGAAACCCTGTTCAATTGCATTTACCGCACCGCCCATGCTATCCATTTTCTCTATGTATTTCCATGCAGCTTCCTCCACTTCGTTGGTCAGCTGTTCTACAAAATATGAGCCTCCCAGTGGATCAACAGTATCTGTTACTCCGCTTTCGCTGGCAATAATCTGCTGGGTACGCAGGGCCAGCTTGGCTGCATGTTCTGTAGGCAGCGAAAGTGCTTCATCAAAACCATTGGTGTGCAACGATTGGGTGCCTCCCAGCACAGCTGCAAGTGCCTGAAGTGTAACGCGGGCTATATTGTTTTCGGCCTGCTGCGCCTGCAAGGTCGAACCTCCTGTTTGGGTATGAAAACGCAGCATTTGTGCTTTGGGATGTGTCGCACCAAGCTCTTTTGACATTTTAGCCCACATGCGTCTGGCTGCTCTGAATTTAGCCACCTCTTCAAAAAAATTATTGTGCGCATTGAAGAAAAAAGACAACCGTTGTCCAAATACATTGATATCAAGTCCTTTTTCAATAGCAGCTTTGGCATACGCTTTGGCATTGGAAAGTGTGAAGGCAATTTCCTGAACTGCTGTAGAACCTGCTTCACGTATGTGGTACCCTGAAATAGAAATGGTATTCCACTTAGGCACATCGGTACTGCAGTATTCAAAAATATCCGTGATAATGCGCATGCTGGGCTTAGGCGGATAAATATATGTACCTCTGGCTGCGTATTCTTTTAAAATATCGTTTTGTATAGTACCCGATATTTTTTTGATATCGGCACCTTGCTTCCTGGCCAATGCAATATACATGGCCAGTAATGTAGATGCAGTAGCATTGATAGTCATAGACGTAGTAACATCCTGCAAACTGATGCCATCAAACAAAATTTCCATATCGTGAAGCGAATCAATTGCTACGCCTACTTTGCCAACCTCTCCTTCACTCATGGCATGATCGCTGTCGTACCCTATTTGCGTGGGTAAATCGAAAGCCACCGATAAGCCCATAGTACCATTGGCCAATAAGTATTTGTAGCGCTTGTTGCTTTCTTCGGCCGTGCTGAACCCGGCATACTGACGCATGGTCCATAGCCTGCCACGGTACATATCCGGTTGTATGCCTCGAGTAAAAGGAAACTCGCCCGGCTTTTCATTCATAGTAACGGGAGTGCCGTACAGTTCGTGAATACTGATATCGGAATCTGTTTTTCGCATGCTGCTGTAATGTTTACTTAATCAAAAATGAGGTGAAACTCCTTACGCAGAAAATCAAGTGCTTTGTACGTAGGAATTTGCTCCATCTGTATCATGTGCTCGAATATGGCTTTGCTCAGGTCGAGACCAACTGAATTTGGTCCCAGCTGGGTGTAAGCCGTATTGATGATATTGACCATCTCTTCCTTGGCAATGCGCACAATTTGCCAGGCCTGTGGCGAAACATATACCTGCTGCGACAGGTTGTGGTTAAACTCGTTGGTAATATCCTGTATGAGTTCATACTTAAGTTGCGATGCAGAAATGCCGGGTTTAGTAACCCGGAAAATTAAATTATTGGGAGTCATGCGTTCCATGAGTATGACCAGTCTTTCATATGCCTGCAACTTTAAGGGAGTAAGCACCTTGTTTTGTTCAATACGAATTTCGATTCGTCTTTTCTGAAGTTCACTATCAAAAAAAGATTTGAGTAAAAAATGAACTACCAAAAAAACAACCAGAGAAGGAATCAGGTATTTAACAAATTCCAGAAAAAGGGTAAAGCCATCCAGGTTTTGCATATATGCTGTGAATTAGGATGGGCGAAAATAGCCAACCTGAGCAATTTGCCAACGTAATTGTGTTTAAAAAAATGCAATCGCAAGCAGGAGTTGTGCAAAGGTGGGTAACTATCCCAAAAGGCCTTACATGCAGCGGCTATATTTGTTTGTTGGCATCACGCATGCCGCTATTCGATTGTATTTCACGTAAAGACTACCATGGCTAAGAAGAAAGCAAACATTATACTCCCTGCAGGCGATGAACAGCCGGATGATTTTATTCCGGAAAAACCCGAGAAAAAGACCCCGGAAAAATCGGGCAGCAAACTCGCTTTTTTGGCAGATGAACGGTTGCATAAGATTACCGGATTAGTAGTGCTTCTGGCATCCGTGTATGCGTGTATTGCCATCAGTAGTTTTTTATTTACCTGGCACCGCGATCAGAGTTTGGTGAGCGGATTAACGTGGGATCGTTTTATACAATACGACCCGAATGCAGCGCATAATCTGCTGGGCAAGCTTGGTGCGTGGCTGGCATTTCAGCTGGCTTATAAAGGGTTCGGCATTGCCTCGCTTTATTTTCCGCTGCTTCTTTTATCATTGGGCATTCAGTTGCTAACCGGCTTTCAGCCGTTGCCTACCTCAAAAATTGCCCGCTACGGTTTTTTTGTATTGATGTGGTTGCCCGTGGCACTCGGATTTTTATTTACCGATATATGGCAGTTGCTTAGCGGTTACTACGGACACTTCGGGTATTTGTACCTGAAGGGAATAATGGGTGCCGTAGGTACGGCAGCGTTGCTAGTGTGTTATGCACTTGTATTTGCCGTAGCCGTATTCAATATCAAATTTTATGAGCCGCGTCCTGCAGTAGCCGAAGAACCTGAACCTTTAGCAGAATCGACACGAACCCGCGATGAGGAACCACACGAAGAAAATTTGCCTGCATTGAATCCGGATGATTTTGTACTGAAGCAAAATAGTATTGAGCCTATTGCACCCGAAACGCCTGAACCTGTTATCGAAGAACCTGCGGAAGTTCCGGGCATTGCACCTGAAGTGGATTTACCGGAAGAGGGTGGAGAGCCTGAAGAACAACTTCCTGTGCTGACTACCGAGAGCGGGCTTGTGCTGGAGGTGCAACACACGCCCGAAGAAGAAACTGCTGCCGAAAACCCGGATGTGCCCGTGTACGGAAGTATTGAATCGGAGTATGACCCCACGCTTGATTATTCCAGTTATCAATTCCCATCACTCGATTTGCTTAAAGATTATGGCGACAGCAAAGGAACAGTTGAATCGGCCGAGCTGAATGCCAAAACCAAAATGATTGAAGACACGCTGAAAAACTACAATATCGGCATTAAGAAAATTTCAGCTACCATCGGGCCCACCGTTACGCTGTATGAAATAGTACCACAGGATGGTGTGCGCATTGCAAAAATTAAGAACCTGGAAGACGATATTGCATTGAGCCTTGCAGCACTGGGTATTCGAATTATTGCGCCCATACCCGGCCGCGGAACCATAGGTATTGAAGTGCCCAATGAAAAACCTGCTATGGTATCCATGCGGTCAGCACTATCGAGCAGTAAATTTCAACATGCTGAAATGGATTTGCCCATTGCGTTTGGCAAGAATATTCAAAACGAAGTATTCGTAGCTGATTTGGCTAAAATGCCACACTTACTGATGGCCGGTGCAACCGGACAAGGTAAATCGGTAGGATTAAATGCGATACTCGTTTCGTTGCTGTATAAAAAACATCCTTCGCACATTAAGTTTGTGTTGGTTGACCCTAAAAAAGTGGAACTCAGTATTTACAAAACCATCGAGCGGCATTTTCTGGCAAAAATACCGGGCGATGCCGATGCCATAATCACAGATACTAAACTGGTGGTTAACACACTGAACTCGCTGTGTGTGGAAATGGATACCCGATATGATTTATTAAAAGAAGCCGGTGTTAGAACCATAAAGGAATACAACGCCAAATTCATTCAGCGTAAATTAAATCCCGATAAAGGACATCGTTACCTGCCTTATATAGTCGTAGTAATAGATGAGCTGGCCGACCTGATGATGACCGCAGGTAAAGAAGTAGAAATGCCTATTGCCCGACTGGCACAATTGGCTCGTGCAATTGGTATACACCTCATATTGGCTACGCAGCGTCCTTCTGTAAATATTATCACAGGAACCATTAAAGCCAATTTCCCTGCACGGGTTGCCTTTCGTGTTTCACAAAAAACCGATTCGAGAACCATACTGGATGCCAACGGTGCCGACCAACTGATAGGCAAGGGCGATATGCTTTACAGCAATGGAAATGATTTGGTACGCTTGCAATGTGCCTTTGTTGATACGCCTGAAGTAGATGCTATTGGAAATTTCATTGGCGAACAAAAAGGAAAAGAACCCTACCTGTTACCCGAAGTTAAATCAGAAAATGAAGAAGGTGGAAGTGATGAATTTGACCCACGTGAACGTGACTCGCTGTTTGAAGAAGCAGCACATATCATCGTTCAGCATCAACAAGGATCCACGTCATTATTGCAACGCAGGCTCAACTTAGGTTATAACCGTGCAGGAAGATTGATTGATCAGTTGGAAAAAGCAGGAATAGTAGGACCGTTTAAAGGCAGCAAGGCACGAGAAGTGCTGATTGCCGACAGTATACAACTAGAAGGTAAACTGGCTGAGCTAAGAGGTGAATAAAACTACAGCTGGCAGCCAAAATATCAATTCACTTAATTTTCGGTACAGTTCGTCTGTTTCTAATTTTGCATGTATGCGGTAAAGCATCACATGCAAAATAATCATGAGGTGGTAGATGTGCATGAGAGGTGTAATCTCCGACCGATCCTGCGTTAGCAGAAATGTAATATATATACATATTCCGGTAACTGCTACCGCATATACTAACAGGTGGGCGCGTTTCCGGCCTAGTACCAGCGCCCAAGAAAATTTTTGTGTTGCCAAATCCTTCTTCATTTCAATCACCGAAAGCATGAGCAGATTAACGTAGCATACAACAAATAAAAGTAAGGCAGGAAACAGGTAATTGTATGAGCCGTCAGTTCTTAAAATAACAACCGCATACACCGATATGGTGTACACAAATGCAACGAGCAATTCTTTGTTAAACAGCCATTGGAATCGTGTATTTGCGTAAAAGGTGAGTAAAAAATACACTAGCACAAATGGCACACACAGCATGCCCGACCAAAACAAAGGAGTTTCAGCATAGCGCCAAAAAAGCATACCACAAAAGAAAACTAGAATGCCAATGAGCACCTGCACGGCATTCTTATTTTGAGCTACTGTGAAATGCCTGCTGCTGTAGTATGCAGAAGGTTTTCGAAATGTATCGAGATAATGGTCGGATAGGTAAACTGTCCACGTTGCAGCGGCTAATCCTGCGTACCAGCTGAACGGCATGTAGAGATGAAAAACATGATTAACTGCAACCATATTGCATAAAACACCCACAACCACATCCAGACTGAGGTCACAAAATATTTGATAATATTGCGCAAGCTTTTTCACTAATGTCCAAATATACATATAGCATATCGGTTTGTGTATGGTTACTGATATCAGTAGCCCATGCGCAGCAAGATAAATACCGCGAACCGCAGGGAACCAATAACTGGTTTATTGAATTTGGCGGATCGGGTTTGTTTTATTCGCTGAATTATGAAAAGCTGCTGTATAAGTACGAGAAATACGGCATGGTGGGTCGAATAGGTGCAGCGTATAACCCAACGGCACAGATTTTATTAAATAAAATTACGCTGGGCGATAACACATTTATTTTTCCGTTTACCTCCTCCTTTGTATACGGTGCAGGAAAGGAACGACTGGAAGCCGGAATGGGATTTTCATTGCTGAGTCAGGGAATTTCACAACGCGAATTGATTTACACTGCTGTGTTGGGATTACGTGTGGTTGAAACCAACAAGGTTTATTTCAGAATTTCGTATTCGCCATTTTTACGCAACGGTGAATACACACACTGGTACGGAGTAAGTCTGGGACGTAACTTTACGACCAAATGAGAACAGCTGCAGCATTATGCATGTATATATGGTTGTGTGTGCCTGCCTATGCACAGCAACAAAATCAGGTGGTGCAACCGCCTGAAATGCGCGAAGCCAATGTACTTATTTCAAAAAGGCAGTGGCGTATGATTGATTTGCGTGAAAAACAAAATGTAGTAGCCATGTGGCCAAAAAATCCGCTGGTAAAGGTACTTTATAATGCCGTGCTGAATGGTGTGCTTGTTCCTTATAAAAACGACTCGCTACGTTCGGCCATGCCTTACGAACAGTTTGTGAAGTTAGGTTCACGAAAAGACGTGGTACGAATTCCTAACGACCCAAATGACCCTGACATTTACCGAACCGATACCGTTATTACACCGTTCAATCCCGAATCGGATATTAAACAATTGCTCATTATGGAAGAGTGGTATTTTGATCAGCGGCACGGCACTGAACGGGTTCAGATTATAGCTATTGCTCCGTTGTTTACCTTTCGTATCGATCATGTTGATCTGGGATTGCAGCCTTTATGCTGGCTGCGCTACTACGACAGAAGGCAGAAAGAAAAAGATTTGCGTCAATTACTTACCCAATCAGCAATGTACAACAAGGCAAATGACCGTTCGGTATTTACCTACGAAAACTGGTTTGAGCAGCGCAGATTTAGCAGCTACATTGTAAAAGAATCGAACGTGCACGATATTAGCATTATGGACGACCCGGAAGTAAAACGAAACGGATTGAAGGCGTTGCTGATGGCTGATAAAATTCGTATGCTTAACAGTGAGCGTGAACAACAACACTTTGAATACTGATACTAAACAGCACAAGTAAAAAAATAAACCCTGTATGAATACGTTAACTTTGTTCACCCACACAATCACACACTTATGACAACTAAACAACGCATCACAGATAAATATGCCGGATCTGAGCGCAGGTTTTTAGAAGGACCACGCTCACGTACCCGCGAGCTGCTTTTTATATTTAAAGTGCTTCGCGAGTTTATACGAGGTTTTCGCAGGTTGCATTTTATTGGCCCGTGTGTAACGGTATTTGGCAGCGCCCGCTTCAAAGAAGATCATCCTTCATACATAAAGGCGCGTGAGTTAGGTTCACAATTAGGGCATCTAGGTTTTACGGTGTTAACAGGTGGTGGTCCGGGAATTATGGAAGCAGCTAACCGTGGTGCATTTGAAACCGGAGGACAATCAGTAGGGTGCAATATTGTATTGCCCCACGAGCAAAAAGAAAATCCATACGTTCATACATCTGTTGAGTTTCGCTACTTTTTTGTGCGAAAAACACTGCTTATAAAGTACTCGTATGCATTTGTGTGCATGCCCGGAGGTATGGGCACTTTGGATGAACTATTCGAAGCGCTAACACTTATTCAAACCGGGAAAATCAAAAATTTTCCTGTGGTACTTATAGGAGTTGATTACTGGAAAAAACTCACCGATATGCTAGATGTGATGAAGCAGGAAGGTACCATTTCCCCTGAAGATTTGGATTTGCTACTGATTACAGATTCACTTGACGAAACAATCAAACATATTCAGAAGTATTCCATTGAGCGCTTCGGACTTAAACGTACACGCGTATTTAAACCTGTGCCTTGGCTGGGTGAAGTATTTAAGTGGCGTAAGGCCGGCTGAGTCATTTACTTGAAAACGTAACGCACTCCGGCAAACAAGCGAATCCCCATCACTGGTGCATAATTGTAGGCTGCATCAAACGTGTATCCATTCGGATTTTGTAGTGTATCGTTTACATTTCTGTCAAACGGATCAAACGGACGCATAATGGGCGATACGGGCAAAAAGTTGAACAGAT
>Ga0315900_10008301_pt1 | contig 13386 bp, 13 predicted proteins | sample LakEriMetagenome_FD_203521 | JGI IMG/M metagenome (GOLD analysis project Ga0315900, IMG submission 203521) | Freshwater fungal communities from buoy surface, Lake Erie, Ohio, United States - Buoy 12 MA114 | ecosystem: Environmental > Aquatic > Freshwater > Lake > Lake biofilm | place: USA: Lake...
TCGATCCGCATGCTCGTGCGGTCCAGCGCATCGCGCCAGCGCGCGATCGACTGTTCGGTCGCAACGACGTAGTCGGGCGCGCCCGTCGCCTCCCGCGCGACGGCCTGCGCGAGCGTGGAAGCGCTGAGCAGACGGAGGCGGCCCGCCTCGCTCATCAGCGCGGCGTCGGAGCCCCGCGCCGCCAGGAAGCCCCCCCCGCGTCGAGGGCGCCGCCCGCCAGCACCAGCCCGGCGGCGACCAGCACCGCCGCGTACGCATGGCGGATCTGCGTCGTGAAACTGGGACCCCGCGCGCCAGAGGCGGGCTGGGTAGCGGCAGGAGAAGCTCGCATCGCCGCTGTTTCGGCGCTGCGCACGCGCATCTCAAGGGTCGGGGCAGGGGAATCGGCCCCTGTTCCCGACCTGATCGGCGCTGCGACGCGATTTTCAGGGCTCGGCGCACCTCGCGGCGCGGGAAGACCTTTAGGCAAGACGCGACGCCCGCGCCACGCTTAGACTCCGGCGCGATGAGCCCCGCCGAGATCTCGCTGGCCCGCCGACGCGACGCCCCGCGCCTCGCGGCGATGTCGCGCCGCCTCGTCGAGGCCGGTCTCGAGCCGTCGTGGACCGCCGAGCGCATCGAGCGGCACGTCGCCCACGACGACAGCGTCGCGATCGTCGCCAAGCTGCGTGGCGAGACCGTCGGCTTCGCGATCATGCAGTTCGGCGACACCACGGCCCATCTGAACCTGCTCGCGGTGGAGCCGCGGGTGCGCCGCGCCGGCGTCGGCCGTGCGCTCGTCGCGTGGCTCGAGGAATCCGCGCGCGTCGCCGGCACGTTCACCGTGGATCTGGAACTGCGCGCGCACAATGCGGTCGCCGAGCGCTTCTACCGCGCGCTCGGCTACCGCGAGACCGGCCGCATCCGCGGCTACTACCAGGGCGCCGAGGACGCGATCCGGATGCGGCGCGAGCTCGCGGTCGCGCTCCCGACCCTGCCGGCGGGTTGATCCACCGGGGTGCCGCCTCAGAACCGGGCCTGCAGGCGCAGGCCCGCGAACCCGGTGCTGCCGAAGCGTTCGGCGTCGGTCGTGCCCAGCGTCAGTTCGAGGTCGAGCGACGGCGTCACGGACCAGAGCAGGGACGCGGACAGCGTGTCCGACTCCGTGCCGCTGAAGTAGTCGCGCATGCGCGCGACGTCCGCGGCCACGCCGAAGCGCGCCGGCTGGAACCACGCGCCCGCGGCGACGCTGCGGTCGAGCAGTACGTTCTCGGCGCCGATACGCGTGCCGGCGCCGAGTCCAAGCGCGTTCGTCGCCCGGCCGGCGAACTGCCGGAACTCGGCATTGCGCGCGCGGGACAGCGCGTCGAGACCGGGCGAGTCGAAGCGGCACTCGACGTCGCCGTAGTCGTGGCCTCGGGCGCTCGCGTACGCGCCCCACGCGACGCCGGACCAGGCGAGCCGCAGGCCGTAGCCGACGTCGTCGAGTCGGCAGTCGGCGCGGGCCCGGACCGTCAGAGCCCGGCCGTCGCGCAGCTGGATGGTCGAGTTGGCCGCGATCGGCTCGAAGTCGCTCCGCCGGTAGGAGCCGAGCAGCGCGACGCCGAGCGATTCGCCGCCGAACTCGAGTTCCGCGCGGAACTCGTCCGCGGCGACCACGTCCGGATCTTCCCAGCGGTGCAGGCCGACCGTCAGCGCCACGGCGCCGAACGCATGGCGCAGGTCGAGACCGACGGCCGTCGTCGAGTACTCGGTGCCGGCACCGCTCGCATCGGACGCGTCGGCGCTGAGACGCAGCCGGGTGTTCCGCGTGAACGCGTAGCCGACGCTGCCGGCCACGGCGTGCCCGTCCTCGTCGTCGACCTGCACGAGCGCGCCGAGCGTCCAGCGGGGTGCGGCTTCGGCGTCGTCGGCTGCCCGAGCCGGCCCGGCGGCCGCGAGAGCCGCGACGAGGGCGAGCGAGCGGAGCAAAGGACGGGCGATCGGCATCATCGGCGAAACCCGGGATCAGGGGCCGACGACAAACGTCCGAGGCGCCACGCGGTTGACCCATGGCGGAAGTGCCGCGAGGATCGTGACCCCCGTCGCAATTCGCCGCCCCCATGACCGCCGCCCCGCCCGTACCGCCGCCGACCGAGATCAGGCTCCGCCGCAAGTCGCGGGTGCTCGAGGTCGCTTTCCCGGACGGCGCGCGTTTCGCCCTGTCCTTCGAGTACCTGCGCGTGCACTCGCCGTCCGCCGAAGTGCAGGGGCACGGGCCCGGGCAGGACGTGCTGCAGATCGCCAAGGAGAACGTGCAGGTCGTGGCGGTCGAGCCGGTCGGCAACTACGCCGTGAAGCTCGTATTCGACGACGGGCACGACACCGGGCTCTACACCTGGAAGTACCTGCGCGAACTCGGCGAGACCCACGACGCGAAGTGGGCGCGCTACCTGCGGCGGCTGGACGGGATCGGGTACGAGCGGAAGCCTAGGCCGACGGGATGAACTCGTCGTCCCCCTGCTGCTCGCGCTCGAACTTCAGGAAATCGTAGTAGCCGCACTTCGGCAGGTACGGGTACTGCCGGCACACCGTCGGCCGCGCCTCGTAGACGGTGCAGCGGCGCTCGTCGCGGTCGAAGAAGCGGCACACCGACTTGAACACCTGGTCCTTGTGGTGGCGCAGGATGCGCTCGTCCACGCCGTCGGCGACGTAGCGGTAGGTGAAGCGTTCGCGCGCGACGTCCACCGGCAGTTCGAAGTGCCGCGCGAGGCGCGCGATGTCCCGCTCCGTGACCGAGATGCGGTCGTACGAGCAGCAGTAGCCGGGGCACTTCGAGCAGTCGTAACGGACCTTCATGGGTTCGGCTCCGGCACCAGCCCGGCGGCGCGCACGGCGGCGATCGCCACGGCCTCGTCGTCCTCGGCCGCGCCACCGCTGACGCCGAGACTGCCGAGCAGCGAGCCCGCGGCGTCGCGGACCAGCACGGCACCGGGTGCGGCGAGCAGCAGGCCGTCGGCGAGCCCGACCAGCGCCGGGATCAGGTTCGGCACCGCGACGCCGAACTGGGCGAGCACGCTCGACGGACGGCCGAGCGCGATCGCGCCGTAGGCCTTGCCGTGCGCGACGCGGCCGATCAGGAACGGGCAGCCGTCCTCGCGCTTCGCGAGCACGACGTGCCCCCCGCCGTCGAGCACCGCCAGCGCGATCGGATCCATTCCCCTGCCGCGCGCTGCCGCGAGCGCGGCGTCCGCCATGCGCTCGGCGAGCGCGAGCGTCAGCCCCGTCGGCGCCGCGCGACCCGCACCGCCACTCCCGTGATCCGTCATCCGCCCCCCTCGTCCTCCACCACGAACCGCGCCGCGCGCTCGGCGATCATCAGCGTAGGGCCGCCGGCGTTCGCGCTCGGCACGAACGGCATCACCGATGCGTCGGCCACCCGAAGTCCCTTCATGCCCTGCACGCACAGGCGCGGATCGACGACCGCGTCGGGGTCGTCGGTCGCGCCCATCCGGCACGTGCCGACCGGATGGTACTGCGTGAACGAGCTGCGGCGTACGTACTCCTCGAGCTCCGCGCCGGACTGCAGCGCCGGTCCGGGCGCGAGTTCGTCCCTGGCGACCGCCGCGAACGCCGGCGCGGCGTAGAGGCGGCGCAGCCAGCGCAGGCCCGCGACCAGCTTCGCGACCTCGCCGGCATCGATCAGCGACAGGTGCTCGACCCGCAGCGGGGCGTCAGGATCGGGCGAGGTGATCCGCACGCGCCCGCGCGCCCGCGGACGTCGCACGTTCACGCTCGTCGTCACCGCGTACTCGCGGCGCAGCCGCAACGGGCCGGCGTCGCCGCCCTCGAACGCGCAGCCCGTGAACTGCACCTGCAGGTCGGGATCGGCGAGTCCCTCGGTGGAACGCACGCAGGCGGTCGCGAGCACGATCGGACTCGCGAGCACGCCGCCGCCGGACGTTGCCCACCGCGCGAACGCGCCCAGCGCGCGCCACGGCGCCTGGTCGCGTCGCGAGACCGTGCGCGTCGCGACCGCGAGCGTAGCCTGCACGCCGACCTGGTCAGACAGGTTCGCGCCGACGCCGGGCAGCTCGTGCACGAGCTTCACGCCTGCGGACTGCAGCAGCCCCGGCGCGCCGATGCCCGACAGCTGCAGCAGCCGCGGCGAGCCGAAAGTGCCGCACGCGAGGATCACCTCGCGTCGCGCGCGCACCTGCAGCTCGCGGCCGTTGCGGCGCGCGTAGACGCCGATGCAGCGGTTCCCGCTCGCGTTCAGCTGCAGCTTCAGCGCGCGGGTGCGCGTCAGGATCGTCAGGTGCGGGTCGCGCCGCCGCTCGCCCAGGTAGGCGTCCGCGGCGCTCCAGCGACGCCCCTCGCGCATCGTCACCTGCGCGAGCCCGGCGCCGTCCGGCCGCGGCGCGTTCACGTCGGACAGGCGCGCGAGGCCGCTCTGCTCGCAGGCGGCGAGGAACAGTTCCGCGAGTGGCAGCGGCGAGCGGGCGTGCGCGACGTACACCGGTCCCGCGTCGCCGCGCCCGGGCCGGGGGGCCGGTCCGCCGTGCCAGCGCTCGAGCCGCTCGAACCACGGCGCAACCTCGGCCCACGACCAGCCCCGCGCGCCGCCCGCGGCCCACTCGTCGTAGTCGGCCGCCCAGCCGCGCGCGTAGACCATGCCGCTGATCAGGCTGCCGCCGCCCAGCACGCGCGCCGCGGACCAGATCGTGCGACGCCCGTGCGCGGTGGGATCGGGTTCGGAGGCGATCGGCGAGTCGTACGCCGGACTGCCGACGAGGTGCAGCGCGCCCGCGGGAATGCGTGTGTAGGGATTGTCGCGTTCGTCGCCGGCCTCGAGCAGGACCACCGAGCGGCCGGGCGCCGCGAGCCGCGCCGCGATCACGCAGCCGGCCGTGCCTCCGCCGACGACCACATAGTCCGCTTCCATGGCCGCATCGAAGCGGAATCGCGCGCAGGAAACAAGCGCGCTGCGACGGCGCGTCGAAACGCCGCGCCGGCCCACCCTGCGGAGCAGAGGGGACTGACCCGCCTTTCTACGGGAGAGCTGCGGGGTTCGCCGGCTCCGGTTCCGCGTCCGAGCCTTCGGCGATGCCCTCGAACAGTACGGTCGAGAGATAGCGCTCGCCGGTGTCGGGCAGCATCGCGAGGATCGCGCTGCCCGCGGGAGCCTTCTCCGCGACCTTGAGCGCCGCGGCGAACGTGCCGCCCGCGCTGATGCCGACGAAGATGCCTTCCCTCTGCGCGAGCGCCTTCGCGGTCGCGACCGACTCCTCGTCGGTGACCGGCACGTTGTCGTCGAACACGGTGCGATCGAGGACCGCCGGCACGAAGTCGGGCGTCCAGCCCTGGATCTTGTGCGGCTTGAACTCGCCGCCCGCGAGCAGCCGCGCACCGGCCGGCTCCGTCGTCACGATCTTGAGGTCGGGACGCGCCTTCTTGAGCACCTGGCCCGCGCCGGTCATCGTGCCGCCGGTGCCCCAGCCCGCGACGAAGTAGTCGAGCCGCCGGCCCGCGAAGTCCGAGAGGATCTCGGGGCCCGTGGTCTGGCGGTGGTACGCTGGGTTCGCCTCGTTCTCGAACTGGCGCGCGAGGAACCAGCCGTTCTTGTCGGCAAGCTCCTTCGCCTTGCGCACCATGCCGCTGCCGCGCTCGGCGGCCGGCGTCAGGATCACCTTCGCGCCGAACGCGCGCATGATCTTGCGGCGCTCGATCGAGAAGGTCTCGACCATCACCGCGACGAACGGGTAGCCCTTCGCCGCGCAGACCATCGCGAGCGCGATGCCGGTGTTGCCGGAGGTCGCCTCGACGACGGTCTGGCCCGGCTTCAGCAACCCGCGCCGCTCGGCGTCCTCGATGATGCCGAGCGCGAGGCGATCCTTCACGGAGCCGCCGGGGTTGAAGTACTCGACCTTCACGTACATCTCGACGTGCTCGGGTGCGAGCCGGTTGATGCGGACGATCGGGGTGCGGCCTACGGTCTGCAGGATGTTGTCGTAGATCATGGGGTTGCCCGTCCTGTTTGGCGCTTTGGCAGTCTAGGCGGCGACCCGCGCCGCCGGCCGGCCGGATCGGCATGCGACCATAACGAACGATTCTCGGGCCACGGTCGCCCGCGCGGGGCGCCGGGTCCAGAATCGCAGCAATGAGCGCTTACCCGCCCGACGACGTCCGCCTCCCGGCCGGGGACCTCAAGATCCCGCTGCCGTCGCCGTTCCCGCTGTACGCGGGCGGGCGGCTCGTGGGTGCCGAGGTCGCGGTCGAGACCTACGGCAGGCTCGACGCGGCTCGCTCCAACGCGGTGCTGTTGTTCACCGGGCTGTCCGCCTCCGGGCACGCCGCGGCGCACGCCGGGAACCCGACGCCCGGCTGGTGGCAGGCGATGATCGGCCCGGGTCGCGCGCTCGACACGGACCAGCTGTTCGTGATCTGCGTGAACTCGCTCGGCAGCTGCTACGGCTCGACGGGCCCGGGCTCGCCCGATCCCGCCACGGGCCGCGCCTACGAGAGCGCGTTCCCGGAACTGCGCGTCGAGGACGTCGCTCGCGCCGGCCAGGCGGCCGTGGAACACTTCGGCATCGAGCGCCTGCACGCGGTCGTCGGTTCCTCGCTCGGCGGCATGACCGTGCTCGCGCACGCGGCGCTGTACCCGGGCCGCGCACGCCTGCTCGTGTCGATCTCCGGCGCGATGGCCGCGAACGCCTACGCGATCGCGACGCGCGCGCTGCAGCGCGAGATCCTCGGCCACGCGCTGATGCGTGGCGCCCCCGAGGCCGAGGTCCAGCAGGCGATGTGCTGGTCGCGCAAGATCGGCGTGCTCTCCTACGTCGGCCACGCGCTGCTCGACGAACGCTTCGCGCGCGAGCAGAACGAACCCTTCGCCGGACGCGCGTCCGGTACCGACTTCGAGGTCGAGAGCTGGCTCGAGCACCAGGCCAGGAAGTTCGTCCGGCAGTTCCACCCGTGGTCGTACTGGTACCTGTCGCGCGCGATGGACCTCTTCGATCTCGCCGCGCACGGCGGCGCGAGCGCGATCCGCGTCGAGCGCGCGCTCGTGATCGGCGTTCACGAGGACGTGCTGTTCCCGCTGGAGCAGCAGCGCGCGCTCGCCGCCGCGCTGCGCACCGCCGGCGTACCCACCGAGTTCGTCGATTTCCACTCGCAATACGGGCACGACGCGTTCCTCGTCGAGGAGCGCCTGTTCCGCCCGGTGCTCGCGTCCTTCCTCGATCCGCAGCCGCAAGCGCTGCCGCGCGCCGATGCAGCGTCGGCGCGCCCCGGTACGCTCGCGAGCGACGATCGCGCCTGATCCCGCACGCGCGTTGGCGCGTGGCACGGGACTTGCTCCGCCTCCCTCCATGCGGCCGCGCGCATCCGCGCGCGCATCGACAGCACGGAGGGATCCCGCATGTCACGGAACGACGAGAGTGGACGCGGCGCGACCGGTCGCGAAGGCGAGCGCGCTTCACGCCAGTACTCGGAGCAGTCCAGCGGCTGGTTCGGCCACGAGTCAGGCGCCGAGGGCCGCGACCGGTCGCGCGACCCTGCCAGCGGTCAGGGCGCCTACGAGCCCCCGGGTGCGCGGTGGGGCGCGGGCCCGCAGGCGGATCGCGTCGGCCAGTTCGGTGATCGCGGCTCGGGCCGCGGCGGCTACCTGGGTGGCCGCGAGGGCGGCAGCGGCGGCGCGGCCGCGGAGTACCCGCACCAGGGCGGGTTCGGCGTCACCGGCGAGCCGTACGGCCATCGCGGCGAGGGCGCCTACGGCGAAGGCGGTTACGGCCAGCGCCAGTACGGGCAGCGCGGCTACGGCGGCCAGGATCGCGGACCGATGGACCCGCAGGGCGAGCAGCGCTGGGGACGACCGCAGACGCAGTACGGGCGAGGCGCGTTCGGCAGCGGCTCGAGCACCTACGGGATGGGCGCGAGCCACTGGCGGCAGGGCGACGTCGCGGGGGGTGCGAGTCCGTTCGGCCCCGGCAGCCAGAGCGGCCACGGCGGTGCGCGCGCGTACGGCGCACACGAGGGCTACCTCGACTCCGGCCCGCAGCGCTCGTCCGGCCAGATGCGGCGGCGCGGGCCGAAGAACTACCAGCGCAGCGACGCGCGGCTGCAGGAGATCATCTCGGAGCGGCTCGTCGACGACCCGCACATCGACTCGAGCGACGTCGACGTGCACGTGAAGGACGGCGTCGTGAAGCTCGAGGGCACGGTGGACGACCGCCGCACGAAGTACCAGATCGAGGAGATGCTCGAGCACATCCACGGCGTGATGGACGTGGAAAATCACCTGAAGGTGCGTCGCGGCTTCCTCGCCTCGCTGTTCGGCGGCGGTGCGAACGAACACCGCGTCGAGCACGCGGGCCGCCACGAGCACGCGCACGACGCGGGCAGGTCCCACGTGGACGAGACGCGCACGCCACCGAACGACAGTTGGGTCTACGGGCCGCGCAGCGAGACCGAGCGCGCGGGCCAGGGGCAGGATCGCTGGCCGCAGCGCTCGGGCTCCACGGCCGAAGGGCTGGAGTCGCTGAAGCCCGGCACGCAGCCGAACCCGGACGCCGCACGCACCGCCCCGGGCGATGCGACCTCCACGGGTTCGAACGTCGGTACGACGCACGGCTCGCCGCTGATGGCGAGCACCGCGGACCTGCGGAACGCGTCGGCTTCGGGCGGCACGACCGCCGGTACGACCACGAGCCCGAGGAACGCGGGCCCCGGCACGAACGGCGGCGCCACGTCCAGCGGCCCGGTCGGCGTCGATCGCGCGAGCGCCGAGAAATCGGCCGGCGAGACGCGACCGTCGCGCAAGTCCACCTGACCGCACCGCGTCGAGCGCAGGGCCGGCGACCGATCAGTCCGGCGGCTCGCAGGGCGGCACGCACCAGTACGGCCGGCCTACCCGAGCGACGGCGGGCGAGCGCTGGGCACGAGACCGGCGGCGGCGACAGGACCGCCGCCGGCGTTCGTCCGCGCGGGGCTGCCGGGTCCGGGGCGACTCCGAACGCGCGGTCCGCGCGAACGACCGTAGCGGCCGCGCGACACCCCGGCCGCAGGGTTACAATGCCGCACCTCCTGCATCCGGCGCGCACGCCATGAGTTCCGAGCAAGACCGCCGCGAGTCCGAAAGCGTGGACTTCGGCTACCAGCGCGTGTCCCGCGAGGCCAAGGCCGGCCGCGTCCGCGAGGTGTTCGATTCCGTCGCGGACAAGTACGACGTGATGAACGACCTGATGTCGCTCGGCATCCACCGGCTGTGGAAGCGGCACACGCTGTCGAAGACCGGCCTGCGGGCCGGTCAGTCCGCGCTGGACGTCGCGGGCGGCACCGGGGACCTCGCGGCCGGCATGTCGCGGCAGGTCGGGCCGACCGGCCGCGTCGTGCTGTCGGACATCAACGAGGCGATGCTCGCGCGTGGCCGGGACCGCCTGCTCGACCGCGGCATCGCCGGCAACGTCGAGTACTCTCTCGCGAACGCCGAGAAGCTGCCGTTCGCGGACGACAGCTTCCACTGCGTGACGATCGGCTTCGGGCTGCGCAACGTCACCGACAAGCCGGCCGCGCTGCGCTCGATGCTGCGCGTGCTGAAGCCGGGCGGACAGCTGCTGATCCTCGAGTTCTCGAAGCCGATCGCGCCGATCGCGCCGTTCTACGACGCCTACTCGTTCGGCGTGCTGCCGGTGCTCGGCAAGCTCGTCGCCAACGACTCGGCGAGCTACCGCTACCTCGCGGAGTCGATCCGCACGTTCCCGGACCAGGAGCGCCTCGCACGGATGATGACCGAGGCCGGTTTCGACGCGGTGAAGTTCGAGAACCTGACCGGCGGCGTCGTCGCCCTGCACCGCGGCTGGAAGTACTGAGGCGCCATGAACGTCGATCCGCTGTTGAAGCCGTTGGAATCCCTGCTGAACCGCAACCTCGGCGCCTCCACGCCGGGCCGGCAACTGCTCGCGGAACTGGCCGGCCGCTCGTTCGCTCTCGAGGTGATCGCGCCGCTGCCGGGCGCGCGGCTGCGCGTTCGCCTCGGTGCGGAAACCACCGGCCTCGCGGTCACCTCCGGCGACGAGCCCGCGGATGCGACCGTGTCCGGCACGCCGTTCGCGCTCGCCGCGCTGGTCTCGGGCCGGGCGAGCGGCGTCGCCGCCAGCGGCGCGACGATCTCGGGCGATGCCGAGGTGGCCCAGGCGTTCGAGAAGCTGCTGCGGCACGCGCGCCCGGATCTCGAGGAGGAACTGGCGCGTCTCGTCGGCGACGTGCCGGCACGCCAGGCGGCACGCGCGGCCCGCGGCTTCGCCGAGTGGGGCCGCACGGTGGCCGACACCTTCGTCCGCAACGTCGGCGAGTACCTCCAGGAAGAGGGCCGCGACGTCCCGGCGCGCGCCGAAGCCGAGCAGTTCTACGCGGACGTGGATCGCACGCGGGAGGACGCCGACCGCGCCGAGGCGCGCCTGCGCCTGCTCGAAGCGCGCGTCCGCGGCGCGACCGGCGCACCCGACGTGCCGCCGCGCACGACCGCTCCCGGCGCCTGACGCGTCCCCGCCCCGCCTGCCGCCCCGATGCTGAACCGCCGCGTCGTCGGACGCCTGCTGCAGATCCAGCGCGTGCTCGTCCGGCACGGACTCGACGAGTTCGTGAAGGCCACGCACCTCTACCGCCCGCTCCGCTGGCTGTACTACCTGCAGCCGAGCACGTGGGCGGAGCGCGAGCGTGGCGCGTCGCGCGCCGAACGCCTGCGGCTCGCGCTCGAGGAGCTGGGGCCGATCTTCATCAAGTTCGGCCAGGCGCTCTCGACGCGCCGCGACCTGATCCCGGCCGACATCGCGGACGAGCTCGCGAAACTGCAGGACCGCGTGCCGCCGTTCGACGGCAGGCTCGCGCGAGAGGCGATCGAACGCGCACTCGGCAAGCCCGTCGCCGAGCTGTTCGCCAGCTTCGACGAGCAGCCGCTGGCGGCCGCCTCGATCGCGCAGGTGCACGCGGCGACGCTCCCCGACGGGCGCGCCGTGATCGTCAAGGTGCTGCGGCCCGGCATGGCCGAGCGGATCCGGCGCGACCTCGACGTGATGTACGCGCTCGCCGAACTGGTGGTGCGCTACGTGCCCGACGCGAGCCGCCTGCGCCCGGTCGAGGTCGTGCGCGAGTACGACAAGACGATCAACGACGAGCTCGACCTGATGCGCGAAGCGGCGAACGCCACGCAGCTGCGCCGCAACTTCGCCGGCTCCGAGCTCCTGTACGTGCCCGAGGTCTACTTCGACCTCTGCCGCGTCGACGTGATGGTGATGGAACGCATCTTCGGCACGCCGATCAGCGACATGGCGACGCTGCGCGCGCGGAACGTGAACATCCGCCGGCTGGCGGAGAACGGCGTCGAGATCTTCTTCACGCAGATGCTGCGGCACAACTTCTTCCACGCCGACATGCATCCCGGCAACATCTTCGTGCTGATCGAGGATCCGGAGAACCCGAAGTACTGCGCGGTGGACTTCGGCATCGTCGGCACGCTCGACCCGGCCGACCTCGAGTACCTGGCCGGCAACTTCCTCGCATTCTTCGATCGCGACTACCGGCGCATCGCCGAGCTGCACGTCGACAGCGGCTGGGTTCCGCGCGACACGCGCGTGGACGAACTCGAAGCCGCGGTGCGCACCGTCTGCGAGCCCATCTTCGAGAAGCCGCTCGACCAGATCAGCTTCGGCGTCGTGCTGCTGCGACTGTTCGAGGTCGCGCGCCGCTTCCGGATGGAAGTGCAGCCGCAGCTCGTCCTGCTGCAGAAGACGCTGCTGAACATCGAGGGGCTCGGTCGCGACCTGTATCCGCAGCTCGACCTCTGGCAGACGGCCCAGCCGCTGCTGCGCGCGTGGTACCGCGACCGCCTGTCGCCACGCGCGGTGCTGAAGGAGTGGCGCCGCCACGTGCCCGACCTCGTCGAGTCCTTGAAGGCCGCGCCGGGGCTCGTGCGCCGCATCGTGCGCGAGGGCGAGCACCGCGACTACCTGCTGCGGGGCAACCTGCCACGGCTCGAGGAACTGCGCGCCGAGATCGACCGCTCCGCGCGGCGCACCGACCGCACGATCGTCGCCTGCACGCTGCTCGGCGGCGGCGCCCTGTGGTTCACGTTCGGGTGGCCGGCGCCGTGGCTGGGCGCCGGGCTCGCCGTGGCGGCCGGCGCCTATCTCGTACTGCGTCGCTGAAGCACGCCCGCACCGGTCGTGCAGTGCCGGTCCGGTCGTTACGGGCGCAGCGGGCAGCGCGTCTGCGCACGCCGGCGAGCATCGGTGCGCGGATCTTCGTCCGCTTCCTGACACAAGCGACGCAGGATCGGCACGAGTTCGCTCTGCGGTCAGCCCGGAGGCCGCACCTCGACCCACGTCGCGAGCCCGGCGGCGACGCACTCGCCGTCGGCGTACAGGGCGGTACCGGCCTGGTGGCGACGCCCGGTCGCGCCGATGCGCCAGCCCGCGATGACGCACGGGCGTCCGACGTCGAGCGGCGCATACAGGCGCACCGTCAGTGCACCGAGCAGCATCGTGCGTCCGTCCGGCGCGACGGCGAAGTAACCCGGACAGTCGAGCGCGGCCCACAGGAACTCGGGGCGCACCCGCCCGCGCGTCCCTGCGAGCGACTCGTCGGGCACCCAGGGGGCGCTCACCCGGTGCGGGTCCGCGGGATCGGGCGGGCCCGCGTAGATCCGCAGGCCGTCGCCGGCGTCACGTTCGGGGCCGCAGACGAAGCAGCCGGGAAACGGGTGCGATCGGGAACCGGCGTACCGTGTTCGGCCGGCGCTCGCCTCGTCGGCACTCGGCGCCGGCGGCGGCAGGAAGCCGAGCGTCCCGTCCGACAGCATGGCCACCATGCCTGCCGCGTCCCGGAGTTCGAGCGTGTCCGCCACCGCATCGACTTCGGGCACGACGACGTCGAGCGGCACGTCGAGCGGCGGCGGGCGCAGCAGCCGCACGGCCGGCGACTCGAGCGCCGAGAACGCGGCGAGTGCACCCGCGACGTAGCCGCCGTTCCCCGAGCCGGTCGGCCCGCGGAAGCGCGACGCGATCGTCAGCTCGGCGAGCTTCACGGTCGGCTGCCCCGCCTCACGGCGCCGGCTCGGCGGAGCGTTCGCACCCGCAGCGCCAGCAGGCGGTGAACTGGCCTTCGAGCCACTCGTCGCACGCCGGACAACTCCACGCGGGCCGCGACGGTCCGCGCTCGAGGTCGCGCAGTACCTCGCGCGCACGCTCGCGATCGCGTTCGTCCGCGACCCAGACCTGCGGCCACGCCTCTAGCAGCGGGATCTCGCCGAGCGCGCTCCAGAGGCGGTCGTTGCGAATTTCGCAGGGAATACCGGCGTGCTCGAGCACGTTGCGGACGTGCGCGGCCTCGACCACGGTGTTGCCCTGGTAGACGCAGCGCGGATCGAGC
>Ga0315900_10008303_pt1 | contig 13384 bp, 25 predicted proteins | sample LakEriMetagenome_FD_203521 | JGI IMG/M metagenome (GOLD analysis project Ga0315900, IMG submission 203521) | Freshwater fungal communities from buoy surface, Lake Erie, Ohio, United States - Buoy 12 MA114 | ecosystem: Environmental > Aquatic > Freshwater > Lake > Lake biofilm | place: USA: Lake...
TATTTTAGCCTATAAGTATTTTATTGATACTTTACCTATTGAACAAGCTAAAAAATGTTGTTTAGTTCTTCATACTGAACGAGTAAATGAACATGGAACTGATCTAGATGCTGTTATTGAGTTAATTGCTAATGATGAAAAATATAATATCATATTTACTGATGCTAGATTTGAGTCTATCCAAATGAATATGTTATATAATAGTACAGATGCTCAAATTCTATTAACATCTAATGAAGGATGGGGATTGAGTTTAACTGAAGCTATTTTAGTAGGTAATCCAATTATTGCAAATGTAACTGGAGGAATGCAAGACCAAATGAGATTTGAGGATGAAAATGGAAACTGGTTTACACCAGATGAAAATGTTCCCTCAAACCATTTAGGTACTTATAAAAAACATGGCAACTGGGCGTTTCCAGTATTTCCAAGTACAAGAACATTAGTAGGTTCACCTCCAACACCTTACATTTGGGATGATATTTGCCGTCCAGAAGATGCAGCTAAACAAATTTCAGCAGTATATAATTTAACTCCTGAAGAACGTAAAGAAAAAGGTATGGCTGGTAGAGAATGGGCTATTGGAGAAGAAGCAGGATTCACAGGTGAGGCTCAAGGAAATAGAATTATTGATGCTTTTAATGAATTGTTTGAAACTTGGAAGCCAAGAGAAAAATTTGAATTTGTAAACACAACAGAAATTAAAGATAAAGTTTTAAATCATAAATTGTTATATTAATGAAACCATTATTTGTTATAAGTTGCCCTTTTGACACCTACAGTGGCTACGGTGCTCGATCAAGAGATTTAGTTAAAGCCATTATTAAATCAGATAAATACGATGTTAAGTTATTGTCTCAACAATGGGGTATCACACCCTTTGGTTTTTGTGAGGACAATAAAGAATGGAGTTTTCTATTAGAACATTCCCTCCCAGACAATCGACTTCCTAAACAACCTGATGTGTGGATGCAGATTACTGTTCCTAATGAGTTTCAAGCTGTTGGAAAGTATAATATAGGAGTAACAGCTGGTATTGAAAGTACAATTTGCCCTCCTGAATGGATTGAAGGAATTAATAGAATGGATTTAACTCTAACTTCATCTGAACACTCTAAAAAAGTATTTGTAGAGTCAAAGTTTGAAAAAAGAGATAAAAACACCAATCAACTTCAAGAAATGGTTGAATTAAAAAAACCAATTGAAGTATTATTTGAAGGAGCAGACACAGACATTTATAAAGTAATTAATACACCTTGTTCTATTGACTTTAATGTTAAAGAAGATTTTGCTTATTTATTTGTAGGTCATTGGATGGAAGGTGATTTAGGTGAGGATAGAAAAAATGTTGGTTTGTTAGTTAAAGCGTTTTTTGAAACATTTAAAAACAAAACTAAAAAACCAGCTTTGATTTTAAAAACATCTCAAGTTGGAGCCTCATATATGGATCGAGAAGCTATTCTTCATAAAATTAAAAAAATTATGAAAACAGTTAACTCAACTAATTTACCTAATGTTTATCTATTGCATGGTGAATTTAGTGATGAGGAAATGAATGAAATTTATAATCATTCTAAAGTAAAAGCAATGATTAGTTTAACTAAAGGTGAAGGTTTTGGTCGTCCATTATTGGAATTTACTTTAACTAAAAAACCTTTGATTACAACAGCTTGGTCTGGCCATATGGATTTTTTAAATTCTGAATTCACTAATTTGATTAATGGTCAATTAACTCCTGTTCATCAAAGCACTAAAAACCAATTTTTGATTCAAGACTCAAAATGGTTTTCACCTGATCCAGGACAAGTAGGCTTTTATTTAAAGGATGTATTTGAAAATTATAAAAAATATACTGATAAAGCTAAACGTCAAGCATTTAAATCTAAAAATGAATTTAGCTGGGATAAAATGAAAGAAAAATTAGAAGTTATTTTAACTAAAAATGTTCCTGAGTTCGCTCAACAAGTACAGTTAAAATTACCTCAACTTAAAAAAATAGGACTACCAAATTTAACAACACAAAATGGATAATTTAATTAATTGCGATCGATGCGGATCAGACGCCTGTTATGTAGATGAAGTAAACCAAGACATTAAAACTTATTTTTGTTATGGTTGTGGATTCCAAACTAATTCAATACTAAAAGAAGGTGAAACTTTTTATGAAGAACAAGTATCTATTTTACCTGAACTTTATAAAGACCTAATGGTTAAAGATCAAGATGGTAAAATATGGATGCCCTCATCAATAAATTTACCTCAACAAGGAATGATTTTTGCTAATGGTCCTTCTAAAGAAAATTGGGGTTGGGCAGCTGTAAAAGCTGTTCCTGTAACTGAGGATGAAAAAACAAAATACCCAATACCAGGAAAGAAAAATGAATACTATGAATGGAGAATGGATATGAGTACATTACAAAATTTTCACGAACGTGATTTTATAGATGCTCTTTCTTATGTTGGTGTTTTACCTGAATAAATTTAAATTAAAAACAATATGAAAAAAATATGGTACGCTCCTTATAAGTTTGAATCTTATGGGGAAGAAGAAATTAAAGCTGTAGAAGAATCATTACGTTCAGGATGGTTAGGAGGTCAAGGTCCTAAATCAGTTGAATTTGAAGAAGCAATAGCTAAACGTTTCGGAAAACGATTTGGTGTATTTGTTAACTCAGGATCATCAGCTTGTTTATTAGCTATAGCTGCTTTAGACTTACCTAAAGGATGTAAAATTATTACTCCGGCTTGTACATTCTCAACTACATTAGCTCCTATTTTACAATTAGGTTATCAACCAAAATTTGTAGATGTTGGTTTAACCGATTATGTAGCTGGTATTAGTCAAGTAGTAGCCGCTATTACTCCTGATGTTAAAGCAATTATGTTACCTAATCTAATTGGTAATAAACCTGATTGGAAACGTTTAAAACAAGAAATTAAATTATTAGGTAGAACAGATATTATCTTAATTGAAGACTCAGCTGATACAATTACTGAAACTTTAGAGACTGATGTTGCTACAACTAGTTTTTATGCCTCACATGTTATTACAGCCGGTGGTGTAGGTGGTATGGTAATGTTTAATGATAAAAAACATGTCACTAAATGTTTACAATACAGAGACTGGGGTCGTTTAGGCGATGACTCAGAAATTATGGATGATCGTTTTAACCATAGTGTAGATGGTATTCCTTATGACCATAAGTTTTTATATAGTGTTTTAGGATACCATATGAAAGCTAGTGAGATGAATGCTGCTTTTGGATTAGTTCAATTGGAACGTTTTAAAAAATTCTCTCAAATTCGAAGAGATAATGTTGAACGGTATATTGAAAATCTTCAAGGTGTAGGTGACTTAATTTTACCTGATGATTCAATCCAACCTAATTGGTTAGCAATTCCTTTACAGACTAACTATCGTTATGATTTGCTTAATTTCTTAGAAGATAATAACATCCAAACCCGAGTAACATTTGCTGGTAATGTAACTCGTCATCCTGCTTATAGAGAATTCTTACAAGATTTTGAAAACGCAGATACTATTATGAAAAATGGTTTCTTGTTAGGAGCACATCATGGTATGACTATTGAGGATGTAGATTATGTTTGTGATAAAATCAAAGAATTTTTTAACAAATGAAACCTGTAATTCTAGGTAATGGATTATTAGGTGAAGAATTAGCCAAACAAACAGGGTGGGATATTTTATCCCGCTCTGTTGATGGTGTTGATTTAACAAAAATTACCACTTGGGCGCACTTATTATTACCTTATGATACTATTATTAATTGTATAGCTTATACAAATACTTACGATAATAATAAAAAAATACATTGGGATACTAACTATAAAGCAGTTGTTGATTTAATGGACTACTGTAACACTCATAATAAAAAATTAGTTCACGTATCAACTGATTATGTTTATGCTAATTCTTTAGATAAACCAAATGAAGAAGGAATTCCAGTTCACCAATCAACATATTATGCTTATACAAAATTATTAGCTGATGGTTATATTGAACTTAAAGGTAAAAATTATTTAATTCTTAGAGGAACTCATAAACCAACTCCATTTCCTTATAAAGGAGGTTGGATAAATCATTTAGGTAATTTTGATTATGTAGATGTTATTGTTAACTTATATATTAAATTAATAGAAAAAGATGCTAAAGGTTTATATAATGTTGGAACTGAATTTAAAAGTATGCTTCGTCTAGCTAAAAAAACTAACCCAAATGTTTCTCCTATATACAATGAAGATATTAAAGTACCTTTAGATGTAAGTATGGATATTTCAAAATTAAATAAGTTTTTAAATGATCAGTATAGCAATAACAGTATGTAATGAACACCAGGAGTTAGAAAATTTACTTGACTATCTCCAAGAACGAGCACTATCTCCATCGTATGAAGTAGTAGTACAAATTGATCAAGATAACTATACTAAAGAAGTATTAAGTGTTATTCTTGATAGAGGAATTAAACATTGGTTCCATCCTTTAAATAAGGATTTTGCTTCATATAAAAACAAGCTTAAAGAACAATGTTTAGGAGAATTTATATTTCAGATTGATGCTGATGAATTAATAGCTCCTGAAATGCTACACATGCTTCCTCAAATTCTTAAAGCGAATCCTGAGGTTGATTTGTATTATGTTCCTAGAATTAATACTGTAGAAGGCATTACCCCAGAGCATATTCAAAAATGGGGATGGAGATATGAAAATAATAGAGTAAATTGGCCTGATTATCAAACTCGAATTTATAGAAATGTTCCTGAAATTAAATGGAGGAACGCAGTTCATGAGGTAATTGAAGGACATAGACAATTTACAGTTTTACCAGCAGTAGATGAATTAGCTTTAATCCATCCAAAAACAATTGAACGACAAGAAAAACAAAATAATTTTTATAATACAATATGAATGTAGTTCCTATAGCTAGGTTATGGCATAAAAAAGGCAAATTAGAGTATCATACAATGATACAATTGCTAAAATATTTTCCTGATTTAGAGTTTGAATACCACATTGTCTTAGATCAGTTTGATTATAAAGATGAATGGTCAGAAAAAATAGATAAGTTGCCTGTTAAGTCATTTTGGTACTCTAAAGAAGACATGCATGATTATTTAAAGAACAGTGGTTATGGAAATGATGATTTAATTTCTCAAATACCTAACTTTGTTCATTTTTATCATATATTAATTAATCATTATGTTAGAAGAGTTTATAGTTATGATTATAGTTTAATGATTGAATATGATGTTATTTTTAATCATGAATCTTTAGATCAATTAAAAAACTGTTTAGAACATAAAATACCTTTTGGTATAATAGAACCAGCTAATCTAGGTTGTGATAAAGCTTTAGCTAAACAATTATCTGAATTATTTCAAGAAAATATAGTTAAATATTCTGAAATTGGAATTAATGCTGGTTTTAAAGGCTTAAACTTAAGAGTATTTGATGAGTTCTTAAACCCATCAACATTTAATCTACTTTTAAACATTTTTGATTTCTCAGGAATATATAATGAAGATGGTAGTGAAAAAACAGGGTGGACTAGAACTATTATTGATACTCAAGAACAATCCTTTCACTCATTAATGAATGCTTTAAGTCCTAATTATGAATTGTTAGACCCTCAAAATTACTATGTTTTTCCATATTGGGTTGATATGGATTATTTAATGAAATCAAAAGTAATTCATTTTATAGGACATGAAAAGCCTCAAGCGATGATGGATATTATTGATACTAAATTAAAAGAATGGAATAATAATTAAAATAAAAATTTATGAAAATAATTTATAGAATCTCAGATACTGGTTATAATAAAGTAAAACCAGATTACATAAACAATGAAAATTGTTTAAAGAATTTTTGTAATGTATTTTTTGATTACATTTATGATATTACTGTGTTAGCGGATAATTGCAGTGATAATACTATTGATATGATTAAAAAATATATTGATCCGGTTAATATTAGAAAGGTAAATATTGGTCATGGTGCTGGTACTTTTAACTTAGCATTAGATGAAGCCTTAAGATATGATGATTTGACAACTGTATATTTTGTAGAGAATGATTATCTCCACAAACAAGGTTCTCCTGAAATTATAACAGAAGGATTTAATTTAGGAGCATCATTTGTATCGCTTTATGACCACCCAGACAAATATATGAGTCCATCTCAAGGAGGTAATCCTTATTGTGATGGTGGGGCTGAAGACACTAGAGTTTATCTTTCAGAATCAAGCCATTGGAAAATTACAAATTCAACAACAATGACTTTTGCATCTAAGGTTTCAACATTAAAAAGAATAGAATCTATTTTAAGAAAACATACCCAAAACAGTTACCCGGATGATTTTAAAATGTTTCTTGAACTAAGAGAAAATAATGAGTTATTAATTACTCCTATCCCTGGTTATGCAACCCATGGTGAAACAGCTTGGTTATCACCTTTAACTAACTGGAGTAATATTCCTGATAAGTCATTAAATGAAATTTACAAAAAGTGGTCTTATGTTGATGGTCATGGTGATAAAGGAACAGCTCATACTTATATTCCTGAATATGAAAGATTATTAAGTCCTTATAGAGATACAAAACCAAATTTTTTAGAAATAGGAATCGCGTATGGTGAGTCTTTAGAAATGTGGTATGAATATTTTAAAGGAGCAAAGATTTATGGGATTGATATTTGGGATGGAGAAATTGGTCCTTACTTAAAAGATAAAAGATTTAATATTAATATAGTAGATGCTACTAAAAAAGAAGTATTAGATTGTTTGGAAAATGTTACTTTTGATATTATTATTGATGATGGAAGTCATCGCTTTGAAGACCAAGTAGCAACTTTTAATATTCTAAAAAACAAAATGAATCCAGGCGGTATCTTTATTATTGAAGATGTTGATTGTTTAAATACAAAACGTGATGAATTTAAAAAACTTCATGACAATTGTGAAATTATAGATAATAGATCTTTAAAAGGAAGATATGATGATGTTTTAATTGTTTATAGATTTTAACCATGATAAGTTTAATTATACCAACATATAGAAATCCAGACTATTTAGATATTTGTCTTAAATCAGCTATTGAAAACCAAGTTAACCAAAATGAAATTATTGTAGCGGTTGATGGTTACATTGAAGAGAGTCAACATGTATTAGACAAATATAAACAGTATATTCAAGTTTTAGACTTAGGTGTTAACCAAGGTATGCAAATGGCTCTTAATTTAGCTGTTATGAATGCCAACAATGAATGTATTGTTATTATAAATGATGATAATGTGCTTTGTAAGGACTGGGATACTGTTATTGGGGACCAAATCAAACCTGGTTTTGTATTTACTGTTAATCAAATAGAACCTACAGGCCCAGGTATATTTAATTTTCCTGTTAAAGATTTAGGTAAAACACCTAAAGAATTTAAATATGAAGAATTTTTAGAGTATGAACAAACTATTAGAAAGAATCAATTAACATTAGATGGTGGTATTTTTCCATTTGTTATTTCTAAAAAAGATTATATGATAGTAGGAGGGTTTGATACATTGTATGATTCTCCTTTTATATGTGACTGGGATTTCTTCCTTAAATTAGATTTAAATGGAATACAATTTTATAGAATTAATCATATTCACTTTTATCATTTTGGAAGTGCAGCTACTAAAAATGGTAAAGAAGGAGATAAATTCAAACAAACAGAATCACCAGCCGCTCAAACCTTTATTTATAAGTGGGGTATTAATCCTCAACTATTTGAAAATAACAGTCATAGACCTAAAGGATATAAGGTGAAAGGAATTAACTTTTAAATAATTATTGATATGATATTTAAGTTTTATAGTAGAAATGATAAAAGCCAAGAAACAATTGGTCGTGTAGTTACAACAACTAGATTACAAGCGGCAAAAATATTTGCAGAACGTAAACAGTTACCTCTAAAAGAATTTTTAAAAGTGTTTGGTGTAACAACTATTATATGAAAAACTTTGGTAAAAATTTAAAAATTCAGACTAAGAAAAAAGGACTGAATGAAAAAGAAATATTTATAGATGTTATAAATGTTTTTGATGAATGTAATAATCGCACTGAGGAATTAGAAGAAAAATACGCTTTTGGTATTTCTAATTATGATGAAGCTTTTTATTTAATGGTTGAGAATTTACTTTACATACATTATGGTGAATGGAAAACAGACATTATACTTTGGTGGGTGTATGATAGATTTGGACCAGAAGGTGAAGTAATGGCTATTGAATTAAATGACCATGATACTAACTCTAAAGAATCAGTTGTTGTAGAAACAGCAGAACAACTTTGGAACTTTTTAAAACGAATAGATAAACTAGAAAATAAATAAGTTATGAGAAATTGTACAGGATGTGGTGAGCCAATTCATCCAAAACGTTTAGAAATTATGCCTAACACAACTCGTTGTGTTGCGTGTTCAACAGTACAGAAAAAAGGAGCAGTCACTATTATGAAAGGTAGTGGTGACCATACTTGGATAGAAACAATCCATTTAGAACATGAAGAGTATAAGGCTTATGTTGAGGCTGAAAATAAACTCCGTAAAACAGGAAACAAATTACTTGAACCAACTGATGAGCCTTCATCTGATCTACCTCATGGTTTTAGTGAGGTGAAACTGGATAAAGAATAATGCCTAAAGCAAGACCTCTTGGTAAGGAAATGATTTTAGCTGCTATGGCTAAAACAAAATCAAATAAAGCAGCCGCTCGCTATTTGAATTGTTCTTATATACATTATAAAACTTGGGCTAGAAGATATGAAGCAACAGAACCAGGTTATCCTAATTTATTTGAACAACATAAAAACCAATGTGGTAAAGGTATTCCTAAATTTTTAAGTAATGGTAACCCAAGAAAAGATTTTGCTTTATTAGATCTAATTGAAGGTAGAATAGATCCATCTTCATTTAATCCAGCTAAAATAAAATATAGACTAATTCAAGAAGGTTACTTACAAGAGGAATGTTCAGTATGTGGTTTCCATGAACGTAGAGTATTAGATTATAAAATGCCTCTTATACTAAATTTTAAAGATGGAAACAAACAACATTACCGATTAGAAAATTTAGAGATGCTTTGCTACAACCATTATTTCCTCCAGATTGGAGACATATTTACCGATAGACAGCTTGATGGTTTAGAAGATCATGTATCCAAAAATGAGTCTAAAGTTGATTGGGAAGTAGATGATTACACTCAACAGCGTTTGATGGAATTAGGTTTATATGAGTCAAAACCAATTGATGATGGTAGTGAATTTATTTCTCGCCTATGAAAAAGAAAAGAGTACCTTTATTAAAAAAGGGTAAAAACAAAAAACATGACGCTATTGTGAATGATTTTGATTCTCAAAAACAAAAACATTTAGAAAAATTAGCTACTAAGAGTTTGGAAAATCAAGAAAAACTTAGTAGATTAAAAGAAAAAAATATTAATACAGACTTTTTAAATTTATTTTGATATGGTAGTGGAAATCACAGTTAATAATACTGAAGAATTTCAGGAGTTAGTGGATAACAAAGACTTTAGAATAGCTAAAGCAGTGGTTGATGGAATATTAAATAACATTAACTCAAAGAAAAAACACATTCATGTTTTATCTATTACTTGCCTTGAAGAAGGAGAAATATATGATATAACAGTTGAACGTAAATACTTTATTGATACATTAGAAGAGAATTTACCTTATTATATTAGAGAAGAACAATATGAGGATTGTCAACGCATTGTAAATACAATTAATGATTTGAAAAATCCAATAGTCAAACAAAAAGGTAGACCTAAAAAGTCTTAAATTTGGCTTAATAATAAACTAATATTATATTTAAAACAAAAAGTTATGAAAAATCTAATCACAGAAGAGTTTAAGGAAAAATTTAAAGCAGCATTTACTCGCTTTATGAACATTACTATTGTAGCATCAACTCTGATTGCTGGTTTTGGTTTGGGTTATTATTTCAATGAGTTAAAAATGAAACCCAAAGCTGTTAATGAAACTATCCTTAATAAGGAAGTTCGAATCGCTATTGACTCAGAAGACAAATTGATTATGATGGATCGTAAAACAGGAAGTTACACTATTTATAGTGATTCAGTTGGACGAATCATCTTTAAAATGTATGCTTCTAAAATTGCTAGTCCTGTTGTAACTAAATAAAATAAATATGTTTGCTAAATTGAAAAACTGGTATTTGATTATTATTTTAGGGATTATTGGTTTAATGTATTATAATGTTAACCAACGTCTAGATTATTTTGAAGAACGTTTAGATTTAGCTAATGGAACTATTTCACTCCAGATGTATGAGTCAATTGAACACTGGAGTGATAGTTTTAATATTCCTAAACATATTGCTTATAATGTTGCTTATTTAGAGACTCGTTATCAAGGTCCATTTCATTTTAATTACAATCCATATCAAAAATCATTTGCTGGGGCTGTTGGGCCAATGCAAATTATTACTAGATGGGCTAGACCTTATGTTAGACGTCGCATTAGTGAAAAGGAATTAAAAACTAATATTGATTTGAATGTTAAAATTAGTATGCAAATGCTTCGCAAATGGTATTCAATCCATCATGATTGGACTCTAGCTTGTGGGGCTTATAATAGCGGCCAACCAATCAGGAATGCCTATGCTGTTTACGCTACTACTAATAAAGACTATAAGAACAAGTGGGAAAGACTTTAAAAACAATGCTATGTATTTATCAACATGGCAGCAGCAAAATCTAAAAAAACATCTGTAAGCGCTTCATCGCTTTACAAACTAAAACCTAAAAAATCTAGAAAAGGTATCCACGCTAAAACTAAAATGAGTAAAAATAAAAATTCAAAAAATTATACAAAAATATCAGTCGGACAAGGTTAAAAACAGTTTATGAGTAAAACAAGCAATCATCAAAAATTGGCAGTTCTAAAAATTTGGTTAGAAGAACAAAAACGTAAAGGTAAAATTAAAAAACAACCTACTTGGTTGAAAGAAATATTAAATGAAGATTAATAATAGTGCTATAGAATTTTTTGATAATATTCCTGATGATTTATTAGTTGATATAGCTATGAATGACTGGGGTGCTCTTAAAAGATTATGTATAGCACTAACTTTAGATGTTCAATTAATGGTTGAGGCTTTTGAAGCCCAAAAGAAATATTTGGCCTTGTAAAATACATTTGTTATATTTATGTCATAATAAAAATAAAGGTTATGGCGTTACATAGAATAATTGAAACACACAAAGTAAATATTTTAGGTCAAGAAATTACCTATACTAATAAGTTCCTTAAATATTCTAAAAGTACATCTTATGGTTTTAAACCATCTAAAAGTTTAGTTAGTAATGGTGTTTATGTATTTAAGTATACTTACGAACATCATTCATTACCACCAACATTATTTGTTTCACCTGTATCAGGTAAGAAATTTATTGTTCCTACTTGGCAAGAAGTTCATCCAAAAACTACTTTACAAGATATTGAATGGATCAAACCTACAAAAATAGAGGCACCAATTGAAAAAGAAACTTGGAAATTTGAATCATCAAGTGAAAAAGGATTATTTTATAAGGTTACTAAACAAGGTGATAAATTAACTTGTAATTGTAGTGGTTTCTTTAGATGTAAAGATAGAAGTAAAGGTTGTAAACATGTTCAAGAAGTTAGAAAACAATTAAGCAAATGATAGTACATAAACGCCCTAAAAAAGATAAAATCGAAATTGACTTGCGAGGTCCTGAAGGTAATGCTTTTGTGTTGTTAGCTACTTCTAAAAGTTTAGCTAATAGATTAGGTATGGATTGGGATATAATTCATAAAGAAATGACTAGTAGTGATTATGAATGGTTACTTCAAGTTATGGATTATCATTTTGGAGATTATATTATAATGTATAGATAATGGCTAGAGAAAAATCATATGTAGACGATCCAATTGTAGTAGTGTTTAAAACCTCTAACAGGTCAAACGCTCAAACAAAGTTAAAAGTATTTAAAAATAAAAATGTTGATGAAGTAATTAATCCTAAATTTAAACTCCCAGGCATCCCGGACGCAGCTGTTTGGCTTGAAGTAGGTGTAGGTGAAGTGTTTATTCAAAAATATCAATCAAAATACAAAATATAATATTTATAACATATAATTAAACAAAAATGAGAGGTACATCTAGAGTCGGAACAATTGAAGATTCATACTACAGCATTAAAAATAGAATTGATATGCTAGAGGATGATGGGAAAATTAGAGTAAAAACATTTGGTGAGTCACCTGATGGTAAAGTAACTAATGAATTTCATATTTATCCAAACAACCAAATGGATGCTTTTACTATCTATGATTACAAATTTGGGTTTGATCCTTCTGATGAAGAACATTTTATGGAAGAATATCCATTTAGTGTAGGTGGTAAAAGCCAAAACGCTTTAGAATCAGCTAAAGCTTTAGGTTTTGAAGTTGTTAATAAAGGTATGATGAATGAAACTACAAAGTCGCATTTTGTAAGTAATGAAGAAGCAGATGAAGATGCTAAAATGAATGAAGAATTTGTTCGTCAAATGAAATACAAAGCCGGAATCATTAAATAATAAAAACAAATTATAGTAAAAAGAGGGGTTTGGCTTTGCTAGATCCCTTTATTATATTAACGATATGATGAAACAGGAAGATAAATTTAACGGTTTAAGTAAAGGACAGGTTAAACAAATTATTCGTCGTAACATGATTACAAGGGTTAAATCAAGTAAAAAGGTTTACGACCGTAAAAAGGAAAAGAGGGGTTTGGCTTTCGGAGATTAATTTGTTATATTTAAGTATAATAAAGGTTATGGAAAAAATAAAAATAAACCCAAATTTTAAATTTACTTTTGACACTGATGTTGATCTTAGAAGAGCTGAACTATCAGGTTACATTGAATCATATGATATGGTTCGTATTTGTGTTAAAAGATTAGACAATGGCAACCAAGTTGATTTTCCAATTAAAACTAGAGAAGATTATTTTGAAACAGTTGCTAGTTTAAATGAAAGAGCTAATGAGTTTGATATGGTAGAAATTTACCAAGATACTCATATGTTTGATATGTACGATTATATTTAATAGATAAAGTTATGACAAAAAGAGAATTAGAAAGTAGAATTAATATGGCTCTAAAAGAGCTAGAAAATGCCTGTGAGGAAGCAAAAAAAGCAGCTATTAAGTATGGTGGTGGAGTTGAAAATATGTCTTTTGAAGTAGGTTTCTTAGGTAGTAGAATTAAATGTGCTTTATACGCTTTAAAAAAATAAATAATAAGTTATGGTAGTCACAATAATAATAGCAGCGGCTTGGACTGG
>Ga0315900_10008304_pt1 | contig 13384 bp, 11 predicted proteins | sample LakEriMetagenome_FD_203521 | JGI IMG/M metagenome (GOLD analysis project Ga0315900, IMG submission 203521) | Freshwater fungal communities from buoy surface, Lake Erie, Ohio, United States - Buoy 12 MA114 | ecosystem: Environmental > Aquatic > Freshwater > Lake > Lake biofilm | place: USA: Lake...
GCATTGCCGATCCGCGCTTCAAGCTGCCCAAGACCTATCTCGTGCAGGTCGAGGGCGATCCGCAGGAGGAGGCGCTGGAACGCTTGCGGCAGGGCGTCCGGCTCAATGACGGCATGACCCTGCCCGCCGAGGCCCTTCGCATCGATGCGCCGGACCTGTGGCCGCGCGATCCGCCGATCCGCGTGCGCCAGTCCGTGCCCGATAGCTGGCTCCAGCTCACCATCCGCGAAGGGCGCAACCGGCAGGTGCGCCGGATGACCGCAGCAGTCGGCCTGCCGACCCTGAGGCTGGTGCGCTGGGCGATCGGCGAGTGGACCCTCGCAGGCATCGCGCCGGGCCAATATACGGAGCGGTCCGCATGAATTATCGCCATTCCTTCCATGCCGGAAACAGCGCCGACGTGGTCAAGCACGCCCTGCTGATCGCGCTGGTGCGGGCCTTGCAGCAAAAGCCCTCCGCGCTGACCATGATCGATACCCACGCGGGCTGCGGTCTTTACCATCTTGGCGGGGACGAAGCGCAGCGGACCGGCGAGGCCAATGGCGGCGTGCTGCGCGCCTTTGCCGATGCCGACCCCCTGCTCGATGATTACCGCGCCGCCGTGCGGGCGGTGAATGCGACGGACGGTGCGCCGCAGCTCTACCCCGGAAGCCCGCGCATTCTGGCGCAGTTGCTGCGCGATTCCGACGTGCTGGTGCTCAACGAGAAACATCCCGAGGACGCGCGGGCCCTGCGCGGCGCGATGCGCGGCACGCCGGCTGCCGTGCACGAGCGCGACGCCTACGAGCTGTGGCTGGCGCTGCTGCCGACCCGTACCCCGCGCGGGCTGGTGGTGGTCGATCCGCCCTATGAGCAGACTGACGAGCGCGCCCGGATCACCGCCACGCTCGCCGCTGCGCACCGCAAATGGGCGCATGGCGTGACGGTGATCTGGTATCCGCTGAAGGAACGGCCCGCGCATGCCCTGTGGAAGGACAAGCTGCGAAAGCTCGGCATCCCGAAATTCCTCAATGTCGAGCACTGGCTCTACGATGCCGATCAGCCCGGCATCTACAACGGCGCGGGGCTGTTCATCGTCAACCCGCCCTATGCCTTCACGCAAAGCCTGCCGCCGCAGCTCGAAGCCTTGCGCACAGCCCTCGCGCCCGAGGGACACCGGGGCAGGCTCACGGCCGAATGGCTGAACCCCTGAGAGCGCAGGTTTGCAGCCCTAGCCGCACACCCAGCCCCGCGTCTTTTCAGGAATGTCCGCAGGTAACCGGCACTATCTTTTCCGACATCATCGGCGACAAGATGGTGGGCGCGACAGGGATTGAACCTGTGACCCCACCCGTGTGAAGGGTGTGCTCTACCGCTGAGCTACGCGCCCGTCCGAATGGCCATGTGGCCGGGACAGGGGCGCGCCTTTAATGAGGTCTCTGCGGCTTGGCAAGCGCCCTGCGACCATCGGCGGCAAGACTTTTTGCGAAAGGCCGCCGCTCTAGTCTGCCAGCAGCAGAAACCTGAGCAGACCCGCCATGCCGCCCGATGGCGCGCTGCGCGTCGCGGGCGGGACGGGGCGGCCGGGGCATTCGAGGCAGAAGGCCTGCACCCCGCTGCTGCCCGTTAGGCGCCGGGCATCGTGGAGCAGCCTTGCGGCCAGATCATCCTGCTGGCGCGCGATCAGCGCGAAGGGATCGCCGCCCGCCATGCGCGCCGCCTCGCCGCTGCTGTCGCTGCCGCGCAGCTGGCGGATCAGCGGCTCGAAGCTCTGCTCGGCCGTGCCGAGGAACACCGGATGCCACTCGCCCTCCTTGAGGCCCGCCTTGGTGCCGGCCCATGCGAGCGCGTCTTCAAGCCCGCCGAACTGGTCGACCAGCCCGAGCTGGCGCGCCGCGCCGCCATCCCACACGCGGCCCTGACCGATGCCGTCGACCTGTGCGACAGGGAGCTTGCGCCCGCGCGATACGCGCAAAAGGAAATCGCGATAGGTCGAGGCGATGCCGGCTTGCAGCACCGCGTCGATCTCGGGTGTGAAGCCGCCGACGATATCGGGCTGGCCGGCGAGCGGCGTGGTGCGCACCCCGTCGGACGCAACCCCGATCCTGGCCGCCAGCGGCTCGAAGGTGGGGAGCACGGCGAACACGCCGATCGATCCGGTGACGGTTTCGGGCTGGGCGAAAATGCGGTCGCTCGATGTCGAAACCCAGTAGCCCCCGCTCGCCGCGACATTGGCGAAGGAGACGGCGACCGGAATCTTGCGGTCGCGGTAACGCTGGATCGCGCGGCGGATTTCCTCCGAGGCCGTGGCCGAACCGCCGGGCGAATCGACCCGCACCACCAGCGCGGCCAGATCATCGTCGAGCGCTTCGTCGAGCAGATCGGCGATCCGCTGGCCGCCCGCCGTGCCGGGGCCCGCATCGCCATCGACGATCTCGCCCGCGATGGTGACGACGCCGATCGCCTTGCCCGAACGCTCGGGGCCGAGATCGGCGAGGAAGGCGTCGAGATCGCTCGAAGCGAAGGCGCCGGGCGTGTTGTCGAACCGGTCCTTGCCCGCAACTTCGGCGACCCGCTTGCCGAACTGCACGCGGTCCCCGAGCTTGTCGACGAGGCCCGCCTTGAGCGCCGCATCGGCCAGATCGCCGCCGCCTGCCGCGAGCCACTCGGCGGTCTTGCCGGTCACCTGGGCAATCTGCGCCTTGGGCCGCGCCTTGCCGACATTGGCCTGCCATTCGGCCCACATCGCATTGTAGAGCCCGCCGATATTCTCGCGCGCCTCGTCCGACATGGATGTGCGCGCATAGGGCTCGACCGCGGACTTGAAGCTGCCCGCACGGTAGATCCGGGCATTGACCCCGACCTTCTGGAGCAGATCGGCGAAATAGAGGTTGGTGCCACCCGGCCCGGTGACGATCGCCGCGCCCTGCGGATCGAGCCACACCTCGCTGGCGTGGGCGGCGAGCAGCATCTGGTCGTCGCTATAGCCCATGGCGAAGGTCAGCACCGGCTTCTTGGCCTTGCGCACGCGGTCCATCGCCTCGCCGATTTCGGTGAGGTGGACCTGCCCTCCGCCCATGAACATCGTCATGTCGAGCACCACCGCGGTGATGCGCTCGTCCTTGGCTGCGGCATCGAGCGCGCGGATGATGTCGCGCGCGCGGTATTCGGCAATGGGTGCGGAGCCGGAGAGCAGCGCTTCGATGGGATCGAGCTCGGACTTCTCCTCGACCAGCCGGCCCGACAGGTCGATCAGCAGCGCCCCGTCACGCACCTGCCCCGCGCTCGGCCGGGCCGAGAGGATGCCGAACAGCGCGACGAAGAACAGCAGCATGAACACCAGCACGAGCCCGTCCTTGATCCCGACGAGCACCTTCCACACCTTGCCGACAAAACTCATAGCTGTCCCTTTTGCGCCTGCCGCACCGTCTAGGGCCTTTGCATGGCAACTTCTATCGGAAAGCTTACGCCATGGGTTGAGCGGTTGACCTGCCTCGACTAAGGGCATGGCTTTAATGACCGCGAGCAACCTTTCCGCGCCTTCGGGCCGCTATCCGGCGGGGCGCCTTGCCTTTCCGCATCGTGATCTCACTGGCATCGGCCATCTCCAGCGCCACGAGATTCTCTATCTGCTGGACGAGGCCGAACAATGGGTCGCGCTGAACCGGCAGAGCGCCAAGCATAGCGATCTGCTGGCGGGCCTCACCATCATTAACGCCTTCTTCGAGAATTCCACCCGCACGCTGCTCAGCTTCGAGATCGCGGGCAAGCGGCTGGGGGCGGATGTGGTCAACATGCACGCCGCGCAAAGCTCGGTGAAGAAGGGCGAGACGCTGATCGACACCGCGATCACATTGAACGCGATGCGCGCCGATGCGATCGTGATCCGCCACGGCTCGTCCGGCGCGACGCGGCTGATCGCGGACAAGGTCGATTGCCCGGTATTGAATGCGGGCGATGGCAGCCATGAACACCCGACCCAGGCCCTGCTCGATGCGCTGACCCTGCGCCATGCCCTGCGCGCGCGCGGGGAGAATGCGGAGGATTTCACCGGCCTCAAACTCGTGATCTGCGGCGATATCCTGCACAGCCGCGTGGCGCGCTCGAACATCCTGTGCCTCACCGCGCTGGGGGCCGAGGTGCGGGTCTGCGCGCCGCCCGCCCTGATGCCCGCCGGGGTCGAGGCGATGGGCGTGCACGTGTTCCACCGCTTCGATGCGGCGCTGGCGGGCGCGGATGTGGTGATGATGCTGCGGCTCCAGAACGAGCGGATGAGCGGGCAGTTCATCCCTTCCGCGCGCGAATACCGTCACCTCTACGGCCTCACCATGGATCGCCTCGCGCTCGCCGCGCCCGATGCGCTGGTGATGCACCCCGGGCCGATGAACCGCGGGGTCGAGATCGACAGCGAGGTGGCCGACATGGAGGGCCGCTCGCTGATCACCCGCCAGGTCGAGATGGGGGTCGCGATCCGCATGGCCTGCCTCGATATCCTGACCCGCGAAGCGCGCGGGGAGGAGGGCTGGGCATGAAGCAGACACAGCCTTTCACCATCACCAACGCCCGGCTGGTCACATCCGGCGGGATCCTCGCTGGCGCATTGCGCTGCGCCGATGGCGTGATCGCCGCACTCGGCCCCGATGTCGCGCCGCAGGAGGGCGATGCGGTGATCGACGCGCGCGGCAAGCTGGTCGCGCCCGGCCTCGTCGATCTGGGCGTTTTCGCGGTCGACAAGCCCGCCTTCCATTTCGGCGGGATCACCCGTGCGGCACTGATGCCGGACCAGTCCCCGCCGCTCGATCTGCCGAGCCGGGTGGGCTTCATCGCCAAGAGCGGCAAGCCCGATCTGTGGGTCCACCCGCTCGCCGCCGCAACCCGCGCGCTGGAGGGGAGCGAACTCGCCGAACTGGCACTGATGCAGCAGGCCGGAGCGCGGGGGATCGCCACCGGCCGGCGCTGGATTGCCGATAGCGGCGTGATGCTGCGACTGCTGCAATATGCCGCGATGCTCGATCTGGTGGTGGTCGCCCATGCCGAGGATGCCGGGCTCACCGGAAGCGCGGTCGCCACCGCGGGCGAGATCGCGACGCGGGCCGGGCTGCCCGCTGCCCCTGCCGAGGCTGAGGCGCTGGCGATTGCCCGCGATATCGCGCTCGCCGAACTCGCGGGCGCACGCCTGCATATCCGGCAGGTGACGACAGCGCGGGGGTTCGATCTGGTGCGCGCTGCCAAGGCGCGGGGGCTTCCTGTCACCTGCGGGATTACCCCTGCGCACCTCATGCTCTCCGATCTGGCGACCGTCGACTATCGCACCTTTGCCCGCCTCTCCCCGCCGCTGCGCAGCGAGGCCGACCGGCAGGCTGCCCGCGCCGCGCTCGCCGATGGCACGGTGGACGTGATCGCGAGCGGCCATGATCCGCGCGGGCCGGAGGACAAGCGCCTGCCCTTTGCCGATGCGTTGCCGGGCATGGCGGGGGCCGAGACGCTGCTCGCCATGGTGCTCAATCTGCTGCGCGATCGCGTTATCGACATGGCCCGCGCCTTCGACTGCCTCGCCCGCAATCCCGCCCGCCTGCTGGGCGTTCCGGCGGGCGAGCTGACCGAGGGACTGGAGGCCGATATCGCGCTGATCGATCCCGATCAGCCGTGGATCATCGACCGCCGCAAGATGGAGGCCACCGCCGACAACACCCCCTTCGATCGCCAGGGTGCGCAGGGCCGGGTGCTGGGCTTGTGGAAGGGCGGGGTGCGGGTCGTCTGAGCGCCTGCGATCCTACAAAACCCCGCTCCGGCAAGCCTGCCCCGAGGCCCGTGAAACATCAGGCAAGGCGGGGTCTAACAGGGGTCTAGAGGGGGTCTAGAGGGGGTCTAGGAGGGGTCTGGAACGGCCTCGCCCTGTTGGATTTGGGCGCGGTTTTCGGCGGATTTCCGCCATTCCTGCGCCGCGCGGCAATGTTTCACGCCCAAAGAAACCCGAAACCCCGATCAGCGCCGCAATCCAACCCTATCGCGGCGGCCTTCCTGTAGGAAAGCCCCGGCACGCCACAAAAAAGAACTCCCGGAAAAGCACTCGGCCTTTCCGGGAGCAGTTTCGCTCATTCAGGAAAAAACTCAAAATTCCTACTTCGCGCGCGACGCCATGCGCACGCCGCGATCGACCGCGCCGGCCGGCGGGCTCGAAGCGGCATAGGCAAAGCAGCCGCGACCGGCCGACTTGACCGTGCCGCACATCGCCTGGGCGCTCGACTTGCCGAAGCCCTCGGCAGCAACGCGCCAGAAGGTGCGGCCGTTCACCACCGCCTCGGTGATCACGACATTGCGGTCCTTCAGCTGCGGGAACTTGGCTTTCAGCACGGTCCAGCCACGCTCGGCCTCGACCTTGCTGCTATAGGCGCCGAGCTGCACGAGGTGCGTGCCCGCGTCCTTGCCGGCGGCGACAGGGGCGGTGAAGCCGGCGGTGGCGGCCATGCGGCGCTGGGCACCGGCGGCTGCGACACGGGTTGCGGGGCGGGCCGGAAGCTCCTGCACCACCGGGTTCGAGACATACTGGATGCCGCCGCGCGTGGTCGCCGGACGGGCCGCAGGCGCGCTCACCGGCTGTGCGAAGGCCTCGGCGAAGGAGGGCTTGGCGGCAGCTGCGGGGGTCTGGGCCGGAGCCTGGACCGGGGCAGGGGCGGCCACAGGGGCAGCAACCGCCACCTTGGGCGCATCGGCCTGTGCGGCGGCTTCGGCCACCATCAACGACTGTGCCGGGAAGTTGGCGAGCGCAAGCTGTTGCGGCTGGCCTTCATCGGCGCGCGGGGTGACGCCGAGCATCGCGGCAACGCGCTGCTGGAAGTGTTCGGGCGCGCTCATCAGCGCCCATTCGGTGAGGCGCGCATCGAGCTGATCGGCCGGCACGTCCTCTGCCGCCATCACCCGCGCCGCACGCCAGTTGCCGGCGAGCGCATAGGTATAGGCGAGGTTCTGGCGCAGCTTGGGGGTGGCTTGCTCGGCGCTGCGCACCGCGTTGAGCAGCACGTGCACGCCGCGTTCTGGCTGGCCGGCGAGCGCATAGGCGAGGCCGAGATCGGCCGGATCGATGAAGCGCGCATTATTGTCGAGCACCTTGACCGCGGCCTTGCCTTCGCCCGACGCGGTGCGGGCCAGCGCGAGGCTGAGCACGGTGCGCGGGTCTTCATTGCCGAGATCGAGCGCGTCTTCAAAGCTGGTCGCAGCCGACTGGAATCGCCCGGCTTCGAGATAGGCAGCCCCCAGCAGCGCACGGAAACCCGGGTTGCGCGGTTCGGCCAGCACGGCCGCTTCGGCGTGCAGGATGGCCTTGTCGGTCTGGCCCTTGGCGAGCGCGGTCTGGGCGCTGGCGAAGGACACATCGCCGCGCGGTGCCGCGGTCGCGCAGCCCACGAGCGCGAGGCCCGCCAGTGCGGTCGTGACGGCGAGCGCGAGGCGCGGCGCGGTGAAGCCGGTCTTGATGCTGCGGTCCATGGTCATTGTCCCCTTGTGATCCTGTCGGTTCGCGGTGGCTTGGTTCAATATCAGTGGCGTTTGAGGTGGTTGGCGATCACATCGAGATCGTCGAATTCGGAAAGCATGGCGTCGAGCGCCTCGGTCAGCAGCACCTGCGCGCTCACGCCCTGCATGGTTGCGGCAAGGCGCAGCTTGAGATGACGCTCGGGATCGAGCCGCAGGGTGAAGGCGGCGCGGCGTTCGCTGGCGCGGGCGGGTGCGCGGGCAGGCGCACGCGGTGCGGGAACGGGGGCGGGAGCGGGAAGCGGGGCTTCGGGCACAAAGTCTTGCGCGCCGTAATCCCCGGCTTCGTCATATTCGTGTTCGGCTTCGGCCTCGGCCTCGGCTTCGAAGGCGGCATAGTCGAAGGAGTCGCTTTCCCCGGCTTCGTCGAAGCCTTCATGGAAGGCGTCTTCGGGGGCCTCTTCGGCGGCGTTGTCCGGCCCGGTCATCACCGCATCAGCGAGTACACGCTCTTCGAGACGGCGCTGCTGGCGGCGGACGATAGGGTTATGGGCAGCGACCGGCTCGGGGCCGGCGACTGCGGCGCTGATCGGCACGATCTGCGCGCCCGATTCGTCGCCCATGTCGTTCCAGCCGAGATCTTCGAGCTTGTCTTCGGGCAGCGGCCCAGCCTCCGCCTCGTCCACGACGAGCGGAGCGATCTGCGGACGCATGGCAGGCTTGGCGCCGCCCTTGCGTGCCAGCAGGGTGGGGCCGAGCGAGGCAAAACCGGATTCGGACATCGCCCTGGTTCCCTGTGATTGCGCTTACTGGGCCACCCGGCGACCGAAGCCGCCAGCCGGACGCGGCACGCCGCCCATCTGCTGCGCCTGGCCATTGGGGGCAGGGGCAAACACGGTGCGACGGAAATTCTTTTCGAGCCGGTCGGCGATATAGCGCCACAGCGCGCCGATCTCGGCAGCCGAGCGGCCTTCCGGATCGACTTCCATCACCGTGCGGCCATCGATCATCGAGGCAGCGAAATCGGTGCGGTGGTGAAGGGTGATCGGCGCGACCGTGCCATGCTGCGAGAGCGCGACGGCGGCTTCCGAGGTGATCTTGGCCTTGGGGGTGGCGGCGTTGACCACGAACACCAGCGGCTTGCCGGCGCGTTCGCACAGATCCACCGTTGCGCCCACGGCGCGCAGATCGTGCGGGGAGGGGCGGGTCGGCACCACGATCAGCTCGGCCACCGAGATGACCGACTGGATCGCCATGGTGATGGCGGGCGGAGTGTCGATCACCGCGAGCTTGAAGCCCTGCTGGCGCAGCACCTGAAGATCATTGGCGAGGCGGGCGACCGTGGTCTGGGCAAAGGCCGGATATTCCGCCTCGCGCTCGTTCCACCAGTCCGCCAGCGAACCCTGCGGATCGATGTCGATCAGCACGACCGGGCCAGCGCCAGCGCGCTGGGCCTGAACGGCTAGATGCCCGGACAAGGTGGTCTTGCCCGATCCGCCTTTTTGCGATGCCAAAGCGAGTACACGCAACGCCTGGTCCCCCTGAATTGGAGCCGCTTGGCGTCGCCCCATTGCGACCCCGACCAGCGGCTGGATGGGAACGGGATCGCAGGATACCCCTAATTTTGGGTTAACATGGCCAAGCTTGTGCGATTTGCGCTGCGACTGGCGGCGGTCCGATGCGGGCCGCAGGACAACCCGCAGCAGCGCGTGATGCGCAACAAGGATTTGCTAACCCTATTGTGCTTAAGAATGCGCGACTGACACCGCACGAATATGCGAGGATTAGCATGGCTGGAATGATCGCAGGAACGGGAACGCGCGCTGCAATGGCCCTGGCGCTGATGGCGCTGGCATCGCTGCCGGCTGGGCCGGTGCTGGCCGATGTGAAGGCCGGGGTCGATGCGTGGAGCGCTGGCGACTATGCCCGCGCGGTCACCGAATGGCAGGGCCCCGCCGCTGCGGGCGATGCCGATGCGCTGTTCAATCTCGCGCAGGCCTATCGCCTGGGTCGCGGGGTCGAGGCCAGCAATGAACGTGCGCGCGCGCTCTATGAAGAAGCGGCCAAGCGCGGTCATGTGAAGGCGGCCGACAATTACGGGCTGATGCTGTTTCAGGAAGGCGAGCAGGACAAGGCCATGCCGCTGATTCGCGCGGCGGCCGAACGCGGCGATCCGCGCGCGCAATATGTGCTGGGCCTGTCGCACTTCAACGCCGATTATGCTCCGCGCGACTGGGTGCGCGCCTATGCGCTGATGACGCTGGCGCAGAGCCAGGGCCTGCCGCAGGCGCAGGAGGCGATTGCGCAGATGGACCGCTATGTGCCGATGGTGCAGCGCCAGCAGGCGCAGTCGCTCGCCCGCCAGCTTGAAGAAGCGGCCAAGACGCAGCGCAGCACCACGCTGGCCGCGGCTGAACTGGGCAGCGATGGCGCTGCGGTTCCGGTTCCGGCTTCGGCTATGGCTATGGGGCCGGCTCCGAAGCCGCGTCAGGCGGTGGTGGCAGCGGCTGCCCCCGCGCCCGCTCCCGCGCCCAAGCCCGCCGCTCCGGCAGGCGTGCGCGCCAGCTCGCGTGTGCCGGCTGCGGCGATGGCGACCGCAGTTCCCGCTCCCGCTCCCGCTCCCGTGCGCGCATCTGCGCCCGCCCCGGCACCGCAGCCGGTGATGGTTGCCGCTGCGCCCAAGCCCGCGCCCCGGCCCGTCGCCGCGCCTGCACCCGCTCCGCGCACCGGCGGTTCGTGGCGCGTGCAGCTCGGCGCTTTCGGGGTTGCCGCCAATGCCGAGAAGCTCTGGGGCCAGCTCTCCGGAAATCCGGCGCTCGCCGGTACCCGCAAGACCCTGATCCCGAGCGGCAAGGTCACCCGCCTGCTTTCCACCGGCTTTGCCAGCGAGGCCGAAGCCAGCCGCGCCTGCGCCAGCCTCAAGCAGCAGGGGCAGGCCTGTCTGGTGGCAGGGCAGGGGTAGTCCCCCGCCCAGCGGCCCACAGCTCTCGACCAGCGCCTCTTTCCAAAGCCCTGCGCTTTGCTAATCTTGCGGCCCTAACAGGCCGGGGATCAGCCATGAACGAGACAGTGACCTTGCGCGATGCGCAGGATTTCGGTGGTGCCGAAGGTGTGGCTGCGGTGGCCCCGGTCAGCACGGCCGAACGCATCGATACGCTCGATTTCATCCGCGGGATCGCCGTGATGGGCATCCTGTGGGCCAACATCGTCGCCTTCGGACAGCCGTTCGAGGCCTATATGTATCCCACCGCTTTCCTCACCCCGGCCAATGATCCGGGCGGGTGGATGTGGATTACGCAGTTCATCCTGATCGACGGCAAGATGCGCGGGCTGTTCACGCTGCTGTTCGGCGCGGGCATGTATCTGTTCATGGAGAAGGCCTGGGCCAAGGGCGCCTCGCGCAAGCTGCAAGCCTGGCGGCTGGCGATCCTGATGGGCTTCGGGATGGTGCACTTCTTCTTCATCTGGCCGGGCGACATCCTGTTCTACTACGCCCTGTTCGGCTTCCTGATCCTGCCCTGCATGAAGTGGACGGTGAAGACCCAGATGCGGGTCGGGCTTGCCGGCTACATCTTCGGCGCGCTGCTGATCGGCGGATCGCTGACCATGCCCTTCCTCATCTCCGACACCGCCTTCGGTACCTCCACGCCCGAACTGGCCGAGCAGCGCGCGAGCATGATCGCCGAAATCGACAAGGCGCTGGCGCATGGCGAGGTGCCCAATGCCGCGATCGCCTCGGGCGATTACGCCGCGCTGGTCGCCCACCGCATCACCGAGCAGTGGTACGAGCCGCTGGTCAATGCGCTGCTGTTCGGGTTCGAGACCTTCCCGCTGATGCTGATCGGCATGGCGCTCTACCGCAAGGGGTTCTTCAACGGCGGCGTTGAGCGGGGCAAGCTGGTGACGTGGGGCTGGGCGGGCTTCCTCATCGGCGCGGCGCTGCATCTGGCGATCGGGCTTTTCGTGAAGTCCTACGGCTTCAGCTTCTGGTCGACCCAGGCCGCCTTCGTGGCGTGGAGCACCCTGCCGCGGCTGGTGATGGTGATCGGCCTGGCCGCGCTGCTGGTGGCCTATGCCCCGGGCGCAACCGGCTGGCTCGGCGAGCGCATCCGCGCCGCGGGCCGGGCGGCGTTCACGAATTATCTCGGCACCTCGGTGGTGATGATGTTCGTGTTCCACGGCTGGGCGCTGGGCCTGTTCGGAGAACTCGACCGCCCGCAGCTCTACGTCGTGGTGGCGAGCGCCTGGGTGCTGATGCTGGCATGGAGCAAGCCCTGGCTGGAGCGCTATCGCTATGGGCCCTTGGAGTGGCTCTGGCGGTGCCTAACCTACAGAACGATGTTCCCGTTGAAGCGGTAGGAGAGTTTTTTGTGTTGCGAACCCGCCTCCGCGGGTTCGTCCTCCCGGCTGTTCCTCCGCTTCGCTACGGGCCGGTCCGGGCGGCCGTTCGGCCTTGCGGCGAGGCTACGCCCGCCGAACAGCGCCACACCCTCGCATCGGACATGAGGCGGTTTACAACGGCCCGTGTGCCACAACCTCGGCCCGCCAACGGACGGGCCGCAAGCGCGAACGCGCGCCCGCAGCGACGCGCCCGCAGGGCGTGTGAGCGAGGAATTCGCATCGCGGAGGCGATGCGGACAACAAACACCCAAAAAACAAAACTTGTTACTGCGAATAATTCGCATACATTGCTTCCTGCAAACGCTTCGCAGGAGTGATTCGGCACCCATGTACATCTGTATCTGCAATGCCATCCGTGAGAGTGATTTGCGAAAGGCCGCGCTCGCCTGCTCGGGCGACGCCGAAGCGACCTATGCCTGCATGGGCAAGCGCCCCAATTGCGGCCAATGCCTTGGAGAAGCGCAGGAAATCATCGACGCCGAGCGCTCGGCCGCATCCTGCGAGGTATTCGCAGTATAAGTGCCTCCAAACGCGATTGCGAACGGCTCGCAACCCGCTGATTCACAACAGAAAATATTCCGAAACTCCTTGCGGACAGGCCCCGGCACCGTCTATCTAGGACGCAATGCCGCATACCGGCTTTGATATTTCCCAAGGAGCATCCCCATGAAGGGCGACCAGAAGGTCATCGACTATCTCAACCAGGCGCTCACCAACGAGCTGACTGCGATCAACCAGTACTGGCTGCACTACCGCGTGCTCGACAACTGGGGCCTCAAGAAGCTCGCCGCCTATGAGCGGCATGAGTCGATCGAGGAGATGGAGCACGCCGACAAGCTGGCCGAGCGGATCCTGTTCCTCGAAGCGCTCCCCAACTTCCAGGCGATCCACAAGCTCAAGGTGGGCGAGAATGTCGAGGAAGTGCTGCGCGCCGACCTCGCATTGGAACACGAGGCGATCCCGCTGCTCAAGGACGCGATCGAGCATTGCGAGAGCGTGCGCGACTATGTCAGCCGCGATCTCTTCGCCTACATCCTCAAGAACGAGGAAGAGCATGTCGACTTCCTCGAAACCCAGTTCGAGCTGATCGAGCGCATGGGCCTGCACAATTACTGCCAGCTGCAAAGCGCGCCCGCCGGCGATAGCTGAGGCGCAAGGCGAGATTGCCGGATAGGGGGCAGGGCCGGGCGAGGCTCTGCCCCCTTTTCTGTCGGGCTACTCGCCTGTCTGCGCAGGCACGCTGTTCCGGATGAAGGCCGTAAGCTCCGATGCGGGCATAATCTGCACCCGAGGGGCATCGGCGTCGAGCAGCGGGAGGCTGCGCCCGTCGGGGAGAAACCAAAGGGCGCGGTAGCCATCGCCGTCGCGCGCGTAGACGAGGCAGACCTCGCGCGAAGCGAGGCGGTCGTTAGAGCGTTTTCCCCACGTTCTGACTCGGCGGGGATTCCCTTGCGGGCGCGGTTCTGATTCATCCTTCTTGCTGGAAGCAGGAGGCCAGCATGGATGGCACGGACGCTTTCACAGGACCTTCGGG
>Ga0315900_10008307_pt1 | contig 13380 bp, 8 predicted proteins | sample LakEriMetagenome_FD_203521 | JGI IMG/M metagenome (GOLD analysis project Ga0315900, IMG submission 203521) | Freshwater fungal communities from buoy surface, Lake Erie, Ohio, United States - Buoy 12 MA114 | ecosystem: Environmental > Aquatic > Freshwater > Lake > Lake biofilm | place: USA: Lake...
TGTATTCGAGGATCATACCGACGGGGAACTGGTAGCGATGCGTGCCCGACACGATGCCGGCACTGATCGATGGCTGCAGGTCGGTAGCCAGCAGGAAAGGATTACCAGCCGCGAAGCAGAAGTCGCCCGGTACGACGTCGTCGCTGTCGGCGAACGTGGCGCAGGGAAAGTCGTCGCGGCCCAGCAGTTTCACCAGGGCCAGGTCGCCCGTCGGGTCGATGCCCACCAGCACGGCGTCGTAGAGTCGCCCGTCGGAGAGCCCGCACCGCAGCGCCGGTCCGGCCGGCTGCACGACGTGAAAATTCGTGACCGCGTAGCCATCGCGACTGACAAGCACACCCGAGCCGCCACCGGCGTCGCCGGCGAAAATCGACACGGCCGCGGCCGATGCCCGACGGATCGCCTCCACCCGTTCCCGCTGGGCGTCGAGGACGGGCCGATCGACGCCGTCGCCACGGACGGCCGTCGCGACCAGCGCCGCGGACACGAGCGAGAGGAGCGACAACTGTCGGGAACCGTGCATGGCGGAAGGGTCACTTCTCGAAGGCCGGGTCGGTGAAGCGGACGGGGCAGCCCAGGTCGCCGGGTACGAAGTCGACCGTGATGGCCAGGCGTCGTGCGGATGCCACCTCGATGTCGACCGCGGCGTCGTCGGCCGTGCTGTCCAGACGGCGTCGGAACGCGTCGCGGTCGTCGAGCTTGATCACAACCTCGACGGCGCCCGACGACGCACCGCCAGCCGTCCGCTGCAACTGCGTGCGAAAACGGCGGCTGTCGGGGGGCACTCGCCACACGGCCGTGGTGCGCGGCCGGATCACGAGCGATTGCCGGGCGGCGTCGGCCCCGCGAACCGGCACCAGCCGCGGCGCGAAGAAGGCCGCCATCCCGTCGATGCCGGCCAGCGACCCGAAGAAAGGTTCCGCGCTCACGCGTTCCATGGGGAGCGCGGCCAGCCGCACCGTGCGGCCCGCGGCGTAGTCGATCTCGACGAGGGCCCCGGCGGGGAGCCGCACGTCGTCGACGCGCAACTCACTCGGCGACCAGGCAACCGTGCCGGCCGGTAGGAATCCGCTGCTGACGGTCACGCGGGTGCCGCCGGCAGGCTGCCGCGGCGGCCGCAGCCAGACGAGCCCCGCCACCTTGGCCCGCTTCACGGGAATCGTTTCGCCGTCCAGTTCGACCGTCACGGCCTCGGGCCCGACGTCCGCGATCGCGCAGGAGACGATCTCGTGGCCCCCCTCCTTGCCGTTCACGATCACGAGATCGGAATCGGGCTTCTCTGGCACCGCCGCCAGCCACGGCGGGGCCGGGATCGCGGCCGCGGGCTTCAGTCCCCAGGCCACGGTCTTCACGCGGTCAAACGGCAGTTCGATACGGTCGTCGCCCACGGCCAGCAGCGCCTGCTCGCCAGCCCGGGAGAAATCGTCGGCCCACAGCCAGCTGCCGTCGGTGCAGGACACGGCCACGCGGGCGGCTCGCAGGGGTGGAGCCGCGTCGCGCAGGATGCGGCGCACGCCCGACACGGGCAGCACGCGGGTTTCCCCGGCGACGACCAGACACACCTCCTCGGCAGTCAGCGACTGCAGCCGGCCTGACAGCGTCGCCCCGTCGGCTTGCTCCACGCGCACGTCGACGGCGGGCGGCTGTACGGCGGGGTCTGCCGCCCGGAGCGGAGTGGTCACGATGGCCATGACGAGAACGGCGGCCACCGCCCACGAGGCGGTCCGCTGGCGCTGCCGTTCGACGCGGAGGCATGAGGCGGGTGTCATGGCGTCGGGGGATCCTCGGCGCCCGTGGCCAGCCGCTTGAAGTACTGCTCGATCGCCTCGCGATAGTGTGGCGGGAACTCGCGGCCGATCTGCTGCAGGGCCTGCTCGCGCTCGTGCGGCGGCAGGTTGCCCCAGCCGTCGCCGCTGCCGATGTCGCGCTTCTGAACGTCGCCGGCGCCGCGGCCGCCGGCGCCGCGGCTTTCGTCCATCGGCCGGCCGGCCGGCCCCAGGCCACCGCCTCCCGAGCCGGCGCCGCCCTGAGGTTGCTGCTGCTGCTGCTGCTCCAGATCATCGATCAGTTTGTCGAGCGAAGCGATCACGCCCTTCTGCACGTTGCGGGTGTCCAGGTCGGCTCGGCCGTGGTCGAGCCGGCGGGTTACGTCCCGCATGCGTCGGGCGATGTGATCGAGCGAGTCTGCCTCGAGTGCAGCCGCATCCGAGCGGAGCAGCCGGGCCAGGCGGGCGTAACGGACCGGAATCTCGGCCTCGCGCTCGAGCAACCGATCGAGCGACTCGAGCGTGCCGTCGGCGTCCAGCAGCCAGTGCTGGCAGGCCGCCCGATGGAACAGCAGCGCGGCGGGATCGACGGACGTTTCCACGTCGAGGTTGGCGAGGAGTGGCAGCGCCTCGTCAAACCGTTCCTGTCGCACGAGTTCACGCCCCAGCCAGAGGCGGATGGCGTCGTGCAGGAAGGGCGGCAGGCCGGCGCGATCGAGCCCCGCGATCGACGCGGCCAGGTCGTCGGTGGTGCCGGCCCGGACGCGCAGATCGCGGACGCCCGCATCGACGGCCGCCGCGGTCTCGATCAGCGTGTCGAGCAGGTCGGTGCGGGTCGCGGCGGTGGCCTTCCGCCACTCGTCCCGCAGCCTGTCGATGGTGCCGGGGGCCGCGGCATCGGGGGGCAGACCGGCGAGCCAGGCATCGACGGGACCTTGAAACGCGTCGGCCGCGGGGATGCTCCAGGACGGCTGCCGAACAAGTTCCGCGTCTTCGGTGGTCGCGGCCGGTGTGGATGCTCCGCCCACCGCTCCAGCCACCACGATCGCGGACAGCAGGAGCCTGATCATACGGGGCATCCGGGCGGCAAACGGTTCCCGCAACCATCGTTGCCGGGGCTGCATCATCATACCCGCAGCACTGCCCCCGAGGGCGGTGCTGCCCTGGTGCCCGCGAGCGCGGCCCGGCCGCCGTCAGTCCTCGGCCAGGCCGCTGACGATGTCGCGTGCCGCACGTTCGATCGCCCGCTGCCGCTCCGCGAGCCGTTCCAGCGTGCCGCGGAGTCCGGGTTCCACGGCACGCTCCGAGGAATCGCCCAGCAGCCGAGCCAGCCGGTCCGTCCGCGTGTTCACCCGCACCTGCAGAGCACGGATCATCTTCAGTTCGGCCAGCTTGTCGACGAGCGGCTGCTCGCCCGCCTGGGACGTCCGCCCGCCCGCGGGACCGGCTTGGGGGGCTTCGGCCTCCCGATGCGCCTTCTCCAGCGCGGCCAACAGTTCCTCGAGCCCCGTGACGATGTCGCCGATCAGGCCCAGGGTGGGACCATCGGCACCGCTGCGGCCCAGCCTGGCGGCCGCCTCGGAGGCGTCGTCGCGCACCTGCTCGAGCGCCTGGGGAATGGCCACGGCGGATCCGTCGTCCCGCAGCAGCGTGAGGGCCTTGGCCGCATCGGCGGCCACCGCCGCCTGTTCGCGCGACAGCCGCGTGGCCTCGATCTGCCGTTCGCGTTCCGATTGACCGGAGGCCGCCGCCAGCTTCTCAACGCCGGCCGCCACCGTCCGCTCGGCCTTGAGCATGCCACGGATGCGGGTCTCGAGTTGGACGAGAAGCCGCTCGATCTCCCGCTCCCGCATTTGCCGCAGGATCTGTTCCAGTTCAGCGCGGGCTGTTTCCAGGTCCTCGAGGGCCTTCTCCTGATCGGCGCGGGCCTCGCGGCGGCGGGCCTGCTCCAGCCGTTCCCGGGCCGCCTGCATGTGCCGACCCGCAGCCTCGAGTCGCTGGCGGGTGCGGGCGGCGCGGGATGCGTCGTCATCACCCTCCACCGGCGCATCGGCCTCCTTCGACGCCGGCTCCTCGGCGGGTGGTGCCGCGGTCGGATCCGGGTCGGCACCATCGGCCGGTGTGGCACCGGGCTGTGGTTCGCCACCAGATTGCGCGTCGCCCTCGGGCTGCGGTTCGCTACCAGGCTGCGGTGCGTCGCCTGACGGCGTTGCGGGAGTGGCATCCCGGGCGTCGTCCACGAGCCGCCGTGCAAAGCGGCCCAGTTCGCCAGCAAGTTCGCCCGTGTCCCGGGCGGTTCCATCCTGCCGCTTGGCGAGGTCGGCATCGGCGCCAGCGCCCTCGGTCGACCCCTCGATGTCGCGCTGCCGCGCGATGAGCTTGGCGATGCGCGCCAGGTATTCCCGCACCTCGCGCCTGGTGTCCCCCAGCCGGCGATCACCGCCTCCGGCCTCCAGCAGGTCGAGCAGACTCTGGAATCGCTCGATCGCTTCCTGCTGGCCCGTGCCCGCCTTGAGGAACTGCCCCTGCTCGAGCAGCTTCACGATCGTCTCCAGCCGGTCGCCCACCTGCTCGTCGCGTGCCCGGTCGAAGGCCTCGCGCAGCAGGTCGGCCCGCCGCGGATCGGTGCCGGAGAGCACGTCGGCGAGCCGCAGCAGCGAACGCTCCAGTTCCCGGTAGCGGGCCGCGAGTTCGGCCTCGCGCCGGGCCAGCGTGGCCTCATCCGCCGCTCGGCGATCGGCGACGGGCGTCGTGCCGGCGTCTTCAGCGGCCCCCGCGCCGACGCTCGCCGTGCAGGCCATTGCCAGCGTAAGCAGGCATGCGGTCGGACGTCGTGCCGATGCTCCCTTCATGGCGACTCCAGTGCCTCGCGACCGCGACGCTTTTGCCGTTCGAGCGTATCGGACCGGATCTCCTCCTGCACACGGATCACGCCGCGTAGGCGTTCGATCACCTCGTTGAGCGATTCGAGTTCCAGCATCCGCTCGAGGATGGCGCGCATGCGGGCGAGCACGGCGTCCATCTGCCTCGTCAGCACGGCACCACCGGCGGCCGGGTCTGCAGCGGCCGCGCGGCAGGCCCGGGCCAGGCCGGTCAGATCCTCGTCGGCCAACCGCTCGAGCGGTGCCGCGATCTGAGCGAGCAGCCTCATCTCCACGTCGGCGCTGAGCAGTTGGTTGTTGGCGAGCTCGCGGTGAATGCCGCGAAAAGCCGCCGCGATCTCGCGGGCCTCGCCCGTCGCACGGGCCGTGGCTTCGCCGCCGCGGTCCCCGTCCCCGCCCCGCCCTGCGCCGGCCGGGGCCACGAGCCGCTCCCGGACCTGGGCCAGGTCGTCGATGGCCGCCTGGTAGCGGCGCCGGAGGAGCACCTCGCGTGCCTCGAGCATCGCCTGCAGCGCCTCGGGGGTCACTACGTCGAGCGTCCAAGTGTCGCCCCTGGCCACGTTGGGCCCGCCCTCGAGGCCGCAGCGGTCCCGGGCCACGACCGTCACCTCGAGACGCTTCCCGGCCGCGATGCCCAGGGGCTCGAGGGCCACCACCTCGGCCGCTTCGGGCGGCAGGATCACCTCGGGCCGCCCGTCGCGTACCCGCTCGATGGGCAGCGAGCGCACGTCGGCGCCGACGCCCAGCAGCACCTCTGCCGAACCCAGGGCGTGGTCGTCGTTGATCGTGCCCTCGATCGGCAGCAAGGCCCGCGGCGTCACGGCGCCGGAGATGCCCGCCAGCCGCAGCGTCAGCCGCGGCGCTGCGTCGGCGACGGCCGCCAGCGTGAATCCGATCGGCGCGCGGTTGTCGAGGCCATCGGTGTCGGTGAAGCGCACGGCGATGGCGAGATCGTGATCGAGCCCCGGCACGGTGGCCATGATCGATCGGGTGTCGTTCGCGGCACCGGTCAGTGCGGCGATCACGGTCGCCGCCGCGGCGCCGGGCGACCGGGCCTCGATCGCGGCGCCGGCCAGCGGCTTCGTGGCGTTGCAGGCGATATCGACCCGCGACCCGCGCGGCACCTGCACGATCCGCGAGGGGGAGACGTGTCGGTCGCCACCGCCGAGATAGTCGGGCAGCGTGTAGCGGATGTCGACCGTCTCCAGGGCCGGTGCGTCGACCACGTGGAGCACGAGATCGCGGAGCCGCGCGTCGCCGGCGCGGATGTCGAGCCTGATGTCCTCCGTGACGGCCTCGAAGACATGGCCGAAGGCCTGCCCACCAGCCGTAGGGCCGCCGCGGGTTCCCATGCGCAGCGTGCGCCACCCCGCCGGTCCCCGGCTGCGGAGTTCGGCGGTCTCGGGCAGCGGCCCCGCGGCCCGCGCCCGCACGATGAGTTCGACGTCGCTGCCTCGCGCCACCGTGCGCACGCCGTCGCTGAAACCTTCGGCCTCCAGCATCACCTGGCGGGGCCACGGGTCCGGCAGCAGAAATACCATGCGGCGAACCCAGATCGTGGTCAGCGCGGGTTGCAGCACGGCCAGCGCCCCCACGCCGGCGGCCGCCAGCACCGCGGCCGTCGCCAGCAGTGACAGCCGGCGCCAGCGGAACAGGCTCCGCGGTCGCACCTCCCCGAGCCGTGCCAGGGCCGCCCCCGTGGTGCGCAGGGCGAGGTCGGGATCGGCGTCGTCGGCGCCCCCGGCCGCCAGCGTGATCGACGTGAGCAGGGAATCGCCAAACTGCGGATGCGTCCGTTCCACGGCGAGTGCCAGCGCTTCGTCGCTGAGCGGCACCGTCAGCCGGCGCAGCAGGCTCGTGGCCAGAAGCGCCGCCAGCGCCAGGGCGGCCGTCGCCAACGCGGCGGCCCGCAGCCACGGCGGCGGCTCGATCAGCCGGTCGAGGAGGAGCGTCGTCCAGAACAGACCCACGGCCGCCAGGACGAATTGCGTCAGCGACTCGATCCAAATCCAGAGCCGTGCCCGGCGCCGCACCGTCGCCAGCAACCGCCTGAGCGGCGCCGGGTCGGGGGCGTCGGCATGAAGGGATGGGTGTGCCATGTTTCGTGGTGGTGATTCAGGCGAGCCTGACGAGCCGACGGATCACCCACTCGAGGCAGAGCATGCCGCAGGCCGCGGCCAGCAGGAGCCCGTTGAGCCGTTGCTTGAAGGCGGCGTCAGGGGTTCCGGTCTCGTAATCGCGTCGCGAGCGGTCGGGAATCGCCGCCACGAGTTCCTGCGCCGCTGCCGCGTTCCAGCCGCCGTCAGCCAGGAATTGCGGCCTGCCGCCCGTCGCGGCGGCGAGTTGCACGAGCAGGCCGCGGTCGAGTTTCGGCCTGGCGAGTTCACGGTCGGGCAATTGCACCTGGATGCGGCGCGAGAGTTTTTCGCCGCTGCCGAGGGCGTCGACGTCGATCTGCCAGCCGCCCTCGCGGGAGGCCACGAAGCCGCCCTGGAACGTGCCCGGGCGGGCCGGTTCGGCAGTCATCGTCACCGCCACACGCGTGCCGTCGGGTGCCACGGCCCGGCACAGCGGGGGCCGCGGGGCCGACTGGCCGTCCTCGGCGGTCACGACCCGCACCACCACCGTTGCCCCCACCGGAAACCGGTCGCGCTCCACGAGCAGACGCGCCTGCCGCGCGCCGCGCAGGAGACGTCCCTGGGCCACGTGCCGCACCATCTGCGCGCTGAGCCGTTCGTGGGCCGTGGGGTCGATGGACCGCAGCCGCCACAGCTCAGCGCTGCCTGCATAGAGGACGCTCCCCGAGCCGTAGAAATGTCCTGCCAGGTAGACGGGTCCTGTCGAGCCGGTTGCATCGGCACCCAGTCGGGCATAGACCGTGGCTCCCGGCTTCGGACCGTCACTGGGGAAGCAGGAAAACACGCCCGGAAATTCGCTCCACACCTCGGCACTGGCGGCGGCGCTCGAGGCCAGCCAGAGGAACTCGGCCTCCGCGCCGTCGCGGCTGAATGCCAGCGGCCGCGGCGCGGCGCCGCCGGCCGCGGACGGGCCCGCACCCCCCTGCCCCGAGCCGCGAAAGTCGACCGGAAACAGGCCGCGAATCGTGCGCGCCCGTCCGTCCTCCAGCCAGGCGTCCATGAACACGTGGCCCGCGTACAGGATCATGCCCCCGGACTCGCGGGCCACCCAGCGTTCCAGTCGGGCCTGGCTGGCGGCGTCGAGCGTCCGCCAGTCATAGTCGATCGCCACCACGGCGTCGTACGCCGCCAGGGCCTCGTCCGATGCCGGGAAGGCGTCGAGGATCTTCCGCGCATCCTGGGACACGCCGGGTGCGGCCGTTCCCAACAGCACGTCGACGGCGAAACTCGCGTCGCGTTCCAGGACGTTGCGCAGGAACTGGTATTCCCGCCCTGGTCCGCTGGACATCAGCAGCACCTGCGTGACCCGGTCGACGACCTCCACGTCGGCGGTGCGCGCGTCGTCCTCGGCCACCGTGTCGGCCGTCGGCGGCTGCACACGCACGGCGACGACGCGGCCCCCGCCCTGCGCCAGTCCGGGCACGTCGAAGCGCAGGGGCACGAGTTCGCCGTCCGCGGCGAGCAGGCACTCCTGCGTGTCGATGACACGGCCCGGCGCCGCTGCGTCGGCATCGCGCTCCGAGAGTTCCACGCGGACGCGGGTGCCCTCCAGCCCCTGGGCCTGCAGGTAGGCCGTGGCCGGGAAACGATCGCCGGGAAAAACGCGGGCCGGCACCACGAGGTCGGCCACTCGCACATTCGCCGGCAGCGTGTCGGCACCGATCCCCAGCGGGTGCACGGCGACACCCGCGCGGGCCAGGACCGTCGCGGCGGCCAGCGGGTCGACCCCCGCGTTCGAGCCACCGTCGCTGAGCACCACGATGGCGGCGAGCGTGCCGGCCGGCTCGTGGTCGAGCACCCGCGTCAGCGCCTCGCCGAGCCGCGTCTCGTAGCCGCGCGGCGTGAGGGCCGCACGCCAGTCGCCGCCGGCGTTGCGGCCCGCCAGTTCTTCGTCCCGCGCCCCGGCCGGCAGGCTGGCGAGTTGCTCGGCATCGGCGTCGAACCGCCACAGCGAAGCCTCGTGGCGCGGGGCCAGTGCCTCGAGCAGCCCCTCGTCCAGCAGGTCGAGAGCCCGCTGGGCCCGGGTGACGGCCGGCGCCGCGGCGGCCTCGGGCAGCGACATGCTGGCGCTCGAATCGACCAGCAGTGCCACCCGCGACGGGGTCACGATCTCGTGCTCGGCCACCCGTTCCACGTCGAGGAATGCAGCCACCAATGCCGCCAGCGTCGCCAGCCGCAGGCAGACGAGGAGCAGCCCGGCGGCCCAGGGCAGTCCGGCCGTGTCGCGCCGCACCATCCACGCCGCGAACGCGGCCAGCATGGCCAGCGCCACGACCAGCGCCGGCATCTGCCACCACTCCTCGAAGCCGTCGATGACCTGGCTGGAGATGCGATGCCGCACGGCATCGGCAAACAGGCACGGGGGCGACCACGGCAGGGGCATGGCATCACACCGTGGGGCGGGCCGCGGCGGACCGCGAGGAAACGGGATGATAGCCGGCCGCGAAGGCCACGAGCTGCTCCAGGGCGAGCACGGCGAACAGGGCGTAGAGAAGCGGCCGGGCCAGGGGCACGCCCGCCAGCCCGCCGGCGTCCGGCTGCAGGGCGCTGGCCGGTTCGTAGCGGTAGGCGACGCCGGTCAACGCGGCGTCGAGCCGGCCGCGGCCCACGCGTTCGAGCCGTCCCTCCTCCGGTGCCACGTTGACCGCGACCTGTCGTTCCCGTTCCACGCCGTCCAGCCGCCGCCAGCGCGCCCCATACACGCCCGGCACCGTGACGCCGGGCAGCCGCGCCTCGACTCCGCCGTCGGCGTCGGCCGCGGCGGTCTGCCGCACCACCGTTCCGTCCGGCGGCACGAGGAAGTCGACGGCGATCTCGTCGGCCCCCTGTTCCAGTCGCACCGCCACGTCGTCTCCCACCTCGAGCGCCGGCGGGCGGTGTCGGGCACGCGCCAGGTGGCTTTCCAGTTCCAGCATCACCACCACCCAGCTGGGGTTGCCGCGCGCCCAGGTGTTCCAGGTCGGCGCGGCGCTGGTGAGCACGGTGGCCACGATTCCGGCACCGAAGGGCCGCTCCACGGCGAGTGCGGCGCCGCTGCGCAGCGAGAGCAGCCGGCGGGTGCCCGCCTCCGCCTCGCGGTGTTCGCGGTCCACCGCCATCACCCGCTCGACGCGCACCGCGTCGAGCAGCGGGTTGCGCTGGCCTGCGAGCACGGCCACGACGGGGTGGTCCTCGGCGACGAGGTCCGGGCCGGCCTCCTGCGCGGCACCGGCGGGCAGGTCCACCGGCCCGGCCAGCGGCACGGGGAACAGACCGGCGCCGTCCCGGTACAACCGCTGGTTGACGAACTCGGCCGTCGTGCGCGGGCCGCAGAAAAAAACCACGCCGCCACCGTCGCGGGCGTAGGTCTCGAGCGCCGAGATCTCGGCCGGCTCGAGCCGTTCCACGTCCAGAACCCAGATGCTGTCGAACGCCGCCAGATCGAGTGTTGCCAGCGCCGCGGGGGCCTCGATTCGCGTTCGCAGTCCCGTCGGCGCGCCCGATCCGGGCGCCAGCGCTGTGGCCACGTAGAAGGCGTCGCCCGTGCGGCCGCCGCGCGGGTCTCCGTCCACGACGAGCACGTCCACGGCGGGCATGACGTCCACGACCGTGGCCCGGGCATCGTCGGCCGGCAGCGCGTCGGGCGGTAGCCGGGCCTCGATGGCGTGGCTGCCCGCGGTGCTGAATCGCACGTCGAACCGGCGCACGGCCGTGCCACCCGCCGGAATCTCGCCGATCGTGATCCCGGGACGGGGCTGGCCATCCTCGAGGAGTTGCAGCGGCACGTCGCGGAATGGGCGACCGGAATCGTTGTGGATCGCCACTTCCATCGGCAGGACCACCCCGCTGGCCGGGATGCCACCCGTGGGCTCCAGTCGCTCGAGCGTCAGGTTGGCGGCGCCCGCCTCGGCGTCGGCGCCGCAGTCGACGAGGCGGATTTCCACCCCCGCGTCAGAGAGCCGCCGCAGGTCGGCCGCCGTCTCCTCCTCGGCCCGCCAGTCGCGGGCCCGGAAGTCGCTGACCAGCCAGACCACGCGGGCCGCGGCGTCCGTCGGTGTCGTGGCCCCGGCCAGCGCCGGGCCGGGGCCCACCGCGCCGGCTGAGACCCGCACCGTGGCGAGTTCGTCCCGCACCCGCTGCGCCAGCCGGGGCGTGGCCGGTTCGCCGCCGACGAGTAGCGTGTCCGCGCCCTGCGAGAACAGCCCCACCGCCAACTCGTGCCGCTGGGGTGCTGCGGCCAGTTCGGCCGCCAGCCGTTCCACCACGCGGCGGCCCCGATCGAAGGCCCGGTCCGCCGTCCCGGCACGGGCCGCCGGATCGGGCGTCAGGTCGCCCATCGAATAACTGTCGTCGAGAAGTACGAGATGAGAGGTGGTGCCGCCGCCCAGCAGCCGGCCGATCGCGTGCCGCCAGCGGGGCTGCGCCAGGGCCAGCACGATGCCCAGCACGGCCAGGGTGCGCAAGGCCAGCAGCAGCAACTGGCGGAGCCGCACCTGCGTGCGGTACTTGCGCTGGCTGGCCAGCAGGAACTCCATGGCCGCCCAGCGCACCCGCTTGGGACGCAGCAGATTGATGAGGTGGATGAGGAGCGGTGCCGCGGCCAGCGGCAGCCCCCACCAGACGAGCGGCATGAAGTCGAATGTGGGCATGGCCCGGATCCTCCGCCGACGCGGCGCTCACATGGCCATCCGCGCGCGGCGCGCGAGGAATTTCACGAGCGCCGCGTCGACGGGCTCGCCCGTGCGCACGAGCGCGTAATCGCAGCGGGCGCCCGCGGCGCGCTGCCGTACCTCGGCCAGAAAATCCTCCAGCGCGGCCAGGTAGCCCGCGCGCAGCGCCCGCGGGTTGCAGGCCAGGTGTTCCGGCAGTTCCAGCCCCTCGAAGCGGGTCGGCCCCTGGAAGGGAAAGTCGAGTTCGTCGTCGTCCATGACGTGCAGCAGGGCGATGTCGTGGCCGCGCTCGCGCAGGGAGCGCAGCCCGCGGAAGATGCCGTCGCGGTCGCCCAGCAGGTCGGAGACGACGATCACCATGCCGCGGCGCGGCAGCGTTTCGGCCAGCGACCGCAGCACCGGCAGGAAGGCCGTCGTACGCCCACCGCGGGGCGATTCCAGCACCTCGACCACCCCGGTCAGCTGCGACCGCTTCGTCCGCGGGGGGACCGCGGCCCGCACCCGGTCGTCGAAGATCGCGCAGCCCACCGCGTCGCCGTGGGACAGGGCCAGCCAGGCCAGACTGGCGGCGATCGTGGCGGCGCAGTCATATTTGCCCAGTGCCGACCGCGGCCGGCCATCGGCCACGTAGTCCATGCTCGCCGAGGCGTCGACGAGCAGCGTGAGCCGCAGGTTCGTCTCCTCCTCGTATTCCTTGACGTACAGCCTGTCCTGTCGACCCCACACCTTCCAATCCACGCGGCGTGGGTCGTCGCCGCGGACGTACTCGCGGTGCTGCAGGAACTCCACGGACTGCCCCTTGAAGGGGCTCTTGTGGAGCCCGGCCAAGACGCCCTCCACGACGGCGTGGGCGCGGAGTTCGAGTCGCGCGATGCGGGCGATCGCCTCAGGACGCAAATATCGTCTGGAAGCGCGGGTCACGCGTCAGGTCGTCCTCTCTGGCGGGAGTGGTGTCGATGATCCGCCCGATGATGGCGTCGGGCGTGACGCCCTCGCTCTCGGCCGCGAACCCCACCACGATCCGATGTCGGAGCACGGGGGCGGCCAGCGCGCGGATGTCGTCGGCAGCCACGTGGCTGCGGCCCTGGAGCAGCGCCCGGGCCTTGGCGCCCACGATCAGGAACTGCACCGCTCGCGGTCCGGCGCCCCACACCAGCTGGTCGGACACGAAGTCGGGGACTCCCGGCTCGCCCGTGCGTGTCTGCCGCACGATGGCCAGCGCGTAGCGCAGCAGGTGGTCGCTGCAGGGCACCTCGCGGACGCTGCGCTGGAGGGCCACGATGTCGGCGGCGGAGAGCACCGGCCGGGCCTCCGCGGCCGGCAGCCCGGTGGTGCGCCGGGCGATCTCGAACTCCTCGTCGAACGACGGGTAGCGGACGAACACCTTGAACATGAAGCGATCCTGCTGCGCCTCGGGCAGCGGGTACGTGCCCTCCTGCTCGATCGGGTTCTGCGTGGCCAGCACGAAGAACGGGTCGGTGAGTGGGTGCCGGACCCGGCCCACGCTCACCTGCCGCTCCTGCATCGCCTCCAGCAGCGCGGCCTGCGTCTTGGGGGGCGTGCGGTTGATCTCGTCGGCCAGCACCACGTGGGCGAAGATCGGCCCCTGCAGGAAGCGGGGCTGCCGCGTGCCACTGGCCTTGTCCTCCTCGAGCACGTCGCTGCCGATGATGTCGGAGGGCATCAGGTCGGGCGTGAACTGGATCCGGCTGAACGACAGGTCGAGGCTGCGGGCCAGCGTGCTCACGAGCAGCGTCTTGGCCAGCCCCGGCACGCCCTCCAGCAGGCAGTGGCCGCGGCTGAACAGCGAGATCAGCAGTTCCTCGATGACCTCGCGTTGGCCGACGATGACCTGCGAGAGCTGTTCCAGGATCCGGTCGTGCGCCTCGTGCAGGCGGTCCACGGCGCTGTCTGCAGCAGGCATGCGGAATTCCTTCGGGGTTCG
>Ga0315900_10008308_pt1 | contig 13379 bp, 8 predicted proteins | sample LakEriMetagenome_FD_203521 | JGI IMG/M metagenome (GOLD analysis project Ga0315900, IMG submission 203521) | Freshwater fungal communities from buoy surface, Lake Erie, Ohio, United States - Buoy 12 MA114 | ecosystem: Environmental > Aquatic > Freshwater > Lake > Lake biofilm | place: USA: Lake...
CAATTTAAAGTATCTGCAGTATTTGTAGCTGTTGGATCTTGTCCATATCCATTAGAAATAACTGAAGTTGTATTATATGTTGCTGCAGTTGTAGTAGTGGTTCCATAAGAACAGCCTGAAATGTTTAAATACCTAAACTTCCCAATCTCTTTAGTTCCAGCTACAGCATTGAAAGCAGTACCACCTGTAGCTACACTGGCAGAAGCTCCGTCATACAAACCTGCTGAAGGAGAAACTCCACTGGCATTTGTAAGTGTAGAGAATAAAGAATCTTTCTGTGTTGGTGTTCCTGTATCACAAACAAGTTCACTATTATCTGGGGAAGTTACTGTAGTTGTACTTGGATTTAAACAATTCTTAGCAGATCCTGCTACATAAGTGAAGGTTGCTGGTAAAGAATCTTTAATGTTTCCTTCTGTTACAGAAGCACCTCCTGTGTTTTCATTCCATAATCTTACTAAAACGCTTTGACCAGGGTTAGCTGAAACTGTAGGTGACCAGGTTGTTCCTCCGTCTACAGAATAAAGTTTAGTATAGGAAATGTTTGGGGTTGGAACATTGGTTATTGTTAAATCTGCTAATACTCCTGAAGTTTTAGCACCACCTGCATTTAGGGTTCCTGTTGTTCCTACTTGTTGGTTGTTAGTAAAGCTTCCTGTAGCTTGCATTGTGTAGCCGATGTAGCCGTGGCCTCTGTTAGAATTTTTTGTATTATTCGAGTAAAGCGAAGAGTTCCTTGTGTATCCACTTGTATTTGAAGGACAGTTGTAGGCAGTATTTGCACTTACAATACTTACATAGTGATATGTTTCAGTTGGATCAGTACATAGCCTCCACTCTACCGATGTGGCTGTATCTAAATTAATAGATGTGCTTGAATCTTCAATTGGGTATGTTAAAGGACATCCTGAATCTGTGAAAGTACCATTTGAAGTTAAATAAAGTGCTGAAACAAAATGTGGGTAAATATTTGTAGAAGGTATATTATATGCACACTGTCTCATGTTTAAATAATTGTTATTAGGTAATCTATTTTGAGCATAAAGATCTAAACTAATCGTAGATCCTTCTGTAGGATAAAAACTTGGGTTTAAGGTTGCACAAGTACCAAAAGGCGTGGACGCAGTGTTATTGAATTGTACACCTGCTATCCAATAAGCACCATAAGTTGCACCAGAACCTGTGGCACATTGTTTAAAATGGATATATCTATTTACACCAACCGGTAATGCAGAACTACTTAAACTATTATCTGCAGCATAACCAAAGTAGCCTGCACCTGGGGCTACAGAAAGGTTCTGTCCTGTAAAGACATTGTTGTTTAGTGTTACTGGGCTTGCATCTACATAGTTATTTGTAATGTTTCCTACTCTGGTGAAACCTGTAGGCATAGAATCTGTAATGTTTGCTGATGTTACACTGGTTACTGTTGTATTGTTGTAATAGTTTCTTACTTTAACTACTTCTCCTGCTGTAATGTCTAAGCTTTTAAATAATTGTCCGTTCTTTTCATATAGTTTAACAAAACATACTCCTGCTGCTGTTGTTCCTCCGTTGGCTGTATAAGTTGTACAATCTGATGGGTTAAAGGCTGTGGCTAAAGTATTGGCTGCTTGTGCTGTATCATCTTGTTTTAATATGTTGTAAGTAAATAATCCTGAAATTAGAAGTACACCAAGAACAAGTACAGAGATTAAAGAATATTGTCCTTGTTTAGATTGTAGGAATTGTTTTAATTTTGGATTATTAGAATTCTCTAATTTTACATTCTCAGTTTTTAATTTAGAATTATTGTTTGAACTAGTTTGGTCTTTGTTAGACATATTTGTTTTTGTTTTATCAAAGTATATTTTATTGTTTGGTTTTGGGCAAAGTTTAAGGAGGGTTGCCCCTCCATTAATTTGTGTTTTGGTTTGGATTATACGATTAAACTATTATTAATCTGATCGACTGATACTGGAGCTGTTTTCAAAGTTTCAGCAATAATTGTAAGTAAATCATTAAGTGGTAGTTGCATTCCGTCTTCAGGTTGGATTTCTAATTGATTTGCAATTTCAACTGGAGAGATTTTCTTGGTAAGCGTAAAATTCACCAACAACAAAACAGTGTCTAGCAGGTGTTTTAACTCTGGATTAAGGGATTTGCCTGTAGCGACAATAATTTTAGGACCTTCAGAATCGTATTGGATTGTTACAACAATATCACCGAAGACTTTAGTTTGTACAATTTGTTCAAGTTTTAATGAATATTTAGTCATAGTATTTAATATTGGGTTAAATTCAGGTGTAATTTTAGTAAAAGTGGGAACTTCTTGTTCAACAACAGCCGAGTCAGGGATTTCAGTGTTTACATCTTCGTTCTGAGTAGGAATAGAATTCTTAATTGCTTTTTCAATTTGGTTCTGCCAATATAATTGTCTTCTATTATACTTGTTGATGATCAATCTGTAAGGATTGCCTATTTCTTGCAAAGTACCGATTTTGCATTCAGACAAACTTGTTGGCAAATCTTGTTCTTTAATTTGAATTTGAAAAGTAATATTTACTTTGTTAGTTTTCACATAACTTCCAACCTCTTCCACTACCCTGCCGTGCAAATTGTATTGCTGTTCTATATAATAAATTAAGGCTTTTTCAGGATTTTCACCAGAATTAATTTTTACTGATGGTAAATAATCTACATTTTCTTCTTTAATTGAAACAATATTGTCACCTTTAAAAATTAGAGCGCTTGCCCACAATTCCCATCCAGAATTTTCTATAACTTCTTCTTGAATATCACTAGTTTGAGTGTTTATTGAGTTGGCTTGTAAATTAATTTTCTCTAAAATTTCAAATAATTCAACGGTTTGAATTTGGTCTTCCGCAATATATACATCCATGTTTTCACTTTTTCCATCAGATAGTTCATACTTATTTATTCCATCTTCATGTTTAGAATCTAGAACCTGATATACTTTATTATTTTCTTTAGGAAGTTGAACTAACTCGCCAATTTGAAACATAAAGTTTTGATTCAATTCGTCAAAATTAAGCTTTGGAAGACTCTCATTTTCTATATTAATATCTGTGGAAGTTTGGCTTTCTTCGTCATCCGAGTTAGATTCAATTTTCAATTCGGCAGTTTCAGGAACTAACATAAGTTTTTCTTCAGGTTTTTCCAACAATTCAATTTTATCTGATTCAGTTTCTAACAATTCTTGCTCGTCCAAATCTAGTAATCCTGTAACTTTATTATCAAAAGTAAGTTTATCCAAAGGTTCTGCCTCGATTAATTTTATATCATCTTCTGGAAGAATTCTTGCTCTAATTGAAGCCATTTCCTGGTTCTTACTTTCAAGGTCTTCATCTTCTTTCTCTTCAGAGTTAAAAATAATTGGCTGTTCATCAGATTTATCTTCTTCAATAAAAATAGCTTCTGGAATAGATTCGGTAGCTTTTGGCTGTTCAATGCTTTGAGTGAAATCTAGAACCTCATCACTTTTAATTTGGTCTAACAAGGATATAACTGGCTTCTCTTCAGTTATTAAATTAGTATCTTCAATCCTAGCTGGCTGGGTTGTTGGTAATTCAATTTCAGGTTTTTCAGCTTCAGCTTGGTTAATAATAACAATTTCAGTTTTAGGGGCTGTATCATCTCTGTCGCTCCAAATCTGCCATTCAAGGTCTGGAGGTAGTAAAAGCAAGGCCACATTTCTTCTTGGAACTATTTCAAACTTAGAAATTAGAATTGTATCTTCATCGTAATCTTCGTTCATTTCCAACCCATTTTTAACCTCGCCTGTTTCAATATCAAACCAATATTCAAAAGACTTTGGTCTTAAATGTTTCTTAATTTTATCCCAACTTAAACAAGCACCTTTCTCTTCAGCTAAACTTTCACTGGCTCTGTAAGCGGCCGAACTTAATAAATTTCCTAAATAATCAACTTCGTCTAATTCGGAAGCATTGCTTCTTTTTCCAAGATATTCTTTAAAATCCGCTACGCCTAAACCAATTTTTCTATATTGCTCTACAACAGATTTAGCTGAAAAATTAAAGTTAAGTTTATCAAGAAGCGAATCTAAAAAGCGTACTGAAGTTTCAATAGTGGTTTGTAAAGCAGCCTCATCTAATTCTCCGTTTTCGCCTAAATGCTGAACTAAAACCAAATCGCCAAAAGTTGTAGCTGGTTTTGTTACTTCAGCCATGTTCAATAATTCTAAAGTTTTTGTACTTATTCGGAACAAATCTTTTTCTAAAAGCGTAGAATACCTACTCTGCCAGTAATTTGCTAATTCCGGAGTATTTTCGTTTGAAGAGGCAATTTGAACTGCATTTTGGTGCGAATTGTTGATCATATAAATATTATATTTTATTCTAGCACAGCGGTCATTTCTTTGCAAACTAAAATTGCAGTCCTTTTAAAATAACTTGTTTACCATTTTCTAAAGTTATTGATTCAACTTTTAACCAGGAATTATTTTTGCAACTAAGTAGCAAATAGTCGCTTCTATTATCTATTCTAAGCCATTCTTTTCTATCAGCATTTTCTATCTCTTCAGTTTCAAGGCCTGATACAGAATCGAGTCTGACTTTCTGTTCAAAATATTTACAATAAAAATAGGTTTTCGGATATTCAATATATGCCTTATAGTGATTATAAATTTCTTCGGCAGTTTGCTTTGCAGGATCTACTAAAGAATTTTCTTTACTAAGCATAGGTGTAAAAGTTGCCATTGCCTGGTCTTGGACAATTATTTTGAGTAGGTTTTTCAACTTATCTAAATAGGTATTACTTTGATTTAAATGAGCCGCTTGGTTACTTAAAATTGAATGTAAAACTGCTACCGGCCAGGTTAATTTACCAATCTCACCCATTTTTGAAGATAATTCAATAAAGTTTTTCTTTTCTATATTTACCGGAATTTGCAAGTAAATTTCGCCTGCATCCATGGCTTTTTCAACCTTTATCCAACTTAAAGCCGTGCTTTCTTTTCCATCGGCTATTGCTTGCTGTAACGGCGAAGGACCACGATATTCTGGTAATTTAGATGGATGCCAATTTATCCAGTTTCCTTTTTCTAAATATTTTTTTCCGATAATTTGTCCAAAAGATGCTATTATTGATACATCAAAACTATTACAAACGAATTCTTCCCAGTTTTCAAATTCTTTGTTCAGTTTTTCAGGTTGAAATAATTTGACCAGGTTATTTTCTGACCATAAAGCGACAGGCGATTTAATTGTTTTACCTCTGTGAATATTATTTGACTGCGATACTGCGCCGATTAATTCAACAGGACTAAAAATTAACTTTGCAAAGTCGGAATTACTGTTTTGTAATTTAGCCAAGATTTCTAGGATCTCGATTATTGAAGGAGAAAATGTAGCCAAGCCTTCTTGCCTATCCTGCAAAACCTGAAAAAGACTTTGTTGTTCAGAATTTTTAATATCTTCAAGAATGGGCACCACAAAATTGGATGACCCGAAAAAAACTAATCGCATAACTAGAAAGGTAAAATTATATTTTGACCGCTTTCAATATTTTTAATTTTCCAATTGATTCTTTGCAAGTTAGGGTTATTTTTGCCAAAATTTGCTTCCAAATGTTCCCTGGCTTTTAGGTAAAACAGCTTAGCATCTTCATAATTCTTTTTCCAACAATATACATTGGCAATATCAGCGTAGATGGATGCTCTTATTAAGTTATTCCTATTATTTGAAGTGGCTGATAAAAGCTGAAAAGCCCTGAAAAAGTTTTTGAAAGCCGATTCCTTATTCCCTTGAATAAGATGAAAAATACCTTGATTAGCATAACTTTTAGCAAAAGCAAATGAATTTGCATCAAAGAAATCTATCGAGATATCCCTAACAACTTGATTGTATTTTTGGAAACTTTCAAAATCGCCAATGTACAAACATAAATAAGCTAGATTGGTATTAATTATTAAATAGTCGAAGGGTTTTAAAAACTTAGAATTTCCAAGCATTTCGGAAACCTTGGCAGATTTTTCTGAAAATTCTTTGGCTTTTTGGAATTGATTATCTACTGCATAATAAATAGCAATAGTATTGTATAAGGAAGGAATTTGGCTATATTGCAAAGTTTGAGCCACTTCAATGTTAAAATTTTTATCTATTGCCTTTCCCACTTCAAGAATCATTTTTCTAGCTTCATCCATTTCAAAATTGTGAACCAAAACCAAAATCAAATTAATATCAATCAGTTTGTTCGAATCTTCATTCCCAGAAATTGCAGCTTTGGCTTGTAACAGAATTTGCTTTGCTTCAAGAAAATTAGAAGAGTAAATTTTAGACTGAGCCAGTAAATTAAGTAAGAGGGAGATTTTTTCAGGGTTTTTCTTCCTAAAAACTTTTATTGCTTCAATAATAATTTCCTCTACTTTATTATAATCTTCTGAATTTATATAGGCATTAGCCAAGTTTATTATGGCCACGAAATTTAATGAATTGTAATCTAAAGACTTTTTAAAATTAGAAATTGTCTTATTTTGAATTCCAATATTTCTGTATATTTCACCACAAAAATTATAAATCTCACTTTTGTGCTCATCTTCTTTTAATCTTTTCAAAATTCTGTCTCTTATTTTATCCAGGTTTTCAAAATTATGGGTTGAAGCGGCGATGTGTAATTGTTTTATACCATCTGCAAGTAAATTATCACCCTGATCAATTTGTTTAATTTTGATTTCGGTTTGGCTTAAAAATGACTGTAACTTACCGATTACTACAATTAAAGCTTCCTTCAAATGAAGGTTTATTTGCTCGGTATAATACCATTCCATTATCTGCTTTTCTTTATCATTTTGATTAGAAATTGTTTGCAGCAAGTCTAGATATTTAGACAACTGTCTTGGGTCTATACCAGAATCTAATTTTAAAGTTGGTTTCGTTCTACTTGGTACAGCACGGTATTTATCGTTTGAATAAATTTGCACAAGAAAATTAATTTATGTCTTGTTAGCACCAAAAATTGTTAATGTCAAAAGGTGGCCTAATGCCACCCGTTGTGTTCCAACATTACTGTTGAAATTAAAGTTAGTTTGAAAGAATTAAGGAAGCCATATAATGATGAAGTTATTGTTTCTATTCTCCAGCTCGCCATAGTAAAAATCTATAGCTTGGCATTTTGTAAACACAAAACCGGGTTTTTGTCAAGGGTTAGGTGCTAAACCTCGTTTAAAACTTCAAATTTACTGCTTTTATCCACAATTCCATTAGCCGAACCAACAATGGCGATGGCTGAAATTTTGCCAGTGACTAACTTTTTTAGTCTAATTTTTCTGGCAATTTCATTAAATGTTGAACCAGAACCAACTGCATCATCAAGCAATAGAATATTTTTGAATTGGCGTTTTTCATCTACAAAAATGGTGTTTCTGGTATTTTCAATTCTTTCCTGGCTAGATTTTAAAGTTTTTTGTTGAATCGCAATATCGTTTACCACTTTTTCTAGTTTAATAATTGGTACTGAAAGATTTAAAGATTTTTTAAATTCATCCATAAACTGCGGTTTTCTATCTATTGTAGGTGGAATAAATGCTACGGCATCAATATTATTTTCAGCAATATATTTAAGAATTCTATCTTTAACCTGGGTACAAACCTGGTTAATAATTTTAATATTCTGGGTCTGTTTACCATGCAAAAGTAGTGAGCCTAATTTGGTTTTACCAAAAATTTCAATACTATAGAAATCGCAGTACAAGACTTCATCAAGCATAGTGTCTTTTCCAAAAGTTTGTTTAAACTTTTCAGTGGCGACAATGAATTGCCCATCTTTGGTTTTAAACCTTGTGTATTTTTCCTGAATATTCATATACGAAAGTAGGGTTTTAGAAGGTTGCAATTTTCTTTTAATGCACCAATTATTAAAAGCTACAAAGCCTGTTTGAATTTCACCTTCAGGTGTAATATTGATATAATCTTTCAAAGCTAAGTATTCAAGATGATACAAAAAATCTAATAACTCATCCTCTTTTACAATTTTATCAGAGTAATCCTTTAGAAATTTTTCAATATAATCGTACTCGGTAATTGCAAGTCCATTCTTGAATTTTGAACTGCCATACTTTATAAAACTAATTAGTTCATTATCAGATACTCCATTTTCAATTTTAGGAACTAATACTTTTCGAATATAGTTTGAGAAAATAGGGTCAAAAAAAGGTTCAAAGGAGTTGGTAATTCTATAAAAAACCTTTGGGGATTTTCCAAGTTTTTCAAGCAGTCGCAATTCAACCAATTTTTTTAAATATTTATAAGTAGCTGTTGCAGAGATTTCTAAAAATTCAACAATATCTTTAGGTGGTACCTCGAAGTTTTCTTTAACAAAGTTTAAAATTTTCTGCTCAGTTTCATTGATTTTAAGATGATTTTTATTTTGAATAATTATTTGGTTAGAAGCCATATTTTTAGTTTATAGTATAAATAGTAGTATAAACTATATTTTTGGTCAAGCAAACTAAATATAATGAGGATATTACTCTGAACTTGTAGACCTGTCACCCAGAACTCGTTTCAAGGTATAAACTAAGATGATACTTAGTTGGTTGTTGCTTTTGAATTTTTATCAAGTCTGTTAAAAATTTGGTACAAACCTAAACTAAATATAACAATAAAAACAATTGGAGAAACAATAACTGTTATTATGCCTATATTTGATTGTATAAATTTATCAATGGAAGTTATCTCTTTGACTGAAATAAACGGTGAAAGTAAGATAATAAAACTCATAAATGCTGATACTTGATGTAATCTTACTGACCAACTTATTATCCAACTCGAGTGGTTAGAAATAATATTGTCCATAGATATTTCATCAGATTCAATTCGCTTTTTAAGATGAGCTATACTTTCATCATAATTATTTTCAATATCAGAAATAGATTTATTAATACTCATTAGCTCATTGTGAATATTAGATGAATTATCCTTTATTTCTAGATTTTTGTTTTTAAATTTAAGCAGAGTGTTTGCTAGTTTTTCACGAATTTTAATCGTGTAATTTTTGTTAACTTCCAGTTGTAAATACAAATCTTTCCTAATCGTTAAGTTTTCAGTTGCCACCGATGAAGCCAAGGAAATAAAAATCCCCAAAGAAATTAAAGCCAGAAAAATTGCCAGTAGAATGTATTGAGTAAAATTATCTAAAATCTTATCTAACCCAAAAATTATAATAAAGTGCGGTACATAAATTATAATTGAAGATGTAAAAACAATAAATTCAATTGTTTTGTTTGGTTTTAAATTTACTAATTCAACTAGTTTACTTGGATCCATATTCGCAGAGTTATTTAAAAGTTTTACTATGTCTAATTATATTTTCTGACATATTTCGTTTTGGATCCTGAAACAAGTTCAGGATGACAGTATCGCCACACTACTCCGCCACCTACACCAGCCACTTAGCCCTCATTTGATCCCATTCTGGGCCTCTTCGGCATAGTTTGGTTTTGGCTTCTTCTTTATTATCTAATAAATATTCTGTTACGCTTTCCAAGAAAATTGTATTTTGGCTGCCCTTTAACCAATACCAGTTGCCTTGTGAAATAGTAACTTCTGGTAATGAACGGATAATTGCCCCAGCAGAATTATATACTTTAAAGAGGTGTTTAGTGTAAGTAATAAAACTTATATCGCCGTCTTGCTTTACAATATCGTCTTGATTACAGGCCAGCCATTCCTGACCAATTAGGCGGATTGATTCTATTCGATCTGGATATTTAGCCCCTATTTCTAAAACTTTATCTAAAATTAAACTGTGCTGAGTAGTGGCGATTTTCCCTAACTCCCTCATTTCGCCTAGAATTATATTGTGCTTAGGTAAAACTAAATGGGTGGCCACTGTTGCTTTTTGTAAATCTAAAATTTCTTCAAACAAATTTAAAAAGCCAACCAAACTTGAAGGGTCTGAATTATAGGTGCTATCCACAATTACTGTGTCATTTAAACCCTTTAACAAACCAAATCTGCTGTTTGGGAAGGAAAAAGTATCTAGCACCTGTTGCAAATCAACTTCAAGCTTAAAAACCGACTTAATATCTTGTAAAACCCCAACTGTTTTGGCGAAAGTTAGTGGTAATAAATAATCTTCAGGAAACATTAAATTTCCATCAACTTCCAGCCTATTATTTACCCTTTGGGCGATGTGGTTTTTCTTTACCCATTTTCCACTTAAGTTGCTAAACCAGCTATTATCTATTCCGCCAATTGTGGCAGGGATAATGTAATTATTCGCACAGGTCATTAATTTTAATTGCTCTAACGAGGTATTACCAAGCCTATCATTGGTTTTTTCGGTATCTGCAAGAATATGGGCAAGTTCGGTTGGAAGCAATTTTTCAAGCCTGGAAAGGGTGATTTTATCCAGTCTATTTGAAAAACCGAAGGAATGTTCAAGAGTAAGGTTTGTTACCACCAAAAAGCTGGCTTTTCCATCAAAAATTTTAGTGAAGAAATCTGCTTCTTGCTGTTCGTTAAAACCAACTTCAAAAACCAAAACCGAATTTTCCTGCAAATTATTGTAATTGGTGAAAAGCAAAGCCCAAAAAGACTCGATTATAAATTCAATTTTGTGCCAACCGCCCTGCCCTCCTTCAAATTGGAAGAAGAATTTCCCCAAAACCATAATTAAACCTGTAAGAGAATTTAAACAAACAGTTTTACTGGCACTTCCGAAAACCTGCCAACCTGCTTTTGAAAATAAATTTTGAATTAATAAAGTTGTAGAGCTTTTTCCAGCAGTTCCAGCCACAAGCACAATTGGCCAATTTTTTCCATATTTTTTAGAATAGCTTTTCCTAGCTTTATTTAAAAGTTTTGATCCAAGCCAAATTAAAAGTTTTGTACGAAAGGGAATTTTAGGCATTGCGTTAAATTTGATTCTCTGGGTTTGAGATTTATTATGTATAATTTTAGTAATTCAAATAGTTTGTTTTATTGCAAATTTTAAAATTTTTGACAGGTTTAAGGGAATTATTATTACTTAGTTAGCAGTTTTTTTGAGATTTACTAGATGGCGACCATTATTATTTTGAATCAGGATACTAATATTGAGGCGTATTATAGGATAACTAATGATATAGATTATACTAGAAAAAGAGGGACTATTTTTCACAAACTTAGTTGGATAATGATGGTAGCGTCTATTCCAGGAGATGTAGAAATTCTAGCGGGTATTCCTGGAAGCATGTTTGAAATAGTTTCAGTAACAGAGTCAACATCTTTTACAAACACAACATATTACTCTGTTGTGGAATTTAAAATTGAAGAAGCTGATAATTCTTAAGTAGCCAATGCTACTTTTTTTATGCCCAAATTTAAACGGACATCAAACCTGCAAGGCCAATCATTACGGCGTTGTCTCCGGTTAAAGCTAATTGTGGGATAAATAAGTTATCAATTTTATGTTTTTTAGCTATGTTTTTCAGTTCTGCGCGAAGTAGTAAGTTTGCTGAAACCCCACCTGAAACCCCTAAACTTTGTGGGTTGTAAAGATTTATTGCCAGTTGAACTTTCTGGGATATTTGAGAAATAGAAACAAACTGAGCCGAAATACAAAGCTGCTGGATAAAGTGCAATTTAGATCCTGAAACAAGCTCGTGGACAGAGGTAGAAGTACCCACACCTGGTTCTGAATCCGAGCCAAAAGTACCCCTGGTAAGGGGTGAAACCGAAGGTTTCGGGGTAGCAGGTGAAACCGAAGGTTTCTGGGTAGCTGGGGTAGCCGGGGTAGTCGCCAGTGAAATTAAAAATTTTACATCTTCTTCAGTAAGCAATTCTTCAAATTTAATTAAATCTGGTTTGCTTTGCACCAAATATCTTACCGCTGTTTTCATTCCTGAATAGGAAAAATTAAGGGCGCTATTCTTCATACCAACCGATAAATTAAGCGGATTTTCAGCTGATAAACCAGCAATTCTAGCCACACTAATTCCAGCCGGATAAGGAAGCCCAACCATTCTTCCAATTTTATCCAAACTTTCCCCAATGGCATCATCTAAAGTTTGCCCTACAATTTCGTAATCATTCCAACTTTTCAAAAGCAAAAGCTGAGTATTCCCCCCAGAAACAAGCAAATGCAAATGAGGAAACAATTCACCATCCAAAACAGCCTGCTCATCAGTACCCCTGGTAAGGGGTGAAACCGAAGGTTTCGGGGTAGTAGTACCCCTGGTAAGGGGTGATTGCGAAGCAATCGGGGTAGCCGGTGAAACCGAAGGTTTCGGGGTAGTCATCGGGGTAGTATGCTTATCCGATGAAGAAAGTAACCAAGTTTTAACATCTAATTTATAAAAACAACTAGCCACATGACCGCGCAAATGATTAACAGAAATTATTTCAATTAAACCGCCTTGCAATTCCAAAAAAAACTTCATCGATTTTGCAAATTCCATTCCAACCCGCAAAGCAGAAACAAGACCTGGGTTTGTGGTTACTAAAATTTTTTCTAAATTTATTATTTCAATCTCTTCCAATCCAAGTTCTGAAGCTTTTTGCCTAGCCTGCTGCCAAACCAAGTTCCACAAATAATGGATTTGATTAGCATGGCTTCTTGCCCCAATTTCTGGAATTACTCCACCGTATTCTTGATGAATTTTAATCTGGGAAGAAACTATAGAGCCAAGCACAATGAAAGAATTCACCTTATCTATAAAGTTTTCTGGAACATTTTCAGGCAACAAAAAAATTGCCAAACTTGTTTCATCACAGCTAGATTCAATAGCTAGGGCTAGTTTTAAAGACATTATTTACAGCAAAATATTTTTTTAATTTTTGGGCAATAAAAATAGACCCAGATATATTAAATATTCCGAGTCTATTTGGTTAGTATAAATCTATTAGATTAACTTTTATCGAGCGATAATAGCATAGATTGTGTCCTAACCTTGCATTTATTAGGTAAAATTAAAGTTAACTTGGTCAAGTTCGCAGTTCAATATTGGTAAAGAAAATGTTATGCTTTTGCTAAACTTCCAACCACAATCCAGCCTCAAAATCGAGATCAGTAAGTATTTTTAGCCAGTGTATTGCAAGAACAATTCCAACCGAGTTGAGTCGTAAATTTTTAATTTGAGTATGGTCGTGAATGCTTCTTATAGAAAACAGAAACTTGTTATTTTCTTCGTTTCCTTTTTGTAGAATATTTTTAATTGATGGTGTATTTTCAACAAAACTTTTATCGAAATCAAAACTTTCAGTTCCAATACTAACTACTGCAGTATATTCTAAGTGAGAAAACTCTATCTCTTTAATGTTCAAAGACATTGCAAACTGAGGTTTTTTTATCCAGCCGAATCTAAGATCCAACCACTCTCTTATTTCTTCAGGAGTATCTAAATTTCCTTCAAATTTAACCAGATGTACTAGGAAGGC
>Ga0315900_10008309_pt1 | contig 13379 bp, 15 predicted proteins | sample LakEriMetagenome_FD_203521 | JGI IMG/M metagenome (GOLD analysis project Ga0315900, IMG submission 203521) | Freshwater fungal communities from buoy surface, Lake Erie, Ohio, United States - Buoy 12 MA114 | ecosystem: Environmental > Aquatic > Freshwater > Lake > Lake biofilm | place: USA: Lake...
GCCAGGCGATGGTAGCCCTTGGCCTCGGCGATCAGGTCGAGCGGCGTGGTCAGCAGCGTGGCGGCGGTGCGCCCGGCCAGCAGCGCCTCCAGCCGCAGCCCATGGCCGCCGACGCGGAAGAAGGGCGCTTGCTCGGCGGTGAGGCCGGAGAGCGTCAGCATCTCGCGCAGCACGAAGGCGTAGCCGGTGGTCAGCGCATCCACCGCGATCGGGCCATGCGCGGCGAGGTCCGCGATGCGGCCGATGCCGGGGGCGGCCATCAGGCTCAGCACGGCGTCGTCGATGCCCAGGAAGGCGAAGAAATCCGCGGGTCCCGGCAACCCGGCCTCGCCCTGGCCCTCGACATAGGTGACGACGTTGTCGATCGCGGTCAGCGCCACCTGGCAGCGCCCGTGGTAGAGGTCGCGCGCCAGCTCCACCGAATTCGGCGTGATGGAGAGCTGCACATCGAGCCCGTGGCGCGCGAAGATCCCACGTTCCAGCCCGACCCACATCGGCCAGTTGGAGGCGCCCTGGAAGGCGAGGATTTTCAGCGGACGCAGCGTGCTCATACGGCAATTCTATCGACGCTGTGCTTGAAGGCAATCACTTGCCGAGAGAGCGATTGCGGAGTGCCATTATATCGATAAAATCCAACGCCAAGATTTGGGAGCAGACGCAGCATGACCACCACCCCGCACCCTGCCATCTGGCGCCCCACGCCCGAATTCCGGTTTCCGGGTGGGCATCGCGTCGGCATCATCTTCAACATCGCCTATGAGGGCTGGTCGGAAGGCCAGGTCCCGGGCATCGGCCCGATGGGCAACCCGCTCAAGCCCGGCTTCTATGATGCCAATGCAGCCTCCTGGGGCCTCTACGGCGCGGTGAAGGGCATCTGGCGCGCGCTCGACATCGCCGCGAAGAACGGCGTGAAGACCTCGGTCATGCTCAACGGCGTGCTGGCCGAGAAATGGCCAGAGACGGTGCGCGCCATCCATGCCGGCGGGCATGAGATCGTCGCCCATTCCTACGGCATGGATGTCATCCCCGTGTATCTGGACGAGGCCGGCCAGCGCGAGAACATCCGCCGCACCACCGGCCTGATCGCCGACATCACCGGCGAGAAGCCGATCGGCTGGATCAGCCCGCGCGGCACCGGCAGCCCCATCCATGTGCGGCTGCTGGCCGAGGCCGGCTACACCCATCACGGCGACTGCAACGACGATGATTTGCCGCACCTCGCCATCGAAGCGGGTGGCGAGGAGATCATCGGCATCCCGCTCATCATGGATGTGAACGACCTGCCGAGCGCCATCCGCTACGGCAACAACGCCCGCGCGATGCTCGAGCAGTTCCAGGACGCCTTCGTCGCGATGCGTGAGCGCGACACGCGCCCCGCCTTCCTCGACGTGACGATCCACACCCATGTCTATGGCCGCCCGGCCGGCGCCTGGGTGTTCGACGAGATCATGCGCATCGTGCGCGCCACGCCCGATGTCTGGACCGGCACGCGCGCCGAACTCGCCGCGCATACGCTGGCCGGCCGCGCCGCGCTGGTGCGCGGCTGATGAGCACCCCCCGTCGCCTGCTGCTGGGGGCCGCCCTCACCGCGCCCTTCGTCGCGCGCGCCCAAACCCCTTGGCCCGACCGGCCGGTGCGCTTCACCGTCGCCTTCGCCCCGGGCGGGCCGGCCGACATCATCGCCCGGCTGCTCGCCCAGGCGTTGAGCGAGGTCTGGCCGCAGCCCGTCATCGTCGAGAATCGCGGTGGCGCCGGCGGCAACATCGCCGCCCAGGTGGTGAGCCGTGCCGCGCCCGATGGGCTGACCGCGCTGGTCACCACCTCGGCCTTCGCGGTGAACCCCTCGCTTTCGCGCAATCCGGGCTATCGGCCGGAGCAATTCGCCACCGCCGCCATCGTCGCCGGCACGCCCAACCTCTTCGCCGGGCGCGTCGAGGGCGATGTGCGCACCCTGCGCGACTTGGTGGCGATCGGGCGCAGCCGCCCGGTGAATTTCGGCTCGGCCGGGGTGGGTTCCACGCCGCATCTCTCGGCGGAGAACCTGCTCAAGCGCATCGCGCGGGTCGAGGCGCAGCACATCCCCTTCGCCGGCGCCGGACCGGCGATGACGGCGCTGATCGGCGGGCAGATCGACATGGCGAGCGTCGCCCTGCCGGCGGCGGTCGCGATGGTGCAGGCCGGGCGCGCGCGCGGGCTGGCCGTGACGAGTGCGACGCGCGTCGCCGCCCTGCCCGATGTGCCGACCGTGGCCGAAGCGGGGTTCGAGCCGATCGTCGATCTCACCTGGGTGGTGGTGATGTTCCCCGCCGCGGTGCCCGAGGCGATCCTGGAGAAGGTCAACGCCGATGTCGGCCGCGTCCTCGCCACGCCCGCCTTCCGCGAGCGTCTGGCCGCCACCGGCTTCGACCCGATCGGCGGCTCGCGCGCCGAGGCGACCGCCTATGTTGGCAATGAGCTGCGCCGCTGGGGCGAGGTGGTGCGCAGCCTCGACGTCTCGATCGATTGATGCGCCAGCCGCTTGCGCGGCAGGCGCATCATTCTTGTGCCCTCAGGCGCCGGGCGCCCGCTCCGCGGGCTTGGCTCGCCGCACTGGCGGCGGGCGCCGTTCGGCGCCTCGGACCGCCATGCGGTCCGCACCTTTTGTGCTGCAATGGAGGAAACGAAGAATGACCCGCCTGATGCTGCCGCGCCGCACGGCGCTCGGCGCCGCCCTCGCGCTGCCCTTCATCGCCCCGGCACGTGCGCAGGAAGCCTGGCCTGCCCGCCCGCTGCGCTTCGTCGTCGGCTTCGCGCCCGGTGGGCCGGCGGATGTGGTCGCGCGCATCATCGCCCAGGCGATGGGCCCGCGCCTGCCCCAGCCCATCGTGGTTGAGAACCGCGTCGGCGCGGGCGGCAACATCGCCAGCCAATACGTCGCCCGTGCCGCGCCGGATGGGCTGAACGTTCTCTTCGCCACCACCTCCTTTACCGTGAACCCGGCCATCTCCACCCGCGCGGGCTATCGCGTGGAGGATTTCGTCGCGGCCTCCATCGTCGCCTCCACGCCGCACATGCTGGTGGTGCATCCGCAGGACGGCGCGCGTGACCTCGCGGCGTTGATCGCGCTGGGCCGGCAGCGGCAGCTCAACCTCGCCGTGCCGGGGCTGGCGACCACGGGCCACCTCTCGGCCGAGCGGCTGTTGCGGGTGCTGGGTGGGGCGGACCTGCAGCCCGTGGGCTTCCCCGGCGCCGCACCGGTGGTGACGGCCGTGCTGAGCCGGCAGGTCGATGTCGGCACCATCGCGATGAATACGGGCGTGGCGCAGGTGCAGGCGGGGACGGTGCGCGGGCTGGTCGTGACCGGCGCCGAGCGCGCCGCCGCCCTGCCCAATGTGCCGACGGCGAAGGAACTCGGTTTCCCCGATGCGGTGGACTACACCTGGGTCGCCGCCATGCTGCCCGCCGGCACGCCCCAGCCGATCCTTGAGCGCATCAATGCCGAGATCGGCCGCGCGCTCGCCGACCCGGAGGTGCGCGCGCGCCTGCTCGCCACCGGGCTCGACCCCGTGGGCGGCCCCCAGGCCGAGGCCGCGCGCTACGTGCCGGAGGAATTCCGCCGCTGGGTCGAGGTCGGCCAGCGCACCGGCATCCGCATCGAGTAGCCAGCCGCGCCAATCTCGGGCAGGAACACGCCATGAAGATCGAGCGCGACGTCGCGATCCCGATGGCCGATGGCATCGTGCTGCGCGGCAACCTCTTCCGCCCGGACAGCACGGCGCGCTTCCCGGTCATCGTCTCGCTCGGCATCTACGGCAAGGACATCCATTTCGCGGATGGCTATGCGCCGCAATGGAAGATCCTGACCGGCCTCTATCCCGGCCTGGCCACCGAGGGCTCTTCCGGCCGCTGGCTGCGCTGGGAAGTGCCGGACCCCGAGCGCTTCGTCCCCGCCGGCTTCGCCATCCTGGTGGTGGATGCGCGCGGCAGCGGCAAGTCGCCCGGCTATCTCGACGCGCTCTCCCCGCGCGAGACGCAGGACTATGCCGAGGTCATCGCCTGGGCGGCCGCGCAGCCCTGGTCGAATGGGCGCGTCGGGCTGCTCGGCGTCTCCTACCTTGCGATCAAGCAGTGGCAGGTCGCCGCGCTGCGCCCACCGGGCCTCGCCGCCATCTGCCCCTGGGAGGGCGGGTCCGACCATTATCGCGACTGGTCCCATCATGGCGGCATCCCCTCGGATGGCTTCGCCACCGCCTGGTGGCCGCGCCAGGTGCTGGTGAACCAGCATGGCAGCGCCGCCACGCCCTATCGCGACCGCGACACGGGCGAGCCGGTCACCGGCGCGCCGCTGCCCGAGGCGCTGCTGCCCGGCAACCGCGCCGACCACCCGGCGGAACTCGCGCGCCACCCGCTGGACGATGCCTGGCACCGCGACCGCTCGCCCGACCTGGCGCGCATCGAGGTGCCGCTGCTCTCGGCCGGCAATTGGGGCGGGCCGGGGCTGCATCTGCGCGGCAATGTCGAGGGCTTCCTGCGCGCGGGATCGCGCGAGAAATGGCTCTCGCTGCATGTCGGCACGCATTACGAGAGCTTCTATCTGCCCGACTACGTCGCGATGCAGCAGCGCTTCTTCGCGCATTTCCTGGCCGATGCGCCGAATGGCTGGCGCGCCGAGCCGCGCGTGCGCCTTGCCATCCGCACGCCCGAGGGCACGCGGCCGCATACCGCTCCGCGCTGGCCGCTGCCGGAGACGGATTTCCAGAACTGGTATCTCGATGCGCGCAATCTCAGCCTGTCGCGCACGCCGCCGGAGGCGGCAGGCAGCCTCGACTACACGGCCGAGGGCGCGGGCGTGACCTTCACCACCGCGCCCTTCGCGACGCCGGTGACGCTGGCCGGGCCGATCGTGGCGCGGCTGAGCATGGTCTCCTCGACCGATGACCTCGACCTCTTCGTCACGCTGCGCGTGTTGCGCCCCGATGGCAGCGAGTTCCGCTTCACCGGCGCGCATGAGCCCACGCCGCTGACGCGCGGCTGGCTGCGCGCCTCGCACCGGCGGATCGACCGCGCGCGCTCACGCCCCTTTCGGCCATGGCACCTGCATGAGGCGCCGATCCGCCTCGCCCCCGGGGAGGTCGCGGATCTTGGCGTCGAGATCTGGCCCACCAGCTTCGCCTTCCCCGCCGGCTGGCGCCTCGCGGTCACGCTGCAGGGCCGCGACTTCGAGTATCCGGGCATTCCCGGGCGCATCCTGCACGGCGCAGCGCGGCAGAATGAGCCGGCGCGCTTCGGCAATACCCACCGCCTGCTGAGCGGGCCGAACCATCCCTGCCACATCCTGCTGCCGGTCATTCCCGAAGCCCGCTAACCCTCGGTCAAGCTCGGGCTGGCAGGCTGGGGCGATGCATGCGCTCGCCTTCCTCCACGACCTGCCGGCCAGCGCCGTCTTCGCGCTGTTCATGGGCGTGGCGGGGCTGAGCGCCGCGCTGGCCTGCCGGCTCGGCGCGGCGGTGGTGCGCGCGCCGCAGACCAAGGAAATGATCGACATCGCCATGCGCAGCACCGGCGCGGTGACGGCGGCGCTGACGCTCACCCTCGCCTTCTGCGCCGTGCAGGCGCGCACGCAGATGGGGGATGCGCAGCGCCTGGTGCAGGCAGAGGTCAGTTCCATCGCCGGCTTCGTGCGGCTGGCCGAGCGGCTCGGCCCGCAAGGCGCGCCGCTGCTGCCGGCGCTGGGGGCCTATGTGCACGCCATCGCGGCGTCGGAGTTCCCGGTCATGGCCACGATCGGGCGTGACCCCGCGACCCAGCGCGCGGCGGAGGCGCTGGAGAATGCCGCCTATGCCGCGGCGACGCTGCTCGGCAACACCCTGGCCGACGACCTGCTGGAGGAGGCCGACCGGCTGGAGGCCGCGCGCGAGGCCCGGCTGCATGCGGCCGCCCAGGGCCTGCCGCGGCAATTCTGGCTGCTGATCACGCTGCTGATGGCGCTCATCATGGCGACCGGCGCCGTCTATCCGCCGCGGCCGCATATCCTGGCGATGCTGGGCATCCAGGCGGCCGGGCTCGGCGCGCTGATCGCCTTCGTCTTCCTGATGGAACAACCCTTCCGGGGCGAGCTTGCGATCTCGCCCGAACCCTATCGCGTGCTCGAGCGCAGCCTGGCGCATCGCGCCGATCCGGCGCGCAGCGTGCGCTTCCTCAGCCCGTGATGGCGGAAGGCTGCCTGGCGTCGCTGCACGGGCTTGGCGGGCACCTGGTGCTCTATCCGGACCGCGTGCAGGTGCTGCGCCACGGCCCCTTCTTCACCGCCGTGAACCTTCTGTCGCACATGGAGCGCGAGATGGAGAGCACGATCCTGCTGCGCGGGCTGGTCGGCGTGCATATCGTGCGCTCGCTGCTGCTGGTGCAGTTCCTGCGCCTCACCTATGCCGGCGCGCCGGCGCCGAGCGGGCACTACCTGCGCGACGCCTTCGCCGAGAACGCCTTCCTGCTCAGCCTGACGGACAACCGCCCGTTGCTTTCGATGCAGGCCCGCATCATCGCCGCGGCGCGCGCCCTGGGGGCGCCGCTTCAACCTTGAGCAAGCCTGCGGAACCAGGTGGTGGAGCGCAGCAGGCCCTCGGGCTTCGGCGCCAGGCCTTCGGCCTCCATCAGCGTGGCGACGCGGCGCGCGGCCTCGGCCTCGCTCGCCTGGCGGCCGGTGACGTTGCGGAAGAGCATCGTCGCGCGCTGCACATCCGCCTGCGCCACGCGCCCGCGCGCATCGGCCTGGCTGCGCAGGAAGACCCGCGCCTCCTTCGCCCCGTCGCGCGCCAGGCCGCGCCGCTCGGCCTCGGCGGCGAGGGTGGCGCGCGCATCATTGGCACTCAGCCCGTAGCGGGTCACGCCTTCGGTGAGCAGCGCCAGCTCGGCCTCCGGCTCGGCCAGCCCGGCCTCGGCGCGCAGCTTCACGAGTTCGGCGTAGCCCTGCTGGGGGGCGCTGGCGGCGGGTGCCGGCACGGCCTCCGCGCGCAGCGGGCCGGTGGGCGCGCAGGCGAGGCAGGGCATGCGCTGCGCCGTGCCGTCCAGCTCCATAAGCAGCAACTCCACCGTCATGTCCGGGTGGCGCGCACGCACCGCCGCGGCGGCGCGGTTCAGTACGTCGCCATGCGCCGCATATTCCGCCGCCGGATCATCCGCGAGCCGACGCCCGGCCCATAGATGCATCGCCCCGCAATCGCGATGGTTCACGAAGACCACCTTGCGCACGCCATGCAGCTGGCGCGAGGCGCCGAGATTCTCCCACAGCGCGGTGTTCCAGGCCGGGCGGTTCTCATCCACCGCGGCGAGCGCGGCGCCGGCGATGCGCATCTCGCTGTAGCGATCGGTGCGGCCGAGCGCGTTCATCAGGTAGGTGACGTCGTCGGTCAGCCGCGGATCGATGCAGCCGACGAGGAAGGCGTCGGCCTTGGACGGTGCGGTCATGGCTTGATCTCCTCGGTATGGGTGATGCCGCCCAGGCGGTGATGCAGGTGCGAGTAGCAGAGCCCGGCGGTGAAGATTGCGGCGAGGCTGACCAGCGCCCACATCAGCAGCGTGTTGCCGGTGAAGATGCCGGTGCCGGTGAGATGCGCGAGCGTCATGCCGCTGCCGATGCACACCAGCAGCGTCAGCACCACGCCGCGTGTGCCGAGCACGCCGCGCGTGGTGCGCCAGAGCAGCAGGAAGATGATGGCGAGCAGCGCCCCTACTGCGAGCTTCGCCCAGAACCAGCCGAAGCCGCCCAGCACCCAATGGACGTAGGAGGTGCCGGAGGGGTTGTAGACGGCGAAGACGAGGAACAGGCAGAGCAGCGCGCGCGCCACCACGCCGCGCCAGTCGAACCTTGCGGCGCTCATCTCGCCGCTTCCTGCGCGCGGGTGAGCGCGAGGGCGGCCAGCTGCCGCGCCGCCGCATCCACCGCGACGCGCCGCGCGAGCCCGGCGCGCCAGGGTGCCAGCGCCTCTGCCGGCGGGCCGGCGAGACGGCTCAGCGCCGCCTCGGCCGAAGCGGCATCGCCCTTGGCGAGGTGTTCGGCGGCTTCCTGCAGTGCGGAGAGGCTCGGCGTGCCGGCGCTGCCCAGGCTGGCGCCGAGCCGCATCAGCGCGGCGGCGCGGTTCGCCACCCAGCCGGGATCCGGGCCGAAGCCCATCTCGGCCAGCACGGCGGCGTCGGCCGCCGCCGGCAGGCTCTCTGCCAGCAGACGCGGCGTGGGCGCGCCCTGCGCGGCGGCCTCGGCGAGGGGCAGCAGCAGGCGCAGCATCTGCGCATCCTCCGCCGCCAGCGCGGTGGCCACGGCGAAGGCGCGCGGGAAGGGGGCGGGGCGCGGCAAATGCGGCAGTAGGATCTCGACCGCGAGCAGCGGCAGCGCCGCATCGCGCATCGGCAAAGGCGCCGGCACCGCGGCGGCCGGGCTCACCAGCGGCGGCACCAGGCTGCCCGTGGGGCGGCCCGAGGCCACCAGCAGCGCCACCGCGCCGAGCAGGCAGCCGAAGCCTGCCAGCCCCAGCGCCGCATGGTCGCGCCAGCCCGCCATCACCGGCACACCCCCGCCGTGTCGAGCGCGGCGAGGCGCTGCGCCAGCGCCGCCTGCGCGACCTGCGTGGCGCCGCCGGCCAGGCGGCGTTCGGCGCGGGCGATGGCCTCCAGCGCCTGGTCCTCGAAGGCGGCGCGGTTCAGCGAGGCATCGAGCCGGTTGAACAGCCAATCGATGGCCCAGGAGGCGCCGATGCCGGCGGCGAGCCCCACCGCCGTGCCGGGAAAGCCCCCCAGCGCATAGCCGAAGGCGCCGCTGGCCGTGATGATCGAGCCTGCCTCGCTCAGCCGCACCGCCACCGCGCCCAGCCGCGCCGCCATGGGGCGCATGGAGCGCAGGAAGACCGAGCCGGAATCGGCGCCATCCTCGGCCATCATCGCCATCGGGTCGGTGGGCGCCTCGGCGAGCAATACGGGGGTGAGCGGCGCGGCGGCGGCGGCGAGGTGAAGGGTCTGCGCCGCGTCGCCTTTCGCCGCGGGCGGCAATGCGGCGAGGCGCGCCGCCTGGCGGGCGAGGGCCTGCCCCCAGGCGGCATCCAGCGCCGCGCCGACATGCGCGACATCCGCGCCGAAGCCGCCATCGCGCAGCACGGGCGCCAGGACCCGGGCGCGGAATTCCTCGCGGATCGGCGCCGCCATCTCCTCCGCCAGCCGCGCGGCGAGCGGGGCCTCGCCCTCCACCGCCACGGCCTGCGCGAGTTCGGCGAGCCCGCGCGCGAGGATGCGGTAGGAGGTGACGTAGCTCTGCACCCAGCCATAGGCCCAGTCGCCGAAATAGGGCACGCCCTCCCGCGCCGGGCCGAGGCGCATGGCGGCGGCATCGCCGAGCAGCCGGGCCGCGAAACCTTCAAGCTGCGCGGCCTCCTCGGCCAGCGCGGTGCGCGTCGCGGCGGCGGTGCCGGGCGGGGCGGCGTGATGCGTGCAGGCGCCGCCCGGCAGGATCACGAGCAGCGTCTCGGCCCGCGCCGCGCCAGCCACGCCGAGGCCGAGAAGGAGGCCGAGCGCCGCCGCCCGGTAACGCGGCGTTAGGCTTTGGCGGGCTATCGGGCGGGCATGGAGACCAGCCTGGGCCACATGCTGCTGGAGGGGCTCGGCGCGCTCTTCGCCGTGCTGGTCGCACTCGCCGCGCTGCGGCTGGGCGGCATCGCCTTCACCCTCGCCGCGCCGCGCGATGCGGAGGCCGTGCCGCTGCTGCATGTGCTGGCCCTGGGCTGCGGCGTGGCACTCGGCGTGGCGCTGGTGCTGGCGGGGCCGGATCCGCGCGCCTTCCTGCCCAGCCGCATCTTCAGCGCGGACGGGCCCTGGGCGATCGGCCTTGGGGCCTTCCTCGCCGGCCATGCGCTGCCGCGTGGCGCGACCCTGGCCTCGCTGCCCGATTGGCTGGTGCTGCCCATGCTGCTCGCCGGCGCGCTGGTCGCCGCGCGGCTGTGGCAGGGGGCGGCGCGGCTGCGCGCCTATGCCGCCTTCCTGCTGCTCAGCGGCACCACCGCGCTGCTGCTGCATTACGGCGCGCATCTGCTGGCCTGGCTGGCCGCGCAGCTCAGCTTCTGGCTGTTCGCGCTGGGCCTGCTGGCCTTCCAGCGCTGGCGCTACGGCGTGCGGCGCGGGCACTAGACGACCTCCATCATCGACAGGAAGGGGGCAGGGGTCAGAAGCGGCGGCGCGCCGACATAGGGGAAGGCGAGCTTCAGCGAGACCAGCAGCACGAGCCCCACGATCACCGCGATCACCGATGCCATGGCGTAGTGCATCGCCGCACTCGCGCCGCCGAAGAACCATTGGAAGGCGATGACGGCGACCGAGACGGTCAGCACCAGCATCCAGATCAGCCCCGAGAGCGTGCGCGAGGCGACCGAGAGCCGTGCGATCCGCGCCTCCGCCACCTGGCCGATCCAGTCGCCGGTCTTCTGCTGCAACACCTGCTGGGCCGAGCGTTCCGAAGGTGCATCGAGAAAGGCACGCGTCAGCCGCTGGAAGGCGGCGTCGGAGGCGGTGGTCGGCTGGCCCGCCTGCATCGCCGGCCAATCCTGCGTCACCACCGCCGCGGCGTAGCCACGGATGGCGCCGCGCATCTCGGCGCGGGTGGCGGCGAGGTTCGGCCCGTCGAAGGTATCGACCGACAGCGCGAGCATGTAGAGGCCCGAGGCCTCCTTCTGCAGCGTGTCGCGCGCGGTCTGGAAGGTGTCCCAGGCGCCGACCAGCGTGAGGGCTGCGACCACCGCGTAGATCTCGACGACGAAACCGTATTTCACCGCGCCGACCACGGCATTGGCCTGGAACTCGGCGGGCGTGAACAGCGCATACATCACGCGCCCGAGCAGCAGCGCGAGCGCCACCGGGACCACGATCGTCACGATCATGCCAAGCCAGGTCGGCAATGCCGCCAGGCCGTGCGGCAACAGGATGTCCACGCGCGCGCTCCCCCACCCTCAATCGATGGCGTCGCGGGCTTCGGTCCAATACCAGTGGCCGATGCTGGCCCCGGCGACGGCGCCGATCAGCGTGGCCAGGGCGCCGCCATGGATCATCACCGAGCCCGCCAGCGCGCCGACGAACATGCCCGCGCCCAGCGCCGCCGCGTGACCCGCGGAGATGTTCGGCAGCGACGGCACAGCGACGACCACCGGCGCGCGCGGCGCGGGCGCGGTCTGCGCCGCGACCGGGCCGGCCAGCAGCAGCAGGAGCAACGCCAGGGCGGCCCTCATGCCTCGATCGCCCGGTACCAGCGGCGCGAGCGGATGACGCGCCCGGCGGCCTTGGGCTGGAGCGCGAGTTCCTCCATCAGCCGCTTCACGCGCTGCTGCGCCTCGGCCTCGGTCACGCCACCGCCGGCGCGCGCGCGGTAGAAGGCGACGGCGCGGCCGAAATCCTCGCGCGCGACGCGCTGGTGCCGATCCGCCAGCGTCTTGAGCAATTCGCGCGCGGAGGCGCCGAGTTCGGCCTCCATCGCGATCTCTTCTTCCTGCGCGGCGCCGCGCAGCAGGCCGCTCGCCTGGTCGAGCGTCAGGCCGTAGCGGGTGAGCCCTTCCTCGAGCAGCTTGCGTTCCTGGTCACGGTCGAGGAAGCGGCGGCCCTGCAGTTGCAGCTTCACGAGTTCCGCGTAGCGCCCCCGCGGCGGGGTGTCTGCGATGGTCATCAGGCGTCTTGCCTTTCTGGTGGCGCGCCATCCTGGCGCGGTGCGGTGAAGCGGGTGGGGTCAGTGCTCGAGCGAAACGGGGCGCAGCTGCGGCTCGCGCCCCGTCATCGGCATGTCGGTGCCCTGGCCGGGCGGGCGCGGCGCCATGCCCTGCACGCGGGTGTTCAGCCGCTCGATCGCGCGCATGATGCGGCTGGCCTCGATGCCGAGCGGCGCATCGGTGGGGGAGAGCACGAACTTCACCTTGGGCAGCGGGAAGAGATCGACCTCCACCTTGTCCACCGAGAAGCCGCCGAGCTCGGAGGCATCGATGATGCCGCGCACGATGGTGCGCTGGATGGCGGCGACGGGGCCGGGGTTGCGCCGCGCGTGGCGGTCGAGCATCCGGTCCACATAGTCGCGATCGGCCTCGGTCAGCTCGCGCGCCTGGCCGAAGGTGAGGCCGAAGGCGGGGATCAGCCCGACCGAGCTCTCGATCTCCTTCAGCTTGTAGCCGGCGATGTCCATCAGCCAGGTGAAGTCGTCCTGCTGCTGCTGCATGTTGCGCTGGAGCGCGCCGTGCTGCCGCGCGAAATGGCCCGAGGTCGTGCCCAGGCCAAACCAGCCGAGCATGTCGCCCCACAGCCGCTCGGCGTGGTCGAGCAGCGGGTTTGTCGCCTGCAGATCCTGCAGCGGCGCGGCCACGATATTGCGCGGCTGCGCGAGCGCGGGGGCCGCGAGCAGGCTGGCCGCCAGCGCGGTGAGAGCAAGGCGGTGGGTCTTGTGGCTCATCGTTCCGGATCCGATTCAGCGGCTCGTGATGGTCATGCGCTCGGCCGTGCGCCGTTCCTGCGCGCGCTCGGCCGGGCCCAGCGGCACCAGGCCGGCATTGGTCAGGTAGCCGCCCGGGCCGAAGGCGGCCTCGGAGGTCACCTCACCCAGGAATTCGCGGATGCCGCGCACCACGCCCACCCCCTGCTGCGAGCGCGTGTGCTGCCGCTTGGCGTAGAGCACGACGCTGCGCGTGGGCCCGTAATCCTGGTTGAAGATCGTGCTCGGCATCGGCAGCACGCCATCGATGGGCAACGCCACGAGGTTGCCACCGCTGGCCAGCAGCTGGTCATAGGTCATCAGCCCGATCGTGCCCGGCGGGCTGGCGAGCAGCTGCGCCGTGACGTCCACCGCCTGGATCGAGCGCACGCGCCCATCCTCGCGCAGCGTGACGCATTTCTCGCGCCGGTAGCTGGCCTCGAACAGCAGGCGGATGCCGCGCACATTGCGGCAGCCGGCCTCGAGCACGAGGTCCTCGAAGACGCCGCGCACGCCATACTGGCGGTCGGGCATGATCACGTTGATCTCCTGCTCCGGCAGGCCGGGACCGATCTGCGACCAGCGCGCCTGCCGGTTGGGCACGAACTCGCCCTCCAGCAGCCGTTCCGCCGCCAGGGCTTCCCAGATCTGGCGCGCAGTGAGGGAGGGCACGGGCTCGCCGCGCCGCACCGCCAGCACCACGGCGGAAAGGCCGACCTGCAGCTCGATGATGTCGCGCACGCCATTGGATTGGCAGGTCTCGAACATGGTGCGCGACATGCGCCGCGCGACGATGGCGATGTCGGGCGTCTGCGGCCCGACACCGGCGCAGAACAGGTCGAGGCTCATCGCATTGGGCAGGTTGCGCAGCGTGGGCTCGACCACGCCGCTGTAGCGATCGGTGAAGCTGCGCGCGAGCAGC
>Ga0315900_10008315_pt1 | contig 13373 bp, 11 predicted proteins | sample LakEriMetagenome_FD_203521 | JGI IMG/M metagenome (GOLD analysis project Ga0315900, IMG submission 203521) | Freshwater fungal communities from buoy surface, Lake Erie, Ohio, United States - Buoy 12 MA114 | ecosystem: Environmental > Aquatic > Freshwater > Lake > Lake biofilm | place: USA: Lake...
TTTACCGCAGGTCCGGCGGTGTGCTGGTGCCGTAACCCGGTGGTGGCGGTGGGATTCCCGAGGGCGGAGCCGTAGTGCCGTAGCCTGCCGGCGGGGCACCATAACTCGCCGGAGGTGCTCCATAGCCAGCGGGAGGCGGGGCGCCGTAGTTCGCCGGGGGCGCTCCATAGCTCGGCGGCGGAGGCGCCGGCGCGTTCTGGCTGAATCCGCCGGAGGACTGCGGCTGCTGGCCGGGAATGGTCTTCGCCGTCACGGTCACATCCGCCATCTGCATGTAGGGGATCTGGATGTGCTCCGCCGCGGCGCGGGAGAGATTGATCACGCGGCCCGGATAGTGGGGGAAGCGGTCGTTCACGATGACCTTCACGCTGCGGCCGCTGTAGTTGTTCTTCACCTTCACCTCGGTGCCAAAGGGCAGCGAGTTGTGCGCGGCGGTCCAGCCTTGCGGGGAATACACCTGGCCGGAGCTGGTCATGTGGCCCGCGTAATGATCCGCCACATAGGAGGCGTATCCGCGCGCCTCGTAGGCGGGCTTGGCGCAGCTCGCCAGCAGGGCGGCCATGGCGGGGAGGACCAGTCGGGAGAACGCGTGATGATTCATGTGCGGCTGGACGGAGATATACCCGCGATTGGCAGGCGGCACAATCACCGTCTGAGCTCTGCGGAAAAGAGGATGCGAAAGCCGGCCGCCGCCCCGGAGCCGCTGTTCGCCCGTTAGGATCCGTTGCCGGTCATGACGAGCCGAGTCAGAAAGCACAGACAAAGCCGCGCCAGCGTCCTGGAGTGCGCTGGCCCTCCAGCGCTTTCGCGGGCGTCCTTGGGATTGCGCAAGCTCCCACGCCGTCGGGCAGGCCGTCGAGGTTGATGACTTCGATGTCGCTGACGGGTGCGTCGCTGGTGCATAGCCTGGACCGCAGGTCACTCGTCTTTTACGTGATTCCCCGACTCCTGGCTTGCCCGTCGGCTGAATGGATGAACCTTGGTGTCATGTCAGCCGTCATCAGCATCTCCAAACGTGGCACGCTCACATTGCCGAAAGAATTCTGGACGCAGCTGGGCCTCTTCTCCTCGGGTCGCATCGTGGCGCAGGAAACAAAGCACGGCATCTTGCTCCGCCCTGAATCCAGCCCGGCCACCAAAACCTACAGCAAGGCCAAGGTCGCGCGCATCGCCAGGGCCGCCGTCCAAAGGCGGTCCCCGCTCACTTCGCTTCCAGCACGACGCGGAAGCCGTGGTTGAGGAAGCGTGCTTCGGGCAGGTAACGGTTGCGGTAGGTGATGTGCAGCGTCTTGGGATCGCTGTCCTGGGAGGAGCCGCCGCGCAGGACGCGGGTTTTTTGCGAGGCATCCGCCCAGTCCTCGCACCACTGCCAAACATTGCCCGTCATGTCGTGCAGGCCCAGGCGGCTGGCCGGGAAGCTGCCGACGGGGGAGGTGTTCACAAAGCCGTCCTTGTAGCTTGCGATCACGGCTTTGACGTTGGGGTATTTCCCGGCGGCCAGGGCGGGCTGCATCTCCTCCCCGGCGAAGTTCCCCGCGTCCTTCGGCGGCGGCCATTGCGTGCCCCAGGGAAAAAGCCCCGGGATGCCCAGATGCTTCTCCGCCGGGGGCTTGTTCACATCCTCACGCGCCCCGATCTCCAGTGCGCAGCTCCATTCATGATCCGAGGGCAGGCGATAAGCCGCCTCCGCGCCGAGTTTCCCCGCCGTGCGCTCCCGCGTGGTCAGCCAGGCGCAGAATGCCTGTGCGTCGAACCAGTTGATGCCAATGGCGGGATGCGCGGGGCCTTCCTCAAAGCCCGTCTTCGGCCGCGTCTGGGCCTGTTCCTTCAAAAAAGCGTCAAAGTCCTGCGCCCGCACCGGCCACACGCTGAAGAGCACCCGCTTCCCAGTCGTCGGCCCGCCGGTGATGGGCACCGGCACGAACTTCATGCCGAGGGAGTTGGTGAAGGGGGCGTCTTTCGTCGCTGTTGCGGCGGAAGACTTGGACCCGCCCGCATCGCTACGCGAAGCGTTGCGGGCGGGGACAGGGAGATTGGGAGAGGAGGAGACGGCGGCAGGCTCGTCCAGCGGCACATAGACGATGTCACGGAAGTAGGCGTTGGCCGTGGCCCCGAAGTGCGTGAGGCCACGGTTCGGCAGCGTGGCGTCATGCACGGTTTCCAGCGGCTGGCCGTCCAGAGACACGGTGAAGTCATCGCCGACCGAGCGCAGTTCCACGCGCAGCCATTCCTCCGGCGCATACGGACGCGGCAGCGGTTTGGACAACAACACCCGTTCCGTGTCGCCGTTAGCGACCAGGAACTTGATGACGCCGGTGGGTGGATGGATGCTGAGCTTGTATTGCCGGGGAGCGGCCGGGGTGCCCGCGTCACGCACAATCACGTTGGCCCATTGCGCGTCGCGATTCATGCGCAGGGAGAAGCGGACGATGGAGTCGCGGTGGGTCAGCGGCTTGTTGTCCACCCGCACGGCCATCACCGAGGAATGAATGAGGAGCGCATCATCCTTCCAACTGATGCCCTTGGGAGTGCTGGTGAGTTTCTCCGGCGCATCCCAGAGGCGGATGGCACCGGGTTCGAGGGGGGCGGCTTTGGTTGCAGACGAAGGAGAAGAGGAGACCGGGAGACTTGGAGAGGGGGGGACGGCACCAGTCTTCCCTCTCAAATCCTTCACCTTCTCATCCACGCCCAGCAGGCGCAGGGCCTCAGCCTCGGGCAGGCCGTCGAGGTTGAGGACTTCGATGTTTCGGACGCTGCCCGCGCCAGTGAACGCGACACCGCCAGCCTGGAGGACTTGAGTGCTGGTGCCTGCCGGGAACGGCACGCCACGCACCTTGCCAAAAGACCGCTCCCCGATCACGGCAAACTCGACCGGCACCCACTCGCCCGGCTGAATGAGCTGCTTCGGAAACTGAAGCAAGGCCAAGGTGGGCATTTGATTCTGGGCCGGGAGTTGGATCTGGAGCCGTGCGTCGTTGGCAAAGAACTCCATCTGACGGCTGCCTTCCTTGCTCCAGCGGAGCTTGGCGGGAAAGAATTTACCCTCCGCTTTCCTCATTTCCGCCCGGACGGCGATGTTGCGCGCCTGGATGCCAGGCAGGTTGAAGGCACCGTCAATGCTCACACTTCCGTCGGCCTCCAACTGTGCTTTCTGGGAGGATGCTTCTGCAGCTGTGAAGAGAAGTTTCTGCCATGTGGGCTGAGCGGTGGAGGCGAGAGCAGCCGCTGGGAGCGGCTGGACTTCGACGGACTCGAACCAGGCGTCAGTCGCGTGGATGCCCCATTCACCAGCGACCTCGATTTGTTGGTCTTTCGCCTCGATCACGGTTTTGCCATCAAGCAAACAGGTGAGATTGCCGCCTTGGATGCGCAGTTCGAGCCGTAACTTATCGCCCTCCTTGAGCGGTCGTGGCAGGTTGTGCAGACCCAGTCGTTTCGGTGCCGAGGTGCCGCCTCCTGTATAGTAAAGATGAACGGCCTTTGCATCCGCAGCGGGACCAAACTTATAGTAGGTGCCAGCCTTGGCGGAGCGCATGATGACACCGCCGGTATGACTGTGCTGCCGAATCACAACCACCGAGCGGATGGCACCATCTGGACCAGGCTGCGGGCGTGTATTGGCCCAGTTGGTCATATGGACAAGCCCGTCTTTGAACTCACGCATCACCCCAGGTGATGGACCTTGCGCACTGTTTTCCCATTCCTGCTTCGCAAACAGCGGCTTCCAGCCAGACTCGGGGAGCGGCGGGGCAAGGAGCGGCGTGTTTTGAACCGCCGGGGTGGGGGCTGGCGGGGCAAAGCCTGGGGTGGGGGCTGGCGGGGCAAAGCCTGGGGTGGGTGATGATCCTGGGGAGGTGGCGGCAGCCTGGGACGGCGGTTGCAAACCGCCGCTCCTTGGGGCGGTGTCGCGCAGCATGTAGAACGCGCCGACAGCGATGACGACCGCGCCGCCGATGAGGACGAGGAGGAGCGGGGTGCGGGATTTGGGTAGGGCGCTTTGTCCCAAAGCGCCGGACGGGGGCGTGGCGGGTGACGGCTGCTTCGGAGAAGCAGCCCTACCTGAATGCAGTGGAATACTGCTGAGCTCGGTCTTCACCTCGCTGGCCTTTTGATAGCGCTCCGCGGGATCGTTCTGCATGGCGCGGCTGACGACGGCGTCCCACTGCGTGGAAACCGGGGCGCGCTGCGAGGGCGGACGCCAGACGCCGCGTGGCAGGGCACCGGTGATCATCTGGTAGATCATGACGCCAAGCGCATAGATGTCGGCGCGGTGGTCCACGGGCGTGGTGGGGTCGAACTGCTCGGGCGCGGCGTAGTCCGGCGTGCCCATGCCGGTGCCGGTCTGGGTGCGGAAGCCGGTCTCCGCGTGGTCAAAGTGCTTCGCGAGGCCGAAGTCGGCCATCTTCACGCGGCCATCGCGCGTGAGCATGATGTTGCTGGGCTTGATGTCGCGATGGACGATGCCGTGGTCGTGCGCGAACTGGAGCGCATCGCATATCTGCGGCAGCAGCGTGAGCGCCATCTCCTGCGTCATCTGCTTGCTGCGGATGACGTCCATGAGGTCGGTGCCATCGACCAGCTCCATGACGATGAAGAGGTAGTCCGGCCCGGCCTCGCCGAAGTCGATGACGCTGATGATGTTCGGGTGGTTCAGCTTCGCCATGGCCTGCGCCTCGCGCTCGAAGCGGGCCTCGAAGTCGTGGTCCTTCCCGACATCACGCCGCATGATCTTGATGGCGACGGGGCGCTTCAGCCGGACCTGCATGCCTTTGTAAACCGCGCCCATGCCGCCCGCGCCGAGGAAGTCGGTCACTTCATAAGCACCGGCGGGCAGCAGCTTCGCCAACTCCTCCGGCAGTGGCAGATCGACATTGCCGCCGGACAAGGTCGGCCGCGGACCCGAAAGCGGGATCGTGGCGGAGTCGGGATCGAAATTCGGATCGGGGGAGTCCGGCATGCAGCGGGATGTTTAACGCGGAGTGGACGCAGGAGTCAAGCTGCGTGGAATCAGTGCCAGGCTTGTGGATGAATGGAGAGGCGGTGCTCGTTTAGTTGTGGGGCGCTCCAGTTGAGACTTCGAGGGCGACTCGCATGCCTCTCATTGGGGCACGGTTGTTGGGAGTGTCGCTGCTGCGGGCTCCGATCTTGACTCTGGCAGCGGTGACAAAAGTGCTGCCACGGAAGGTGCGGCGTTGTTTGTCTCCCGGTTCGTCGGTTTGGTAGTAAAGGTCGTCACACCATTCAGCCACATTACCCGCCATGTCATAAAGACCGAGCGGGTTCGAAAGGAAGGATGCGACGGGGGCTGTGTACGGGTGGTCGTCGCGGTGGTTTTCCATCGCCATTTGATTTGCGAACATCTTTTTGTCAGCCGTCTCAGCCCCGCTGAAATTTGCGGTGGCGGGTTCATCGGCCAGTGCGTGCGCGCCCCGGTTTTTGTAGCTTGGGGACTTGGAGCCGTCCTCCAAGCCGCCAATTCCTGCCGCGCAGCTCCATTCGTGATCACTTGGGAGGCGATACTTGTCCTGCGGGCCGATCGTCCCGGCCGCGCGCTCTTTGTTGGTGAGCCAGGTGCAGAAAATGCCAGCATCTTGCCAACTGATATTGACGGCCGGATGCGCCGGCCCTTGCTCGAAAGGAGTCTTGGGCCACTCGTGCTTCCTCTCCTTCACAAACACCTCGTAATCCTGCACCCGCGTCTCCCACACGCTGAAGAGCACGCGCTTTCCGTCCGCCGGTCCGCCGGTGATGGGGACGGGGACGAACCGCATGCCAAGAGAGTTTACGAAGGGGGCTTCTTTCGTGGCGGTGGCGACGGAAGACGATGAGACTTGCTGACTTGGAGGGGGAGAGACGGCGGCGGTAGAACCTGAGGGCGCAATCACGCAGCGAAAACCCAGGATGATGTTTTGAAAGCTGGGCGGGTGTTTGTCGCGAAAGGCCAACGACAGCTCATTGCGCAAATTTTTGCCCCAGGAGGCTCCTCTCGTGACCCGGCTTTTCTGCGTCGCATCATACCAGTCCTCGCAATACTCCGAGACGTTTCCACTGAGATCGAAAAGACCCAGCGAGTTGGGCGGAAAAGATCCTGTCGGTGCCGTCCGGGCAAAGCCATCCCAGTAGCCCTTCAGAATCCCCTGAGTCTTGAAGAACAGGACCCCATCCATTTCTTCGCCGTGGAAATTGCCCGCTCCAGGAGGAGGGGGCCATTCACTACCCCAAAGAAAAACATCCGCCAGATTGTGGGTTTTTTGCTGGGGTGGACTCGCCGCGTCCTCACGCCCACCCATGCCCGCCGCGCAGCTCCATTCGTGATCGCTGGGAAGACGATAGACCTCTTGCGTGCCGAGTCTGCCCGCTGTGCGCTCGCGCCCTGTCAGCCAAGCGCAGAAAGCGACCGCATCCAGCCAGTTCACGTTCACCGCAGGATGCGTCAGGTCTTGGTCGAAGGGCGGCTTCATCCACGTGCGTTTCGTTTCTTTAACAAACATCTCGTAATCCTGCACCCGCGTCTCCCACACACTGAAGAGCAACCGTTTCCCATCCGTCGGCCCTCCGGTGATCGGCACGGGAACGAACTTCATGCCGAGGGAGTTGATGAAGGGAGTGTCTTTGGTGGCGGGTGTGGAAGCAGATGCGGATGCATTGGTTTCGCTGACGCGCCGCATCTCGATGCTGTGGAAAGTGGCGTGGCAGTCGTAAACACCGACGCCAAAAATCGTCTCGCCGGTCAGGTCGCCGAATCGCATCTTTCCGATGCCGCCACCCTGGCCCAGCCGCGACCAGTCCGCTGGAGTGCGGAAGACCTCCTCGTCATCGAGAAAGACGATCACTTCCTTGTCGCGCACCTGGAGGAGCACGGTGCAGGTCTTGCCTCGCGGCAGCCACTCCTTGCGCTTGGCCTTGAGGTTTGCGGGGTTGCCTTCCATCCTGAGCCACCGCTGGCCGTCGGCAAATTCAGGCAGTGCTGGATTGATGTAATCGATTGCGACATTAGCGCCGGTGTCTCCTTTTTCGAAGAAGAAGAACATCGCCCGGTGGTCTCCCTCACCACGGGTGATGCGGTAGCGCAGGTCGTAGTCGGTGCCGGGATCCTGCACCGGAAGGCGGCAGACGGCCCACGGAGCACGCTGAGGCTGCCGCCATCCATCGTCCACTCTCCGCGCATGGCATCGCGCTCCGGTTTGATGTGGGGGATGATGTCGGTCCACTCGGTGCCGATGGCGATCGCGGGTGTGGACCAGGTTCGCAACCCAGCAGCGTTTGAACTGGTGATCGGAGCCGGCTTGAGCTTGTCCCACGCCAAATAACCGCCCGCGAGCAGCACGCACGCGGCGGCGACGAGCAGCGGTGCGCGGCTCCGACTGTTCTTGCCTGGCTGAACGTCATCCTGTGAAGCGGATGACTTGATTTTCGTCACCGGTCGTCCTCCCGCCTGCGTGAGCGCCGTGGTCGAGCCTTTGGCGACGGTCATGCCTGCTGTTTTGCCGACCTGGGTGCCGTCTGCGGCCAGACGCGGCGCACCGATCGTGGGCGTGATGCCGCCGAGGTCCGTTTTGATCTCGCTGACGCTCGCGTAGCGGTCATGCGGGTCGGTTTGCAGCGCGCGGGCCACGATGTGGTCCCAAAACGCATCCACCGCCGCCTTTTCCGATGGCGGCTTCCACGCGCCGCGTGGCAGCGTACCGGTGATCATCTGGTAGATCATCACGCCCAGCGCATAAATGTCCGCGCGATGGTCCACACTCGCGTCTCCCATGAACTGCTCCGGCGCGGCGTAGTCCGGCGTGCCCATGCCATAGCCGGACTGTGTGCGGTAGCTGTTCTCCGCGTCGAAACGCTTCGCCAGGCCAAAGTCGGCCATCTTGATGCGGCCGTCGCGAGTGAGGAGGATGTTCGCCGGCTTGATGTCGCGATGCACGATGCCGTGGTCGTGCGCGAATTGGAGCGCGTCACAAATCTGTGGCAGCAGCTTCAGCGCCGTCTCCTGCGTCATCTGACCGCTGCGGATGACGTTCACCAAGTCGGTACCGTCAATGAACTCCATCACGATGTAGAGGTAATCCTGCCCCGCTTCGCCGTAGTCGATGACATTGACGATGTTCGGGTGGTTGAGCTGCGCCATGGCCAGCGCCTCGCGGCGGAAGCGCTCCTCGAAGCCCTGGTCCTTCGCACGGTCGCGCCGCATGATCTTGATGGCCACCTTGCGTTGCAGACGCACCTGGGTGCCACGATACACCGCGCCCATGCCGCCCGCGCCGAGGAAGCTCTCGACGGTGTAGTTGTCGCCCGGCAGCAGCGCGGCCAGTTCCTCCGGCTGCGGGATGTCGGGCTCCTGTCGGGTTCCCGTGGCCGGATTAGGGGCCGCCACCCGGATGGTGGCGTCGAGATCGGGCGCGTGATCAGGATCCGGCATGCGGTGGAAGTTTTAGCCCGGGAGCGACACAGGCGTCAAGCTGCGCGGCGAGGAATGCGCCGCGGTTTTCTATGAAGCTCGCTTCTGCTCAAAGAGCCACTTCCAGAATTCGGGATTCGCATATGTCTGCGTCCATGAATCGTGGCCGACACCGGGATAGATGGTGAGTTTGACCGGAGCGCCGATCTTCTTGAGCGCGTCGTGGATCTTGTGGCTGTTTTCGACCGGCACCGCGCCGTCCTTATCGCCGTGGAAGATCCACGCGGGCAGATGCTGGATGCGTTTGGTCATGATCCAGCGCACGCCGGCGCCGCCGCAAATGGGCGCGATGGCCGCGTAGGTGTCCGGGTACTCAAACGCGGTGTCCCAAGTGCCGAAGCCGCCCATGCTGAGGCCGGTGAGATACACGCGGCTGGCGTCGATGCGCTCCGTTTTGATGAGATGATCAGTGACGGCCTTCACGCCGTGCGGATTCCACAGATTGTCCGGCTCGCACTGCAAGCTGGCGATGACGGCGGGAAACTTCTGCCCGGCGGCGATGAGTTTTGGCGGGCCGTGCTTCTTCAGCATTTCGAGGTCGTTGCCACGCTCGCCGCTGCCGTGCAGGAAGATGACGAGCGGCCATTTCTTCTTTGCATCGGCTTCGTAGCCCTCGGGTTTGCTCAGCAGGTAGCTGTAATTGACCTTGATGACAAAATCACCGCTGAAGTTCTGCGGCGTCTGCGTATCAGCGAGAGCGAAAGCGGCGGTGGCGAGGAGAAAAGCAATCGTTTTGACCATGCGAGCCAAACGAAGCGCGTGAACGAGCACTTACGACGGTCGTGATTTTCCGGTGCCGGGCAGGGCGCTGAGGAAGAAGTAGCGCGGGGAGCTGAGCAGGTCGCCGGTTTCACGCAGGGCCATGCAGAAGAGCAGTTCGTTGATGCGTTCGTGCGCTTGGCCGTGGTTTTTGAGGTGATCTTCGAGGAAGTGGCGCAGACGTTTGTTGGCGTTGAACTCCGTGGGCACGCTGCCGAGGTTCAGCAGTAAAATGAGCAGCAGGACTCCGGCGGCGATGAAGATGGCGTTGCGCGGGATGAGGATCTTGAACGCCGTGAGCGCGATGATGACCAGCACGGCGAGCGTGGGCAGGTAGCGGCTGATGCGGATGCAGCTTTGCCGCCACTTCAGCTCGCCGAGACTGTCGCCGGTCTGCAAGGCGTGCGCGGCCTCATGCAAGGCGATGGCCCAGGCGCTGAGCGTGGTGTCTTTGGCGATATCACTGCGCAGAAACAGGCGGCGGCGCACGGGATCGAAGTAATTGGTGACGAGGGCGTCGTGCTCGACGATCTGCACGTCCTCGATGCCCTCGGATTTGAGGAAGATGAGGGCGATCTCGCCGCCGGTGTGCGCCGTGGGCGCGTTTACCCGCGAGCCTTTGCTCATCATGCCGTCATGCCGTCCCTGCGCCCAGCGGACGAGGGCAAGACCGGCGAACAAGACGACTCCGATGAGCAGGAACGGCATGCGTGGACACTGGCAGCCAATCGAGCGTCAGGCAAATCGTGTGTGCGGTGTTCTTGCGGGAGGCGTGGGCGCATGGTTGGATGGCTGCATGAGCCGTTTCGCCGTCCTGTCCGCCGTTTGTCTTTGGAGCACCACCGTTCTTGCCGAGGACATTCTCGGGCAGGGTGAGTTCCGCTATCGCGTGGTGCCAAACTGGGGACGCGAGGCTTTGGCGCAGGTGAGCGTGAAGAACGGCCACGCCGTCGCGATTGATGCTCAAGGACGGCTGCTCTTCCTGACCGACGATGCGCGGAACAATGTGGTCATTCTGGATGCGAAAAGCGGTGCGTTGATCAAACACTGGACGGCCCGCATGCCTGGAGCACACGGGATGAGTCTCGTGAAGGAGGGGGAGCGCGAGGTATTGTTCATCACCGACACGCAACTGAATGAAGTGCGCAAGCTGACGCTCGATGGCGAGGAGTTGGCGGTGTTTCCCTGGCCTGCAAACGCGAAGCTGCATGCGGATGCGAAGGAATACCGGCCCTCGAAGACGATTCACTTTCCAAATGGCGAGTTCGCGGTCTTCGACGGCTACGGGAAGGATTACATCTTCCATTACAATGCCGATGGCACGCTGATCCGCGCCTGGGGTGGCAACATCGGCGATCCAAAGGACCAATTGAAGCACTGGGGGCCGCATGGCGGCGCGTTTGATGATCGCGACGGCACGCCGCGTGTGGTCATCGGCATGAGCGATCAGCAGGAGATCAGACGCTTCACCCCGGAGGGCCGTTTCATCGACCAGAGGCCGTTTCCCGGCGGCAATCCGCGCGACATCGTTATCTTCGGCAAATTCACAATCATCCCGCATCTCGGTGATCAGTGGCCCAAGGACAAAAACGCGCCAGGATTCATCTCCATCCTCGATTCGCAGTGGAAAGTCGTCTCAAACATCGGCGCACCGCCCGCAGTGTATGCAAACGGTGCATTGCAGCCGATGAGGAGTGATGGCAAAACATTCATCCATCCGCATGGCGTGGCGGCGGATGCGACTGGGAATCTTTATGTGGCACAGTTTGCCTCGCCTGCGGCCCCGTTGCTCAAGCTGGAGCGGGTGAAGTAGCTGCAACTTCCCGCCTGCAGGCTGGTTATTTAAACCCGATGAAAACAGAGCCCAGCCCCAAGGTTGCCAAACCAGCGCAGCAGCGGAAAATCCCCGCCATGCGCCTCCTGGCCCTTGTCTCCGTCCTTGCCGTCACCGCCGCCGCCCAGCAGCCGGAAGGTGACAAGCCGCCGCCGCCCAAGCCGGGCGAGGGTGGCCCGCCAAGGCGTGAAGGGGAACATCGCGGTCCTGGTGGACCGGGAATGCTGCCGGGCATCGGTGGCAAGCCACGAGGTTTCGATGGCTTCGAAAAACTGTCCGAGGATGAGCGTGCCAAGGTGCGCGCCGCTTTTGAAAAGGCCTGGCAGCGTCCTGAAGTCATCGAATCTCGCGACAAGGCGATGAAGGCCAACGAGGACATGCGTGAAAAACTGCGTGTGGCCGTGCAGGAAATCGATCCCGAGGTGGCGAAGATTCTCGAAAAGGTGAAGCCGCCGTTTCCGATGGACCAGCGCGGCCTGCCGGAGATGCCAAAACCCGACTCTCCCGAGTTTGCGCGCATGGCGGCAATCCGCCTCGGCGCGGAGATGTTGTCCATGTCGAGGCCGGAACGCCGTGAGGAGACGCGTCGTTTTCATGACCGCATCATTCAACTGCCGCGTGTGAAGGAAGCGCTGGCCAAGCTGGAGCAGATGCCGCCCGCCGAACGTCTGGAGGGTCTCAAGAAACTGCGTGAGGTCTATCGCGAGGTGACCGGCGAGGAGTTCAGGAAGCTGCGCGAGAAGTTCACAGAACCCAGAGAGGGCAAGGATGGAGGCGGTGGATTCCGTCGTCCGCCAGTGGACGTCCCCCAGCCGTCTGAGCCTGTGAAGAACTGAAACGGGTGCGCATTCCCTTCATGCGTCTGTTGGCTTTCATCCTGCTGCTCGTCGGCGCGGAAGTTTTTGCCGGAGACTTTCGCGTCCACGGCTCTATTGCAGGTCGTGTTGAAAACGACGGCACCGTTCGTGTCGGCGGCAGCATCGCCGGCAAGTTCGAAAACGGCGGAGACATCCGCGTGCGTGGCAGTCTCACAGGCCGCATCGAAAGCGACGGCTCGATCCGCAAGAACGGCAGTTTGATCGGCAAGGTCGAAAACAACGGCGATGTCCGTAAAAGCGGCAGCATCGTCGGGCGCATCGAGTCGAATGGGGATGTGCGTGACCACGGCAGCATCGTGGGGCGCGTAGAGGGCATGACGAAGGAGCAGGCGGCTGCGCTGTTCTTCTTCGACTTCTTTGACATCCGCTGACAAAAAAGCCCGGCTTATTCGGCCGGGCTTTCTCAGTCAATCAACACGCGAGGCTCAATCCCCGCCACCAGCGACCTTCGGCGAGTTGCCGAGGGCTTCTTTGACGGCGGCGACGGCGTAGTCGCGGTTGAGCTTGGTGATCCAGCGGACGCTGATCTCCTTCGGGCAGGCGGCTTCGCACTCGTATTGGTTGGTGCAGTTGCCGAAGCCTTCCTTGTCCATCTGGCGGACCATGCCGAGCGTGCGGCGGTCCTTCTCGGGCTTGCCTTGGGGCAGAAGGTTGAGTTGACCAGCTTTCGCGGAGACGAAGAGCATGGCGCTGGCGTTTTTGCACGCGGCCACGCAGGCGCCGCAGCCGATGCACGCCGCAGCGTCCATCGCAGCGTCGGCGACTTCTTTGCCGATGGGCAGGGCGTTCGCATCCTGCGGGGCACCGGTGCGCACGGTGACGAAACCACCGGCCTGCTGGATGCGATCAAAGGCACCGCGATCGACGACGAGGTCTTTGACGACGGGGAAGGCCTTCGCACGGAAGGGCTCGATCCAGATCGTGTCGCCCGTGCGGAACTTGCGCATGTGAAGCTGGCAGGTCGTGGTGGCCTTTTCGGGGCCGTGCGGGACGCCGTTGATCTGCATGGAGCACATGCCGCAGATGCCTTCGCGACAGTCGTGGTCAAAAGCCACGGGTTCCTGGCCCTTCGAGATGAGGCGCTCGTTCACGATGTCCATCATTTCGAGGAAGGAGGCATGATCCGGAATGTCCGGAGCATCGATGTCCTGGAAATGACCGGGCTGGCCTGCGTTCTGACGCCAGACTTTGAGGTGAAGATTGAGTTGGGACATGGGACGTTGAAAAAGGCGTTATTTGTAGCTGCGGACGGCGAGGTGGACTTCTTCGAAGGTCAGCGGCTCTTTGTTGAGCGTGGGCTTGCTGAAGTCGCCGGTGTATTCCCAAGCGGCGGCGTAGCAGAAGTTTTCGTCGTCGCGTTTCGCCTCGCCATCGGGGTATTGGTGCTCGGTGCGGAAGTGGCCGCCGCAGCTTTCCTCGCGGTTCAGGGCGTCGATGCAAAGCAGCT
>Ga0315900_10008316_pt1 | contig 13372 bp, 12 predicted proteins | sample LakEriMetagenome_FD_203521 | JGI IMG/M metagenome (GOLD analysis project Ga0315900, IMG submission 203521) | Freshwater fungal communities from buoy surface, Lake Erie, Ohio, United States - Buoy 12 MA114 | ecosystem: Environmental > Aquatic > Freshwater > Lake > Lake biofilm | place: USA: Lake...
TCGGCTCATGGAAATGCGGTACGGCGGGGGACGCGCGGGCGTGTATTCTGCCGCTCGTGATGACCTGCCGATAGGTCGGCGGGCCGGGGAGTGGATGCCACGATGAGCCTCGTCTACGCGGTGCTGGGACTCGCGCTGCTGCAGTTCCTGCTGTTCGGCATGGCGGTCGGCTGGGCGCGCGGCCGCTACGGCGTACAGGCGCCGGCCACCACCGGTCACCCGGTGTTCGAGCGCTACTACCGCGTGCAGGCCAATACGCTCGAGCAACTGGTCGTGTTCGCGCCGGCGCTGCCGCTGTTCGCGTACTACGTCAGCGTGCAGTGGGCGGTCGCGCTCGGGCTCGTCTACCTGGTCGGCCGCTTCGTGTTCTTCGCCGCGTACGTGAAGGACCCCGCGAAGCGCGGGCTCGGCTTCCTGCTGTCGTTCGGTCCGAACGTGGTGCTGCTGCTCGGCGGTCTCGGCGGCGCCGCGCTCGCCGCCTTCCGCTAGGAAAAGGGGCGAGACCCCGTTTTCCACCGGGTGGAAAACAGGGTCTCGCCCCTTTGCTCAGACGATCGGCAGTCGGCGGACGCGCCGACCCCGCAGCCGCGAGACCGCGTTCGCCAGCGCCGGGATCACCGGGGGCAGGCCGGGCTCGCCGATACCCCCGAGCGTCTCGCCGGAGCGCACGAACCGCACGTCGATCACGGGCGGCGCCTCGCCGATGCGCAGCAGCCGGTAGGCGTCGAAGTTGCGCTCGACGGCGCGGCCACCGTCCACGCGCACCTGCTCGTACAGGGCGGTCGAGAGGCCCTGGATCACGCCGCCCTCCACCTGCGCGCGCGCCTGATCCGGCAGCACCACGTCGCCGCAGTCGAGCGCGACGGTCACGCGCAGCACCTGCGGCTGCCCGTTCGCCAGCGTCGCTTCGACCACCTGCGCGCACAGGCTGCCGTAGCACTCGAAGTACGCGAAGCCGCGCGCCACGCCCTTCGCCGGCGGCGTGCTCCAGTTCGAGGCCTCGGCGGCTGCGTCGATCACCCGCAGCGCGCGTGCGTCGTGCGCGAGCAGCTTGCGGCGCAGCGCGACCGGATCCTGGCGCGTGGCGAGCGCGATCTCGTCGAGGAAACACTCGAGGAAGAACGCGTTGTGCGTCGCGCCGACCGCGCGCCACGGCGCCATCGGGATCGCGAAGTGGCGCAGCGCGTGATCGACCTTCAGCGCGCCGAAGCGGTAGCGCTGGTCCGCGAGGTTCTGCACCGAGGCGCCGTCCGGCTGGCCGGGGCGCAGCGGCGTCGGCAGGAACTCGGTCCACAGCGACGGGCCGGAGACGCGCGCGTGCACCGCGACCACGTTGCCGTCGGCATCCACGCCCGCGCGCAGCCGCGCCATCTGCGCGGGCCGGTAGAAGCCGCGCGCGAACTCGTCCTCGCGCCGCCAGAAGAATTTCACCGGCCGCTGCACCGCGAGCGCGGTCGCGACCGCGGGCGCCATGCCGTCGTCGGCGAGCCGACGCCCGAAACCGCCGCCGAGCGGCAGCGTGTGCAGGCGGATCTTCTCGGCGGGCAGCTTCGCGGCTGCGGCCGCGGCGTTCAGCGCGCGGTCCTGCGCCTGCGTCGGCGCCCAGACGTCGAGCGTGCCGTCGGCGTTCGGGCGTACCGTGCAGCTCCACGCCTCCATGGGTGCATGCGCGATGAACGGCACCTCGTAGTCGCCCTCGATCGTGCGGGCGGCGCGGGCGAAGGCCTCGGCGAACTTCGGCGCGTCCTTCGCCACCAGCGCTTCGGGGCTGCCGAGCCCCTCGCGCATCGCCGCGCTGATCGTCGCGCTCGACACGCTCGCGATCGGCGGCGACTCGAATTCGACGTCGAGTGCATCCGCGCCCCGCATCGCGGCCCACGCGTTCGTCGCGACGACCGCGACGCCGCCGGGCACGCGGACCGCGTCGACGACGCCCGGCACCGCTCGCGCGCGCGCGGCGTCGAAGCGCGCGACGTCGGCCTTGTACACGGGCGACATGCGGCCGCACGCGTGCAGCATGCCGGGCACGCGGAAGTCGGCGCTGTAGACGGTGCCGCCGGTGGACTTGTCGCGCGAGTCGAGCCGCGGCATGCCCCTGCCGACGAGCTTCAGCGAACCAGCGTCCTTGAGCTGCGGCGTCGCCGGCACGGGCAGGCGCGCCGCCTCGGCCGCGAGCTCGCCGAAGCCGAAGCGACGACCGGACGCCCCGTGGTACACGAAGCCGTCGCGCGCCTCGAGGCTCGCGGGCTCGACGCCGAGACGCGCGGCGCCCGCCGCCACCAGCATCTCGCGCGCCTGCGCCGCCGCGGTCCGCAGCGGCGTGTACCACGAGCGCACGCCCCACGAGCCGCCGCTCGCCATCGAGCGCGGACCCTGCGCGGGCCCGCGGCGGAACGGGTCGGCCGGCAGCGGCACCACCACGCGCACGCGCGCAGGATCGGCGTCGAGCTCGTCCGCGACGATCAGGGCGTGCGCGGTGTGCGTACCCTGGCCCATCTCGGTGGTTGGCGACGACAGCGTGATCGCGCCGCTCGGGTCGATCACGAGGTACGGGGTCAAGCCGGCAGGTGCGGCGCCGGCGACCGCGGTCGGCTCCGGTGCGGCGCCCCGCGCCCCCCCTGCGGGCAATGCGACCGCGACGACGAGGCCACCCGCGGCGGCGAGGAATTCACGACGGTCGAACGAGGCGGCCATGCGCGTGCTCCCGGAGCGACCGGCGAGGTGCCGGCTGGCGGATTCTAGCCTCGCGCCCTAGCCGTTGGCCTGCGCCGGCGGGCCGCCGCCCCGGCTCTCGCGGTCCTTGCGCATCCGGAGCTCCGCCACGCTGACGAGGTCCCGCGGCTCGTGGCCGTCCTGCGGGCCCGAGGCCGCGCCGACGTGCACACTGCAGCGGATCGTGCGTACGCCGACCGAAAGCGGCGCGGCGTGCACCGCGCTGCGGAGCCGCCGGCCCGTGGCCACCGCCGCGCCGAGGTCCGCACCGGGCAGCAGCACCGCGAACTCGTCGCCGCCCCAGCGCGCGGCGACGTCGGTGTCGCGCAGACCGCGCTTCAGCACCTTCGCGACCAGCCGCAGCGCGGCATCGCCGGCGGCAGGGCCGGAGCGGGCGTTCAGGTTGCCGAGCCCGTCCACGTCGAGCACCAGCACGCCGTAGGGCACGCGGCGGTTCGCCGCCTGCTCGTGCTCGCGCCGCAGCGCGATCTCGAACACGCGGCGGTTCGCGAGCCCGGTCAGCGGGTCGCTCTCGCCGGCGTGCGCCGCCCGCTTGCGCGCGCCCAGGATCGCGGTGCCGAGCTGGGCCGTCAGCCACGCCACCAGCACGAACGGCGCGATCGCGCCGAACAGCCGGCCGGCGAACGCGGGCGTCGCGACCTGGAGCCCGGCTCCCCACGCCACGAGTGCGTAGGCGGCCGCCACCGTCAGCACCAGCGCGGCCAGCCCGAGGCCCGGCAGCACGAGTGCGGCGAGCACGATCGGCAGCAGGTAGAGGCTGAGCAGCGGGCTGTCGGCGCCGCCGGTGTGCCACAGCACGAAGGTCACGAACGCGACCGTGGTCCACGGTTGCAGCGCGAGCTTCAACGCGGCGTGGTCCGGCAGCACGCGCGAGGCGCGGAGCAGCAGGTGCACGGCCGCAAAAGCGGCCATCGCGGCGAGCAGCGGCTCCGGAATGCCGCGGTCGGGCGCGGCCACGTGGTAGAGCACGATCACCGCGAGCACGAGCCAGTCCGCGAGCGCGACGTGGCGCACCAGCGAATCGACGTCGTGCCGTTCCTGCGGCGTATAGGCGCGGCGTTCCTCCATCCGCGGGAGGATACGCGAGGCCCTGCGGGCGATCAGCCGTGGTGCGGACGCACGGTCAGGGCGCGACGGGCTCCGGCTTCGCGGCCGCCTGCGTGCGGTCCGGCACGGAACCGGCGGCGGCGGCGGTCGGCGTCGCGGGCGACCCGACGAGCAGTTCGCGCGGTTCGCCCTTCAGGGTGCCGAGCGCGATCGCGACCTCCGGATCCGAGGCCGCATGCCGCGTGCCGCCCGTCGCGAGCGACGCGGGCTCCAGCTTCACGAGGTCGCGCGGCACCACCACGTCCGGGCGTACGCCCTTCTCGTTGATCGACTCGCCCGAGGGCGTGTAGTACCGCGGTGTGGTGATCTTGAGGGCACGGCCGCCCGACAGCGGCATCACGGTCTGCACCGAGCCCTTGCCGTAGGTGGTGCGGCCGACGATCGTGGCGCGCCGGTTGTCGCGCAGCGCGCCCGCGACGATCTCGGAAGCCGAGGCAGAGCCGGCGTTCACGAGCAGGGTCAGCTTCGCGCCCTCGAGCAGGTCGCCGGGCGCGGCGCGCATCGTGAACTCCGCGTCCACGGCGCGGCCCGAGGCCGAGACGATCACGCCGCGGTCCAGGAACGCGTCGGCGACGTCCACGCCGGCCTCCAGCACGCCGCCGGGATTGTTCCGCAGGTCCAGCACGAGTCCCTGCAGCCGCCCGCCCGCCTCGGCGGCGAGCCGCCGCACGACGCGCTCCAGTTCGGGCATGGTGTGGTCGCTGAAGTGCTCGAGTCTCACGTAGCCGTAGCCCGGCTCCAGCAGTTCGCCGCGGACGGTGTGCACCTGGACCTGGCCGCGCTTCAGCTCGAAGCCCAGCGGCGCCGCGACGCCTTCGCGTTCGACCACCAGCTTCACGACGGTGCCGGCGCGACCGCGCAGCCGGCGCGTGATCGCGTCGAGGTCCTGCGCGTCCACCGCGTCGCCGTCCACGCTCACGAGGCGGTCGCCCGCACGCACGCCGGCCCGTGCGGCGGGCGAGCCCTCGACCGGGTCGCCGATGCGCACGTGCCCGTCTTCCGCGACGAGTTCGAGACCGACGCCCGAGTAGGCTCCGGTGGTGTTGATGCGCACGTGCTCGTACTCGGGCGCGTCGAGCAGCGTCGAGCAGCGTCGAGTGGGAATCGAGGCTCGCCACGAGGGCCTTGACCGCCTTCTGCATCAGCACGCGCTCGTCCACTTCGTCCACGTAGTCGCGCTTCACGCGCGCGAGCACGTCGGACAGCAGCCGCGCCTCCTCGTACGGCAGCGCGAGCGAGCCGGTCGATCGCTCCGCGACGACGTCGGTGCTGATGGAGAGCGCCGCGCCGAGCGCGACGCCGACGCACGCCGCGAGCGCCGTGCGCGCGGACGAACCGATACGTGCGCAGAGCGAGGTTGCGGACAGGCGGTTCTCGTTCATGGGAACGAGCCTAGTCTCCGCTCCCGCTGGACGTCCGCGAAGAATTCGTAATTTTCGCGGGGGCGCGGCGCGCGCCGCGACCGCGTCAGCCGGCGAGCAGGGCGGCGTCGAAGGTGCCGCTCTCGGCGCCCGACTGCGCGAGCACCTCGTAGAGCGCGAGGTCGACGAGCACGTCCGCGAGCGGCAGCGGCTTGCCGATCGCGAAGCCCTGCCCGTAGTCCACGCCGACGCTGCCCATCCGCATCCGCAGGTCGTCGGTTTCGACGCACTCGGCGACGGTCGTGATGCCCATCGAGCGCGCGAGCTGCGCGACGGCCCTGACGAGTGAGTCCGAGCGCGGGTTGGTCGCCGAGTCGCGCACGAACGAGCCGTCGATCTTCAGCACCGCCACCGGCAGGCTCTTCAGGTACGCGAGCGACGACTGGCCGGTGCCGAAGTCGTCGAGCGCGAACTGGCAGCCGAGCGCTCGCAGGCGCTGCATGAAGAGTTCCGCCTTCTCGAGGTTCGAGACCGCGGCGGTCTCGGTGAGCTCGAAGCACAGGATGTCCGCCGGGATGGCGGCGGCGCGCAGCGCCTCCTCGATCGCGTCGGCCATCGCCGGGTCGCCGACGGACTGGCCCGACAGGTTCAGCGCGAACCGCGCCACGCGGTTCTGCAGCGCGGACCGGTGGGCACCGAGCTGCGCGAGCGCCTTCGCGACCACCCAGCGGTCGATCGCCGGCATCAGCCGGCAGCGCTCCGCGGCGGACAGGAACTTCGCCGGCGGCAGCAGCTCGCCGCTCTCGGTCTCGAGCCGCAGCAGGATTTCGAAGCGCGGCGCCGAGGGACCGACCGCGAGCGGCAGGATCGGCTGCGCGTACAGGCGGAACCGGTCGGCCGCGAGCGCTTCCTTGAGGCGCGCGACGACGTGCACGTCGTGGTGCCGGCGGACCATGCTCTGGTCACCGTCGTGGAACGACTCGACGCGGCCGCGCCCGCGATCCTTCGCCGTCTTGCAGGCGATTTCGGCGGTGGCGAGCGCGTGCGACAGCGGGTGCTTCGAGTTCGCGGGCAGCGGCGCGACGCCGCAGCTGACGCTGACCTCGAGGTTGCCGTCGGGACGTGTCTGCGACAGCGCGGCCGCGCCGGCGCGCAGTTCCTCCGCGACGCGGCAGGCCGCATCCACGTCCGCGTCCGGCAGGAACAGGGCGTAGCGGTCGCCGGAGATGCGCGCCGAAAGGGCGCCGACCGGCGCGCGGCGGCGCACGACCTCGGCCACCTTCACGATCACCTCGTCGCCGACGTGCATGCCGAAGGTTTCGTTCACGACGTGCAGGCGATCGACGTCCACGTAGACGACGGCCGCCGGCGCCGGGGCCGTGCGCGCCTGCAGCAGCGAATCGACCTGCTGCTCGAACGCGGCCCGGGTCGACAGGCCGGTCGTGGCGTCGAAGCTGGTCACCAGGATGGACGCGATCTTGCGCGACAGCAGTTCCGCGAGCCGCGTGTGCCGCAGCTCGAAATCCGGCCCGTCGGCCGGGTTGAACAGCGCCAGGAAGCCGATCACGCGGTTCGACAGGTGCTTCACGGGCACCGAGAGGATCTTGTACGGCGGCAGCCGGTCCGCGGCGGCGCCCACCTTGTTCACGACCATGGGGCGCCGCTGCAGCTGCGCGAAGGTCATCAGGTGACGGTGCGTGCGCGTGACGACGTCCGCCTCGCCGCCGCGCGGGGCGCCGCGGCGCGCACGCACCGCGGCGACGCTCTTCTCGGGGACGATCAGCGCGCCGAGCGCGCAGTCGAGATGCTCCACCGCGGCCTGCACCAGGCGGCCGAGCTCGTCGGCGTTGCGCGCCGTGCCGGACTGTTCCGCGGGGGCGTCGAGCAGCAGCTCGAGATCGCGGTCGCGGGACGACAGGTCGCGTGACAGCATGCCGATCGACGCGCGCATCGACAGTTCGCGCTGCAGGCACTCGAGCGCGGGACGCACGAGGCCGAGCAGGAGCGAGAACGGGCGCGGCTCGCCGTTCTCCCGCGTCAGCAGCGTGACGGCGGCGAGCGGCAGGCCCTGGTCGTCGCGCAGCCGGAAACCGTAGGCCGTCGCACCGTCGAACACGCGCGAATAGCCGTCGATCTCCTGGGGCGTGCCCGGCTGCGGCGTGGTCAGCTCGACGGCGAGCCGGTGCAGGTCGGGGTCGTCCTGGCCGTTCGCCAGCCAGAGCGCGTGGCCGCCCGCGCCGTACACGGCGAGGCCCTGCGAACGCGGCAGCAGCATGCGCAGCAGCTGGCCGTAGGATTCGAGATCGGAAGACGAGCGAGCCATTCCCTAGGTTACCGTCTGGGCGAGCGCGACCATGCGAGGCGATTCTCCGGGCGCCCTTGACGTGAACCGTCCGGTCCGGGGAATCCTGGATGAGATGATGCCGGTCTCGCGCCCGCAGGTCTTTAAATTAATCCGCAATTCGCGAGTGCGCGTCCAGTGACGCCGGCACCGTGACGCCCGTCACGGTTCGCCGCGCAACCAGGGCCGCGGGTCCACGGGCCGGGTGCCGCGGCGGATCTCGAAGTAGAGTTCCGGCCGGCCGCCGGTGCCGGCACCGCCGCTCGCGGCCAGCACGTCGCCCGGCCGCACGCGGTCGCCCACGTTGCGAAACAGGCGTTCGTTGTGGGCGTACAGGCTCAGCCAACCGCCGCCGTGGTCGAGGATCAACAGCAGGCCGAGCCCGGACAGCCAGTCGGCGTAGACGACCCGGCCATGGTAGGGCGCGCGTACCTGCGCACCTGGCTGCGTCTCGAGCAGCACGCCGTTCCAGCGCAGACCGCCCGGCCGGGCCGAGCCGAACCGCGCGACCAGCCGGCCGCGCGCCGGCCAAGGGAGACGGCCGCGGAGCTGTTCGAAGGCCTGCCGCGGCCCGCCCGGCGCGACGAAGCCGTCGTCGTCGCGGGCCAGCTGCTCGAGCGCAGCACGCAGCCTGGTGACCAGATCCTCGAGCGACGCTGCATTCGCCCGCAGCTCGCGCAGTTCCGTGTTCTGCGTGGCGATCCGGGCCTGCAGTTCGCGCAGCCGCTGGCCCCGCGCCTCGCGCGCCGCCTCGACCTCGGCGAGCCGCGCCGCACCGCGCCGCTCGAGTTCCGCCAGGCGCGCGGTTTCCGCGGCCAGTTCCTGGTCGAGCGCCTCGAGGCGCGCGGCCTGCTCGCGGATCGCGTCGAGACGCCCCGCCCGTGCCAGGCCCAGGCGTTCGTAGTACTCGAGCATCCGCCCCAGGCGCGCCGGGTCGTCGGCGCCGAGCAGCACCTTGAGCTGCTCCTCGCGACCGGCGAAGTAGGCCGAACGCAGCTGCGCGGCCAGCGCCTCGCGCTCGGCCGCGAGCGCCTCGCCCGCACGCCGCCGTTCGGCGTCGAGAGCGGCCCGCTTGCGCTCGCTCTCGGCCCGGGCGCGCCGGACTTGCTCGAGTGTCGCCTGCGCCTCGGCAAGTCGCCGGTCCGCGTCGCGCAGCTGGGCGGCCGCACCGTCGCGTCGGGCGACGTCGGCCTGTACGCGCTCGGTGATCTCGCGGATGCGCTCCCGCACCCGTGCCAGCTCGGTGCGCGCCTGCGCTTCCGAGCGGGTCGGCGGCGCCGTACGCGTACCCGCGGCGGCGGACTCCCAGGCGCGTTCGGCAGCCGCGACCGCCGGACCGGCGAGCGTCGCGGCCAAGCCCAACCCGAGGCCCAGGACGAGAACCGCCGCGAGTCCCGGCCGCGCCGGGGTCGCCCCGGGCATCGAGGCGCGTGCCGGGTCCCCGGCACGGGCGCATGCGGGACGGTCGCCGCCCCGAGACACGGGGCGACGCGCCGACGGGCCGGCGGCAGGCAGGGGGGGCGGTGGCACGGCGCGTACTGTAGAGCATCCCGTCCCGCGGCCGGGCTGCCGTCCCGGGGTCGCTGTATAATCCGCGGCCCCTTGGCCACGGCCCCGCCCGCGCCCCGCATGCAGCAGCTGCTCGAATACGTCTCCGCCCATCCGTTCCTGGCCTCGGCCGCGGTACTGATGCTGATCGTGGTGGTCGTGCACGAATGGCGCGCGCGCACGCGGGATTTCGCGTCGATCCCGCCGGCCGAGGCGGTGCGCCTGATGAACCAGGGCGGCGTGCTGATCGACATCCGCAAGCCGACCGACTACGTGAACGGCCACATCGCCGGCAGCCGCAACATCCCGGGCGAGATGATCGCCGAGGGTGCGAAGAATCTCGAGAAGTACAAGGAAAAGCCGGTAGTCGCCTACTGCGACACCGGGATGACCGCGGGTTCGGCGGCGCGGCACCTCGCGCGCCTCGGCTTCAGGCAGGTCTACAACCTGCGCGGCGGCCTCGCGGCGTGGCGGCAGGAAAACCTGCCGGTCGTGAAGGGCTGAAGGCGCGCCGATGGCACTGCCTGCCGTCACGATGTACGCGACGGGCTGGTGCCCGTACTGCGCGCGCGCCCGCGCCCTGCTCGACCGCAGGGGCATCGCGTGGACCGAGATCGACGTCGAGTCCGAGCCCGCGAAGCGCGCCGAGATGATCGCGCGGAGTGGGCGACGCACCGTTCCCCAGATCTGGATCGGCGAGACGCACGTCGGCGGCTCGGACGACCTGCACGAACTCGAGCGCCGGGGCGAGCTCGATCGCCTCCTCGGGCGCTGAAGCCCCGTTTTCCTTCCCAGAAACCCGGGCCCGCAGGGCCCCGCGACCACAGGACCGCACATGGCAGACGAGAACAACGCCGGCGCACCCGCCGACACGCAGCCGGGCGCCGCCCCGAACCAGCCCGAGATGGTGCTGCAGAACATCTACGTGAAGGACGCCTCGTTCGAGGCGCCCGCCGGCCCGAACATCCCGGTCGACAAGTGGAATCCGCAGTTCGGCCTGAACATGAACACGGCCGGCACGACCGTCGCCCAGGACATGCACGAGGTGGTGCTCACGATCACGCTCGAGGCGAAGCTCGCCGACAAGACCGCCTACCTCTGCGAGGTCAAGCAGGCGGGCATCTTCCTCGTGCGCGGCTACTCGACCGAGGAGGCCCGCCGCATCATCGGCGCGTTCTGCCCGAGCGTGCTGTTCCCGTACGCGCGCCAGGCGATCTCCGACATGATCACGCGCGGCGGTTTCCCGCCGTTCCTGCTGCCGCCGGTCAACTTCGACGCCCTGTTCCTGCAGTCGCTGCAGCAGGCGCAGCAGCAGCAGGCCGCGGCGCCGCAGCCCGCCGTCAACTGACGCTCGCCGCAGCGGGGACGCCGTGAGCACGCCGACCGCCGGACCGCGGGCGGACAGCGAGGCGCGGCCCGTTCCCCTCGCGCCGGCCCGCGCCCCGGTGGCGGTGCTGGGCAGCGGCTCGTGGGGCACGGCGCTCGCGATCCAGTTCGCGCGCGCCGGCCGCCCCACCCTGCTCTGGGGCCGCGACGCCGCGCTGCTCGCCACGTGCGCGAGCGAGCGCCGCAACGCCCGTTACCTCCCGGACGCCCCGTTCCCCGAGGGCCTCGTCGTCGAGCCCGACTTCGCGCGCGCGGTCGGCCGCGCGGTGGACGTGCTGGTCGCGGTGCCGAGCCACGCGTTCCGCGAAACGCTCGTGCGGCTGAAGCCGCTGCTCGGGCCCGGGCAACGCGTCGCGTGGGCTACCAAGGGCTTCGAGCTCGACACCGGGCGCCTGCCGCACGAGGTGGCGCGCGAGGTGCTGGGCGAAGGCGTGCCGGTCGCCGTGCTGTCCGGCCCCACGTTCGCGAAGGAAGTGGGCAGAGGCCTGCCGACGGCGATGACGGTCGCCTCGCCGGACGAAGCCTTCGCCGCGGAACTCGCGGTATCGCTGTCGGGGCAGAACTTCCGCGCCTACACCTCGCCCGACATCGTCGGCGTCGAGGTCGGCGGCGCCGTCAAGAACGTGCTCGCGATCGCCACCGGCATCGCCGACGGCATGGGCTATGGCGCGAACACGCGCATCGCGCTGATCACGCGCGGGCTCGCCGAGATGACGCGCCTCGGCGTGCAGCTCGGCGCGCGCGAATCCACCTTCATGGGTCTCGCCGCGCTCGGCGACCTCGTGCTGACCTGCACCGACGACCAGTCGCGCAACCGCCGGTTCGGCCTCGCGATCGCGCGCGGGCACACTGCGGAAGAGGCGATGCGCGAGATCGGCCAGGTGGTGGAGGGCGTGCAGGCCGCGCGCGCGGTGCGCACGGTCGCACGGCAGCACGGCGTCGAGATGCCGATCGCCGAGCAGGTGTATGCGATCCTGCACGAGGGCCGCCCCGTGCCCGAGGCGGTACGCGCCCTGATGGGGCGCGGACTCAAGCGCGAGTAGGCCGCCGCCCCGGCGGAACCCCGCCCCTCATCCGCCGGTGGCGTCGCGCTTCGCGTAGAGACGGTGCTGCATGCGGCGCACCGCCCACTCGCCCGCCGCGAGCACGCCGACGAGCGCGAGCGCGTAGGTCATCGTGTCGCCGCGGGTGAGGCCCATTCGCGCCCACAGCCACTCGAACCAGGCGAGGCCGGCGAGCAGCACGACACCGCCCACGAGGCAGGTGCGCGGCCACGCGAACAGCAGCGCGCCGACGACGAGCACCGCGGCCATCGCCCAGCGTTCGGCGGCAGTCGCGGAGAGACGGGACAGGCCGCTCTCCACGACCAGCATGTTCAGCTGGCCGCGGACCAGGAACCAGCCGACCATCAGCCGCACCGCGGCCATCAGCCAGGGCGCCACCTTCTGGCGCCACGCGGGCAGGTCGGAACCGGAGGTCGGGAGGATCATCGGGCGCCCGTGATCGACGCGGGATCCGCGTCGGCGAAGCCATTCTGCCGCCACGCTTCGTACACGACCAGCGCCACGGAGTTCGACAGGTTGACGCTGCGGTTCCCGGGCCGCATCGGGATGTGCACCACGTTCGCGGGCTCGACCCGCGCGAGCGCGGCCTGCGGCAGGCCGGTCGTCTCGCGCCCGAACAGCAGCGCGTCGCCGGGTTCGAAGCGCACGTCGGTGTATCGGCGCGGGCCGCCGGTCTCGATCGCGTACAGCGCGCGCGGCCGCACGTGGCGCAGGCAGGTCTCGAGGTCCGGCCAGTCCCGCACGCGCGCCATCTCGTGGTAGTCGAGCCCGGCGCGGCGCACCTGTGCGTCGTCGATCGAGAAGCCGAGCGGGTGCACCAGGTGCAGGCGGCAGCCCGTGTTCGCGCACAGGCGGATCGCGTTGCCGGTGTTGGGCGGAATCTCGGGTTCGTGGAGGATGACGTGGAACATCGCGTCGCGCGGCGGCTGGCGGTGCGGGCCGGTGGTCACGGGATTGCGGACCCGGGCTCCGCCGTCGGGCGCAGTCTAGCGCGCCTCGTGATGCCGTCCGACAGACCGTGCCCGGCGCCGCGATCATGCTGCGCGCGGGCAACTCCGGCGAGGGCGACCTCGGCCGTAGTGAGGGTGGCGTGATCTCCTGCCGATCGTTCGCTGATCGCAACCGGCGGCGACGGTCGATCCCGCCGGATCAGGGACTTGGGCGCGCGTCCGGCCGGCGGCGCGTCGCTGCCGGCGGCGGCTGCCGCGGCATCCGTCCCGGACTGCGCGCGCCGGCCGCGCACGGGGCGGGCCCCGTCAGCCCAGGCCCGGCCACCCCGCCGCGTATAATCCCGGCATGGCCTCGATTCCCCAGCCGACACCTTACGCCGGCCCTGCGCCGTCGCTGCGCACCACCTTCTGCGGCCTCGACTTCGCCTCGCCGATCGTGCTGCTCTCGGGCTGCGTCGGCTTCGGCGAGGAGTACACGCGCGTCGAGGGCTTCTCGAACCGCGAGGTCGGCGCGGTGGCGCTGAAGGGCACCACGCTGAACCCGCGGCTCGGCAACCCGCCGCACCGCGTCTGCGAGACGCCGTCGGGGATGATCAACGCGATCGGCCTGCAGAACCCCGGGGCGGAGGCGGTCGTGAAGAAGATCCTGCCGACGCTCGACTTCGCCGAGACGCGCTTCCTCGCGAACGTGTCCGGCTCGACGATCGAGGAGTACGTCGAGGTCGTGCGCCGCTTCGACGACTCCCCGATCGACGGCATGGAGATCAACATCTCCTGCCCGAACGTCAAGGAAGGCGGCGTGCAGTTCGGCAACTATCCCGAGATGAGCGCGCGCGTCGTCGAAGCCTGCCGCAGGGCGACGAAGAAGCCGATCATCACGAA
>Ga0315900_10008317_pt1 | contig 13370 bp, 11 predicted proteins | sample LakEriMetagenome_FD_203521 | JGI IMG/M metagenome (GOLD analysis project Ga0315900, IMG submission 203521) | Freshwater fungal communities from buoy surface, Lake Erie, Ohio, United States - Buoy 12 MA114 | ecosystem: Environmental > Aquatic > Freshwater > Lake > Lake biofilm | place: USA: Lake...
GGCCGACTGCATGTAGCCGTCGGCGTAGAAGTTGTGCGGATACCAGACGTAGGGGTAGTGGTAGAGCCGGTTCCAATCGTGGGTGTTGTAGGAGTAGCCCCACTGGTAGCCGAAGGCCTGCTGGCCGGCGGATGGCGGCTGGGCGTTCGCCGCGGTGGCGAACAGCGCCGCGGCGACGATCGCCCCGGCGGCAAGCATGTGCCGTTTCATCGAATGTTCCCCCTGAGAAACCGACTTCCGTTCCAGGTATCGGCCGCCCGCACGACCGTCCTTCACGGAAAAACCGGCATGGTCTCCCAGGCATCGATCGCCAGCCTGCGCATTTCCCGCCGTCCCACCGTCCCGGGCAGACCTCCCGGCGGCCGCCTGATACCGTAAGCGGCACCGCACACCCCCTCGCGAATATCGCCATGCAACCCACCGCGTCGAATGGCCAGTCGTCCCACGACCGGGGCTCGGAAGGCATTGGCAGCGCGTCGATCGACCTGACCGCGGTGCCGGTCGCCGATCGCGACCGCGTCTGGCTGGAGCAGGTGTATCGCGGCGACGATGCCCCGCAGGCCACGTTCCGCGCCATCCTCATGGGCGGCGTGATCGGCGGCGTGATGAGCCTCTCGAACCTCTACATCGGCCTCAAGACGGGATGGGGCCTGGGCGTGGGCATCACCGCCTGCATCGTCAGCTATGCCGTCTGGCAGTCGTTCCTGAAGCTCGGCCTGGCCCGAACGCAGATGTCGATCCTGGAAAACAACTGCATGCAATCGACGGCGACGAGCGCCGGCGTCTCCACCGGCGGCACGATGGTGAGCGCCATAGCGGCCTACCTGATCATCACGGGCGAGCACATTCCCTGGCCCGTGCTCACGGCCTGGACCGTCTGCCTGGCCGTGCTCGGCGTGGCGATCGCGGTGCCCATGAAGCGGCAGATGATCAACCGCGAGCAACTCACGTTTCCGTCGGGCGTGGCCGCCGCCGAGACGCTGCGCAGCCTCTACGCCGGCGGCGACACGGCCCTGCTCAAGGCTCGCAGCCTGTTTTTTGCGCTGGGTCTGGGCACGGTCGTGAAGTGGTTCGTGGAGGGCCATGCCGGGTTGATGAAGCGGCTGGGAACGCCCGCCTGGCTTCAGGTCGGGATTCCCGCCCATAGCGACCTGCCATTCACGATCGGCGGTGTCGCGGCGGGAAAGTACGGCCTCTCGCTGCCGGTCGACCCGCAGATGATGGCGGCCGGAGCCATCGTCGGGCTGCGCACCGCCGCGTCGATGGCGCTGGGGGCGGTGTTCCTGTTCGGGGTGCTGGGGCCCTGGCTCGACGGCCGTGGCGTGTTCGCCGAGATGCACGCGGCGGGCGCGCTGCCGCATGCCGAGGTGTCGCCGGCGGCGATCCGCAAGTGGGGTCTGTGGGCCGGGTCGGCGACGATGGTGGCGGCGGGCCTCACGGCCTTCGCCTTTCAATGGCGCAGCTTGGTGCACGCCATGGCGGGCCTGCGCACGCTGTTCGGACGCCGCTCGGCAGCGACCCACGATCCCGTGGCGCACGTCGAGGTGCCGGTGAGCTGGTTCGTGGCGGGGGCACTCGTCAGCGGCGCCGGATGCGTGGCCATCATGCGGCACGAGTGGTCGGTGCCGGTGTCTCTGGGGATCCTGGCGGTGCTGCTGGCCTTCGTGCTCAGCCTCGTGGCCTGCCGGGCCACCGGCGAGACCGACATCACGCCGATCGGTGCCATGGGGAAGGTGACGCAGTTGTTCTACGGCGTGGCGCTGCCGCAGCAGATGCAGGCCAACCTGATGACGGCCGGGGTCACGGCCGGCGCCGCCACGGCCGCGGCCGACCTGCTCACCGACCTGAAGAGCGGCTACCTGCTGGGGGCGAACGCCCGGCGGCAGACGCTGGCCCAGTCCGCCGGGATTCTCTTTGGCACGGTGGTGGTGGTGCCGGCCTGGTATCTGCTCGTCAAGGACGCGGCGGTGATCTCCGGCGACAATCCGCAGTTCACGGCCCCGGCCGCCAACGTCTGGGCGAGCGTGGCCGAGTTGCTCTCGCGCGGCATCGAGAGCCTGCACCCCACCTGCCGTGCCGGCATGCTCGTGGGCGGGTTGCTCGGCGTGTTGCTCACCGTGGCGGAAAAATACGCCCCGCGCCGCGTCGTGGCCTGGATGCCAAGCGCCACCGGCCTGGGGCTCGCCTTCGTGATCGAGTTCCACGACAGCATCGCGTTCCTCGTGGGCGCGCTGGTGGCCGCCGCCTACGCCCGGTGGCGGCCCGCGCAGGCCGAGACCTACGTCGTGCCGGTGAGCAGCGGCATCATCGCCGGCGAGAGCCTGATGGGCGTCCTGATCGCATTCCTCGGCGCCTTCGGCCTGCTGCGCAGCCACTGACGCCGACCCGGATCGCCAGCGCTAGCAGACTGTGGAACACGTCTGCCGGAGCAGGATGCGACGACGGCCACGTGGAACAAGGTCGGGGCTGACATTTTCCCCGGGCAGCTAATCCAGCGGCTTGGCGATGCGGTTGTCGGCACGGGCCGCCAAGCCGGCGTGGATGGTGGCGTCGACGTCGAAATCCATCGTCCGCACGCTGCCGTCGGCGAACGAGACGTTCCAGCCGGCCCGATGCGCGCTGCCGAATACGTTGGGCCGCGACACGCCCGTCTGATCCTGTGCCGGCGGGTCGTAGGCCCAGCGCACGTTGCTGCTCGAGTACCCGGCGAACAGCGCGCGGTTGTCACCGGCATCGCTGCCGGTCTCGTAGCGGTTGGCGGCCACGTACTTCTCGCCGATCAGGTAGGTGTTCGACAGCCCGTCGCGCATGATCGCCGGCGTGATCCTGCTCATCCGGTGCAGGATGCCATCCTGCAGGTCGGGAATGCCGTTGTCGGGCAGCACCAGCCGGGCCAGTGGGACCATGGCCCGCCAGTCGTCCCCCTCGGCGAGTGAGAGAGGATTGACGGCGATCGCCGCCATGTCGTCATCGCAGGAGAAGCAGGGCCCGATGTGATCGCCGTCGTGGTCGGCATGCCCCTGCTCGGTGGCCGAGAGGGACAGCGACTGGGTCTGATAGTTGCCCGCGTTGCCCTGCGGCACGTGGCAGAACGTGACCTTGGTGTCCGAGGCAACGAATGCGATCGCCTCCTCGAGCAACTCGATCGGCGGGCAGGTGGCCGTGGAGCCACCGTTGGCCGCGTAATCGCTGACGGTGCCAAGCGGCAATGACAGGGCACCGACGGCCGTGCGGTAGGAGACCGAGCTGGGCAGGGGCAGCGCCTTCGCGATCCGCCGCCCCGGACAGGCGAAGAACGGCAGCGGCGTCGACACCATCCGCTGGTAGGCCGCCGTCGCGGTGGCGGCATCGACACCGGAAACGACGTCGCGGACCGTGTTCGCCTCCAGGAACGGAAGCACGGCGTAGGTCCAGCCTCCGGGCTGGGCGGTATCGCTGCCACGATCGGCCGCCGCCATCCAGTCCGGTCCCCAGCCACCGGATGGAAAATGCCCCATCGCAGACTCGTGATGCAGCATCGCCGCCGCCAGTTGCCGGACGTTGTTGCCGCAGGCTTGCATGCGGGCCGACTCGCGCACTCCCTGCGTGGCCGGCAACAGCAGGGCAACGAGCAGCGCCACGATCGCCACGACGGCGAGCAGTTCGATGAGCGTGAAGCCCGGCCTCGGGTCGCGATGACGAGCAGGCCCGCACGGGATGCCGGAGAGTCTTGACCGCAGGGGGGCCGATGTGTCCATGAACGCGCTCCGCTGCGAATGTCGCCGTCAGATTGCCCCCGGACGGCAGACCGCACTTGCACCTTCACCGAGCATCGTCGGTGCCGTTGCTGTGAAAGTCTAGCATGCTCGACGGCCTGCCGCGCACGGCGGCCACGGAACCGCCGTGAACCCGGCGGCCGGACCCGGTGGACACGTGGGAGCCCGAGAATGCGGCGGCCCGGACGCCTCAGGCGGCCGCCATGGCCCGGCGCAGGTTCTCGTCGATCGCCGCCAGAAACTCTTCCGTGGTCAGATGCGACTGGGAGGGGCCGATCAGGATGGCGAGGTCCTTCGTCATCTTGCCCTCTTCAACCGTCTGGATGCAGACCTTCTCCAGCGTCTCGGCAAAGCGGATCACATCCGGAGTGCCGTCGAGTTTGCCGCGATGGGCCAGGCCCCGCGTCCAGGCGAAGATCGACGCGATCGGGTTCGTGCTCGTGGCCTTGCCCTGCTGGTGCTGGCGGTAGTGCCGCGTCACCGTGCCGTGGGCAGCCTCCGCCTCGACGGTCCGGCCGTCCGGCGTCATCAGCACGCTCGTCATCAGGCCCAGCGAGCCGAAGCCCTGGGCCACGATGTCACTCTGCACGTCGCCGTCGTAGTTCTTGCAGGCCCACACGTAGCCTCCTTCCCACTTGAGCGCGGAGGCCACCATGTCGTCGATCAGCCGGTGCTCGTAGGTCAGCCCCAGCGCGGTGAATTCGGCCTTGAACTCGGCATCGAAGATCTCCTGGAAGATGTCCTTGAAGCGGCCGTCGTAGGCCTTGAGGATCGTGTTCTTCGTGGAGAGGTAGACGGGGAACTTCCGCGCCAGGCCGTAGCGGAAGCTGGCCCGGGCGAAGTCGCGGATCGAGTCATCGAGGTTGTACATCGCCAGGGCGACACCCGGCGATGGAAACTCGAAGACCTTCATCTCCATCGGCTGTGAGCCGTCGGCCGGCGCGAAGGTGAGTGTCAGCGCGCCCGGGCCCGGAATCTTCACGTCGGTGGCCCGGTACTGGTCTCCGAATGCGTGGCGGCCGACGACGATCGGCTTCGTCCAGCCGGGCACGAGCCGGGGAATGTTCCCGATGATGATCGGCTCGCGGAAGATGACGCCGCCGAGGATGTTGCGGATCGTGCCGTTGGGGCTCTTCCACATCTTCTTCAGGCTGAACTCCTTGACCCGGGCCTCGTCGGGGGTGATCGTGGCGCACTTCACGCCCACGCCGCAGTCCCTGATAGCGTTAGCCGCGTCGACCGTCACCTGGTCGGCCGTGGCGTCGCGGTTCTGGATCGAGAGATCGAAGGAGCGGATCTCCAGGTCGAGGTAGGGGAGGATCAGCCTGTCCTTGATGAACTGCCAGATGATGCGGGTCATCTCGTCGCCGTCGAGGTCGACGACCGGACCCTTGACCGCGATCTTGCCTGCCATGCTCGCACTCCTGCGTGGGACTTCGGTGGCGATGTTGTACCACTCACCCGCCGGTGACCAAGGCCGCCAGGATCGCGGCAGCCTTGCCGACTTCGGCCACGTCGATCCATTCGTCGGCCGTGTGAGCCTGCGCGATCGAGCCGGGCCCGAAGACGACGCTGGGCACGCCCGCCGCGGCGAACACGCTGGCGTTGGTGCCGTACCGGGCGGCCGCCCGCGCGGCGACCGCGCCCTGCCGCCGGGCCCCACGTTCCAGCGCCGCGACCCATGGTGCGGCGGCAGGCGCCGCCGTGCCGTCCGCCAGCCCCGCGCTTTCCAGGAACGGCTCGTCGTGCTCCACGCGGGCGCCGCCGCAGGCGGACGCGATGCGTCTCATCACCTCCGCACGGGCTTCCAGCGGGCATTCTCCCGGCAGCACCCGGCGCTCGATCTCCAGCACGGCCGACCCCGGCACGAGATTCACGCCGGCACCGCCGCGGATGGTGCCCAGGTTGAGCGTGGGCGGTCCGCAGGCATGGCCGGGATGCCGACCCAGCAGTTCGCCCGCCAGCGACTCGATCGCCAACGCCGCGCGGGCGGCCGGGTAGATCGCATTGCGTCCCTGTTCGGGAAACGCGCTGTGGCAGGCCTGCCCGTACGCGCGGGCCCGCCAGCGGATCGCACCCTTGTGCTGCACGACGAGATCGAGGCCCGTCGGCTCGGCGACGATCGCCAGCGCCGGCCGACCGCCGACCATGTCGCGGGCGACCGCGTCGGAGGCTGGTGCGGCCGCCGCCGCGGAAGTGTCCCACAGCCGGGCCAGGGCCTTGGCTCCCGAGAAGCCGAATTCCTCGTTGACGGTGGCCGAAAATACGACGGTGGCCCGCCGCTCGTGTTCCGTACCCAGGAGCGACTCAAGAGCCGCGATCATCGCCGCCATTCCCCCCTTCACGTCGCAGGCGCCGCGACCATACATGCGGCCGTCGCGCACCAGCGGCGTGAAGGGCTCGACCGCCATGCCGTCGGCAGGCACCGTGTCCTGGTGGGCGTCCCAGAGGAGAATCGGGGCATCCGGCACCGTCGCCTCCAATCGCACCACCACATTGTCGCGGCCAGGTGTCACGGGCTGCCGAGCCCAGGTCAGGCCTGCCGCTGTAAATCGCTGGACAAGCCAGTCGGTGACGCGTCCCTCGAGGAACTCCGGCCCCGACACATCGCGGCCCATCGGATTGACGCTGGGACGGCGGATCAGATCGGCGAGGATTGCCACATGGTCTGCCATGCCCAGCACCCTAGCAGAAGCGGCCGCGGTCGTACTGTTCGCGGATGCCCGGCGTGGTAGAATTTCGCCTTCCGGCGGCCGTTATCCATAGCCGCCCGCCGCCGAATGTCTGCCCCCGAGGTGCTGCATGTCCTCCTCGCTCCCGCCGTCCGGCCGCCGCGTCCGCTCACCGTCCCGTGGCGGGGTGCTGCTCGGGTTCCGCTGCGTCACGGCGGTGAGCGCCATCCTCACCTCGATGGCCGGAGCCGCCGAGCCGGCCGATCGCGGCCGCGACAAGGAAGCCATCCGCGCCGCGGCCCAGGCCTACCAGGACGCACTCGGCCGGGGCGACGCGCAGGCGCTGGCAGCCCTCTGGACGCCGGACGGCGACATCGTGGATGACAATGGCCGGGTGCTCGCGGGCCGCACCACCGTGTCGCTCGCCCCTCCATCGACGCAGCCGGCAGCTGCGGTCCGGCCCGACGTCGCCGTTCGCGAGACGGCGATTCGCTTCCTCACCGACGACGTGGCGATCGAGGACGGCACGGTGGAGGTGCGAATCCCCGGTGGCGCGGCGCTCGAGGGCCGGTTCTCGGCCACGTGGGTGCGGCACGAAGGCGGCTGGAAGTTGGCGGCACTCCGCGAAGCCCGAGGCAACGAGCCGAACGGCGCCGAACGGCTCGCCGATCTTGATTGGATGGTCGGCGACTGGTCGGTGGTCGACGAGGGGGCGGCGGCACCGGACGCCGCGGCGAAGCCCACGATCGAACTCGCGGTGCGCTGGAATGCCGGCCGCACGTTTCTCTTGCGCGACATGAAGATCACCCCGCCCGGCGCCAAGGAACCCGCGGTGCACGTCACGCAGCGGATCGGCTGGGATCCGCTGACGCGCAGCCTCCACTCCTGGGTGTTCAGTTCCGACGGCGGCCACGGAGAGGCCACCTGGATCCGAGACGGTGGCTCGTGGGTGGCCCGGACGGCGGCCGTTCTGCCCGACGGCAGCCAGACATCGGCGCTCAACATCTACACGTACGACGGCAAGGACCGCTGCACGTGGCGGTCGTTGCCCACGCACGTGGGCGGTGAACACATGCCGCAAGTGAACATGACTCTGGTCCGCAAACCGCAGGGGGCGGGCCGCTGAGGCCCGCAGTCCGATGTGCCACTTTGGCCCGATGGTCCGCACCGCCGTGTTCACCGCGGCGCTGACGTGTGGACTGGCTGCATTCCCGCCGCAGACGACCGCCCAGGAGCAGCCGGCCGCCAAAGACAAGGACGGCGCCCCACCACCCACGGACGCCGCCGGCGACCTGGCCCGCAAGGCGGAGATCATGAACAGCAATCGCTGGCGGCGGGCCATCTTCGAACTCGGTGAGTGGCTCTCGGCACAGCAGATCTACTCGCCACAGGAGGTGCGGTCGATCAAGGCTGACTTCAACCGGCGCGTGGCGGCGATGTCGTCCTACGAACTCGAATACCTGCTCGACGATCTGGATGCGAAGTTCAAGATCCTCGACACGCCCGAGGCCAAGGATGCTCGGCAGTGGGTGGGGCAATACCTGGCCGTGATGTCGGACCAGAAGCGGGCCGAAGTGCTCAAGGACGTTCCCGACGTGGTGAAGATGTCGTCGGGCCAACTCCAGCAGGAGATCGAGAAACTGGAACAGAAGAAGGCCGGACTGCAGCGGCAGCAGGCGGCCTTCGACCAGGGCCGGCAGCAACTCGTGGATCGGGCCCAGGCGGCCCGACAGGCCACGGCAGCCGCCTCCACGGCGGCTGCCGCCCAATTGCAGTCGGGCGTTTCCTACTCGCCGTACCGGAGCCAGGGCGGCGGTGGCGGCAAACCCCCCTTCTCCGACACCCACAGTTCCGGAATGAACGTGGGCGTCGGCCCGTGGGGTGCCTACGTCGGCTTCAGCGTGGGCGCCTTCTGACCGCCCGCGTCGTGGGAGTCTGGGAAAGTCTGTGCGTCCGGGCAGACTCGGCACCGCGTGCGCGGGCTCGGGCGGGCGAAATTCTTGGGGTCCCTGCCGCTGATCGCCGTGGCCCCGACCACCGGCGGGATGGTACTTCTCGCCGCTCCCTGTCGCGTCCCTCGAGCCTGCAGCCATGATGCGCATCCTGACATCGCCCGCCGAAGAAGCAGACCCGCCGCCGATCCGGCCCGTGGCGGGAACTGCGCCGCGGCCGCGCGTGTCCGTCATGGTGCCGAGCCGCGAACCCGACGAGCGACTCTGTCAAACGCTCGCCTCAGTGATGGCCCAGGCCCCCTCCGCGGCGGACATGCAGATCGCCGTCGTCGACGACGCGTCCCGGCCCGGGCTCGCCTCACGGCTCGTGCGGTCCGTGGATGCCGGCGGCCGGGTCGAGGTCGTGGAGTGCGCCGAGCGGTTGGGGCTCAGCGGCAACTGGAACCGGGCCATCGACCTGGCCCGGGGCCACTTCGTGCACCTGCTGCATCAGGACGACTACGTGATGCCTGATTTCTACGCGCGGATCGGCCGTGGCTTCGATCGCGCGCCCTCCGCCGGCATGGCCTTCTGCCGGGCCCGCATCGTGGATGGTGACGACCGCCTCATCAAGTTGGCATCGCGGCTGCAGTGGATGCCGGGCGTGCTCACCAACTGGTTGCCAGCGATCGCAGAACGGCAGCGCGTGCAAACGCCGTGCGCCGTCGTGGCCCGGGCGGCGTACGAGGCCGTGGGCGGCTACCGGTCCGACCTCCACCATGCGCTCGACTGGGAGATGTGGGTGCGGATCGCCGCCCGCTTCCCGGTCTGGTACGACCCGCGGCCGCTCGCCTCCTACCGCCGGCACGAGGCCAACGAGACTTCGCGGCTCGTCGCCAACGGCAAGGTCTGGCCCGACATGACCAGGGCCATCGGCCTGATCGCCGCCTCGATTCCCCCCGGCTTGCGAGCGCGGACGCTCGCGGCCAGCACCCGCTGGTGCGCCGCCTCGGCCCTGCGCACGGCAACCCGACAGATCGGGGCCGGCGAGTTCGACGCCGCGGCCGCCACGCTGGCGTCGGTGCCGGAAATCCTCGCCCTGGACGGTGGTGGCGACGTGGCCACGCGCCGCCGGCTGGCGACTCTGCAAGCCCGCCTGGCCCCGCCCATCCGCCGGGCCGCCTGACGCCCCCGGGCCCTCCCGGCATGCTCGCTTCACAACCACGCCCTGGCGCAGCGACCCGCAGCCGGGCCATCGTGTTCGCGCACTTCGACCCGGCCGGCGCGTTCGACCCGCACGTCGTCCATGCGCTTGGTCAGTATCGCCGCTTCGCGGACCGGCTCGTGGTGGTGTCGGCTTCGGCCGAACGCCTGCCCGCAAAGCTCGCCGGCATGGTCGACGAGTTCGTGCCCCGGGAAAACGTGGGCTACGACTTCTGCAGTTGGCGCGATGGCTTGCGGACGATTCGGCCCTCCGACTACGACGAAGTGATCTGCGTCAACGACAGCGTCTACGGCCCACTCTGCGACCTGGAGCCGGCCCTCGCCGATCCGCGCACGGCCGATGCCGACCTGTGGGGGATGGTGCTGTCCGATCAGGCGGCCGCCCGCGGCCGGCCCAGCCGGCCGCACCTGCAGTCATGGTTCCTGGGGATGCGCCGCCCGCTCCTCTCGTCATCGGCCTGCGAGACGTTCTGGGCGGCGGTGCGACCGCTGCCCACGAAACTGGATGTCATCGAACGATACGAGATCGGTTTCTCGGAACACGTGCGGCGGGCGGGATTCACGATCGCCGCGCTGTACGACGCCACGACGGCTCCCGACGTGACCGTCCGCGAGGTCTGGCCGCACCTCTCGGCACTCCACCCGCGACGCTCCTGGCGGCTGTTGCGCAAGAGCCGCCGCCGGCCGCACAACCCCAGCGAGTTGGTGTGGTGGCGGCTCCTGGAGGCGGGGGTACCCTACGTGAAGGTGGGCCTGTTCCGAGTCAACCACTACGGCATCGACCTGCAACGCGTGGAGGCGGGACTGCGCCGCTCGACCCCCTTCGATCTGGGACTGATTCACGCCCACCTGGCCCGCTGCGGCTGACCGGGCACGGAACCCCCCAACGGACACCGCGCCGGCCCGGGTCGGTACCGCGACAAAACCGGGATCGGCGCCGAAAAAGCCCCGACTCGTCGGGCCGCCGGCCACCGTGTATAACGGTGCCGACTTTGTGACGAATTTCACGAAGTCCGGTTCTGCGGCCGAAATCCGCAATTCCCCGCCCACCTCCGAAATCCCGGGCCCGCCCCCGATGGACGCCATCCTCCCCGTCCTGCTGTTCGTCGCGATCGCGGCGGCGGTGTCGATCGGGCTGCTCGTGGCTGCCCAACTGGTCGGCCCGCGCCGGTCTGGCGCGGTCAAGGAAATGCCCTACGAAAGCGGAATGGATCCGGTACACGATACCCGGCGCCGCTTCGATGTCCGCTTCCATCTTGTGGCAATCACGTTCCTGGTCTTCGATGTCGAACTCCTGTTCCTCTATCCCTGGGCCGTTGCCAGCCGCTCGCCGGCCGGGATCGATGCGGCGGTCGAGGGTGGGCTGGTGGCGTCGCGGGGTCTGGTGTTCGCCGGAGCGATGCTGTTCATCACGCTGGTCGTTGTGGGTTTTGCCTACGACTGGCGCAAGGGGGTGTTCCGATGGCGTTAAGTCAGCAGCCGCAGTTGGAACTGCCGGAGAACGTCGTCGTCGGCAGGCTCGACTTGCTGGCCAACTGGTGCCGCAAGAACAGCCTCTGGCCCATGCCCTTCGCCACGGCCTGCTGCGGCATCGAACTGATGGCCACCGGTGCCAGCAAGCACGACTTGGCCCGCTTCGGCGCCGAGGTTTTCCGCTTCAGCCCCCGGCAGTGCGATCTGATGATCGTGGCAGGCCGCGTCGTGATGAAGATGCTGCCGGTCCTGCAACGCATCTGGCAGCAGATGCACGAGCCCAAGTGGTGCATCTCCATGGGTGCGTGCGCCAGCACCGGAGGCGTATTCGACACCTACGCCGTCGTGCAGGGCATCGACCGCTTCATCCCGGTCGACATGTATGTGCCAGGCTGCCCGCCCCGGCCCGAGCAGCTGATCCAGGCGATCATCGACCTGCAGGACAAGATTCAGCGCGAAGGCACGATCACCGGCCGCGAGTTCGACACCGCGGGCCGGCAGCTCCGCAAGCGGGCGCTCGTCGAGCAGTCCGGCGTGCTGTCGGCAGATGCTTCGCGAAATCCTGTGATGCAGCGGGAGCTGGCCGCCGCGGCCGAATCCGCCGCCCCTCCAGCCTGAGCACGCACGACCCATGTCCTTCACCCCGCCTCCCGTCGACGACGTGCTCGCCCGGCTCCACAGCCGGTTCGGCAGCCTCGAAGCGTCCGTATTCCGGGGCCAGACCCGGGTGGTCGTGCCGGCCGACGTATCGTACGACGCGCTTTCCTTCCTCAAGGAGGCGGGATTCGACCTGCTCGTCGACGTGACCTGCGTCGACTACCTGGAGTATCGCGGCGCCCGCCATCGCTACGGGCTCGTGTACCTGCTCGCCTCGACGGGCACGGGCCAGCGGCTCACCATCCGCGTGTTCGCCGATGACCCACGGCCCGCCGCGCGCAGCGTCGTGCCCCTCTGGGAGGCGGCCAACTGGCTGGAGCGCGAGGTCTGGGACCTGTTCGGCATCCGCTTCGAAGGGCACCCCGACCTGCGCCGCCTGGTGATGCCCGAGGAGTTCACCGCCCATCCGCTGCGCAAGGACTACCCGCTACAGGGCCGCGGCGAGCGCCACAACTTTCCCGTCATCACCCGCGACCACAGCTGAAGCCCCATGTCGATCGCCCCGGCTGAATTTGGCGTCACCAGCACAGGCCCCGAGGCGGGCGTTCGGTCCGAGGACTACCTCTGGACGCTGAACTTCGGCCCCCAGCACCCTGCGACGCACACCACCCTGCGGCTCGTGCTCAAGCTGGACGGGGAGCGAGTCGTGGACGCCCTGCCGGAGATGGGGTACCTGCATTCCGGCTTCGAGAAGATCGGCGAACACCTCACGTACAACCAGTACGTGACGGTCACCGACCGCATGAACTACATCTCGCCGATGGCCAACAACGTGGCCTGGCACCATGCCGTGGAACAGCTTCTCGGCATCGAACTCACCCCGCGCTGCACCTACATCCGCACGATCATCGCGGAGTTGGCCCGCATCAGCGACCACCTGCTCTGCAACGGCGCCGTGGGCCTCGACACCGGTGCCTTCACCTTCTTCCTCTACGGCTTCTACCAGCGCGAGGTGATCTACGACATCTTCGAGACGCTGTGCGGGGCACGGTTCACCAACAGCTACACGCGGGTGGGCGGTGCCTCGCAGGACTTCACGCCGCTGGTGATCGAAAAAATCCGCACGTTCGTGCGCACGTTCCCCAGGACGCTCGACGACATGGAGCGCCTGCTGACGCGAAATCGGATCTTCGTCGACCGCACCAAGGGCGTGGGTGTGCTGTCCAGGGAGGAGGCGATCAACCGCGGCGCCACCGGCCCTGTGGCCCGGGCGAGCGGGGTGACCCGCGATCTGCGCAAGGACGAGCCCTACCTCGCCTACGCCGACCTCGACTTCAAGGTCTGCTGCGCCAGCGCCGGGGACTGCTACGCGCGCTACCTCGTCCGCATGCAGGAGATGCGCGAGAGCCTGAAGATCGTGGCCCAGGCTCTGGAAAACCTTCCGGCCGGCCCCGTCGACGTGGGCATCGACCAGCGAGTGGCCCGCCCCACGAAGCAGCAGGTCTATTCCACGATCGAAGGCACGATCTCGCACTTCGAACTCTCCATGAGCAACCGTGGCTTCGAGGTGCCCTGTGAGGAGTCGTACGCCGCGATCGAGGCCCCCAATGGAGAGCTCGGCTTCTACGTCGTGGGCGACGGCAGCGAGTCGGCCTACCGGGCCCGCTGCCGTCCGCCGTCGGTGCTCCATTTCTCGATCTTTCCCCACCTCATCCGCG
>Ga0315900_10008318_pt1 | contig 13370 bp, 12 predicted proteins | sample LakEriMetagenome_FD_203521 | JGI IMG/M metagenome (GOLD analysis project Ga0315900, IMG submission 203521) | Freshwater fungal communities from buoy surface, Lake Erie, Ohio, United States - Buoy 12 MA114 | ecosystem: Environmental > Aquatic > Freshwater > Lake > Lake biofilm | place: USA: Lake...
CCGGTCGCGCGGCTGGATCTGGCAAAGATCGGGGCTATGACCTTCCGCGCGCCCGATCCGGCGCGGTATCCGGCGCTCGCCCTGGCGCGGCGGGTGATGGAGGAGGGCGGGCTGATGGGGGCGGTCTTCAACGCAGCGAAGGAGCGGGCGCTTGACGCCTTTATCGCGGGAGAGATCGGCTTCATGGACATGGGACAGGTCGTGGAACGCGTGATGAACACAATGTCAGCGACCGATGGGCTGCAAAATGCCGAAATGTCACTAGATAACGTGTTCGAGACAGACCGTCTTGCCCGGGTGCGGGCGTCAGAAACGGTCATGAGCCTGAGGTGACGCGCCCGTGGACCTGACCCAGTTTCTTCCGCAGTTCGGAGGTGCGGCCTTCACGGTCGCGGCCTTTGTGCTGGCGATTTCTATCATCGTGGCGATCCACGAATATGGCCATTACATCGTCGGGCGCTGGAGCGGCATTCATGCCGAGGTCTTTTCCCTTGGTTTCGGGCCCGTGCTTTTTTCCCGGAAGGACCGGCGCGGGACGTTGTGGCAGGTGGCGGCCCTGCCGCTTGGCGGTTATGTGAAGTTCCTCGGGGACAGCAATGCCGCGTCTGTCGGTGGCCGGGAGGTCACGGCGGAGCAGAGGCGGCGCACGATGATGGGAGCGCCGCTCTGGGCCAGGGCGGCGACTGTCCTGGCGGGGCCGGTCTTCAACTTCATTCTGTCGCTCGTGATGTTTGCGGCCCTGATTCTGTGGCAGGGCGTCCCGACCGACCAGCTCAGGATCGCGTCATTGTCCGGATTGCCGCCGGGGTTCGCGCTGGATCTGCGGGAAGGCGACGAGGTGCTGGCCATCGGGCCGGTTGACGTGACGGACGGAACCGAGGACTTGTCGTCCGAGACCATGCCGCTTGAGCCGGTGATGGACTGGAAGGTGCGGCGGGACGGCACCGAGATGGTCGTGCGGGGTCCCTATCCCTTTGCGCCGATCGCTTCGGGGATCGCGTTAGATTCGGGTGCCCGGGCCGTGGACATGCGGGCAGGGGATGTAATCCTTGCCGTGGACGGACAGCCCGTCTTTGCCTTCGATCAGATTGCCAAGGTCGTGACGGAGGGCGAGGGCCGTCCCGTCAAGTTCGATGTCTGGCGAAACGGAGAGCCGCTGACATTCGTCGTCACGCCGCGCCGGACGGACCTGCCGACCGAGGATGGCGGCTTCGAGACACGGTGGATCGCCGGGCTGACGGGAGGAATATTCTTTGAGCCGACGGTCGAATCCCCGGGGATCGCCGAGGCGTTCGGGACGGCGGCGATACAGATCAAGGAGATCGTGACAGCGTCGATTTCTGGTCTTTTGCATATCGTCCGGGGGGACATATCGCTTTGCAACCTGTCGGGCCCCGTTGGAATTGCACAGGCTTCGGGCGCGATGGCTGAAAATGGCATTTCGGACTTCCTGCTGTGGGTTGCCGTCCTGTCCACGGCCGTGGGTCTGATGAATCTTTTCCCCATTCCGGTGCTGGACGGGGGGCATCTGGTGTTTCACGCCTGGGAAGGTCTGACGGGACGGCCCCCTTCTGCCGCAGCCTTTCGCGTGCTGATGGCGGTCGGCTTGACGGTTATCCTCGGAGTGACGCTGCTGGCCATCCTCAATGACGTTTTCTTGTGCTCTTGACGCTGGCGTGAACCTGCCTTGATCCGGCCACAATTGCATTTTAGCGCACGGACACTATGCTTAGGGAGTGGGGCGGATGGATAGTTCGGTCAGGCGGTCCTCGGTCTTGCGCGTCATCATGAACCTTAATTTCGACAGGTTCCTTTATGCGCTGACCCTTGCAGTCGCGCTGGGTTTCGGAGCCTGGCTGGGGTCGGTCATTTTCCCGGTCTGACCGCGGCTTGCCGAGCGCTTCCGCGTCGTCCGGACTATGGCGGGTTTTGACAACCCGTGTGTAACCCGATACTCCGGCTGTCATGCGTGGACTGACCAGACAGCGGGGATGAGTGTGGGACCGAGAGCTACGCCGTCCATTCGTCCGAGGCTTTTGGCAAAGACGGCGGTGGCCGCGCTGGTCTCGGCCTTATTGCTGTCCGGCGGCCCAGCGGCAGCACAGACCTATGCATTCGAGTCGGTCCAGGTCGGTGGTAACCAAAGGATCGAGTCCGGGACGATCCTGACCTATGCCGGCATCGTGCGCGGGGAACCCGTGACGGCTGGCGAGCTGAATGCAGCGTCCCAGCGCATCCGCGAATCGGGGCTGTTCGAGTCGGTGGAGCTGGTGCCGCAGGGGAATACGCTGATCATCACGGTGACCGAGTTTCCGACGATCAACCGCATCAGTTTCGAGGGGAACCGGCGGGTCAACGATGAACAGCTGGCCGGAGTGATCCGTTCGACGGAGAGGCGGGTTTTCAGCCCTTCGCAGGCCGAGGCGGATGTCGATTCGATCATCGAGGCCTATGTGGCAGAGGGCCGGGTCAATGCGCAGGTCACGCCGAAGATCATCCGCCGCGCGGACAATCGTGTGGATCTGGTCTTCGAGATCGCTGAAGGCGGGGTCACGGAAATCGGCCGCATCAGCTTTGTCGGCAACAGGGATTTTTCTGACCGGCGGCTTCGCGGCGTCCTTGAGACCAAGCAGGCGGGTGCGCTGAGTTTCATCATCCGGTCCGATACGTTTGTTGCGGACCGGATTGCGCAGGACCGCCAGCTCCTTGCCGACTTCTACATGTCGCGCGGATATGCGGATTTTGCCGTACAGAGCGTTGACGTGGCCCTGACGCGGGAACGCGATGCCTTTGGCATCACCTTCAATGTCGTGGAAGGGCAGCGCTACAGGATCGGCGAGGTGACGCTGTCGAGCGCGATTCCGGAAGTCGATACGGCGCGGTACAGGGACGCGATCCGGCTTGGGCGGGGTACGGTCTATTCGCCCGTCGCGATCGATAACGAGGTGACACGGCTTGAGGAGCTTGGGTTCGACGAAGGAATTGCGTTTCTTCGCGTGGAGCCCCGGATCACGCGTGACGAGCGCAACGGGCTTCTGAATGTCGAGTTTGCCATCGTCCGCGGACCGCGGGTGTTTGTCGAGCGGATCGACATCGAGGGGAATACAACGACGCTGGACCGCGTGATCCGCAACCAGGTGGAACAGGTGGAGGGGGATCCTTTCAATCCGCGCGCGATCAGGGCGAGTGCCGATCGCATCCGCGCGCTCGACTTCTTCTCGGATTCCGCGGTCGAGGCAAGGCAGGGTTCGCGGGAGGATCAGGTGGTCGTCGATGTCAACGTTGTCGAGAAGCCGACCGGTTCGCTGTCGTTCGGGGCGAACTATTCGACCGACAACGGCTTTGCGCTTGTCGCAAGCTTTACCGAGCGCAATTTTCTGGGTCGCGGGCAGGTCCTTGACTTCTCGTTTGCGGCGGGAGCCGAAAACCGGCAGTTCCAGTTCGAGTTCGAGGAACCGCAGTTCACCGGCCGGGAAGTCAGCCTGGGATTCGGCACCGGTTACCGGACGACCGACAACCAGTTTGCGCTTTACGATACCGTCAATTTCTTTGTTTCGCCGTCACTGGGGTTTCCCTTGGGGGAACGCGGCCGGCTTCGCCTGTCGGCGCAGGGCGAGTTTACCGATCTGCTGGATGTCGAGGGCAAGAGGACGGACAAACCGGAGAATCGGGCGAGTCTTCTTATCTTCGATGAGGCGGAAGAGGGCCGCGTCTGGAATTACGGTGTCGGCTATACCTACAGTTTCGACACGCGTCGCAACGGGCTGGAAGAGAACGGTGGTTTCGTCCTTCGGTTCGGGCAGGACTTTGCGACCGGTGACACGACGTTTGTGCGGACATCCGCCTTGGCGGCCTATGAGCGGAGGGTACTTGGCGAGGACCTTGTGCTGCGCGCGACGCTGGAAGGTGGACATCTGGAATACCTGGACGGGAGCAGCCGCGTCACCGACAGGTATTTCATGGGCGGGCGGATCATGCGCGGGTTCGAGCCGAAGGGGCTAGGTCCGCGTGACGCCGATACCGGCGATGCCCTGGGTGGCGACAGTTTTGCCGTGGTCCGGCTCGAGGCGGAGTTCCCGATTGGCTTCCCGGAGGAATACGGGATCACGGGCGGCGCCTTTATCGACTATGGGTCGGTCTGGGATGTCGGCGATTTCGGATCGCTGGGTGCCGACAAGGTGCTGTACAACGATTTCACGCCCCGGGCGGTGGCGGGGCTATCGCTGTTCTGGAACACGCCCTTCGGGCCGCTGCGGTTCAACTTTACCGAGGCGCTTCTGGCCGAGGAGCAGGACGAGCCGCGGTTCTTCGACCTCACGGTTTCGACGACGTTCTGATGCGCCTGCTTCGGGCGGTCATGCTGGCGTTGGTCTGTTACACGGGGCCGGTGGCTGGGCAGGAGGTTGCGCAGGCCGATCGTCTGACGCTGGGTCAGGTCAGAACGCCGGTCCTGGTTGTCGATCTTGACCGGCTGTTTGTGGAGTCGCTGTTCGGGCAGCGTGTTACGGCCAGGCTGAACGAGGCGAAGGCGGCCCTGCGCAGCGAGAATGACCGGATCACGTCTGCACTGACGGAGGAGGAGCGCAGCCTGACGGAGCGGAGGGCGACGATGCCCGCCGCCGAGTTCGCGGCGATGGCCGAGGAATTCGACGGCCGTGTGCAGGCAATCCGGGCCGAGCAGGACGCCAAGAACGGCAGCCTGAACCAGCGCCTGACAGAGGAGCAGGACCTGTTCATCCGGGTTTCGCGGCCGATACTTGACGAGTTGATGCGGCGCGCGGGAGCGGTGGTGATTCTGGACCGGCGGATCGTGCTGGCCCGGGTCGATGCGGTCGATGTCACGGAAGAGGCGATTGCGGAGATTGATGCGCGGATCGGGGATGGGGCCGCCCTGCTGGCGCCGGCGGAGGCGGCGCCGGAGCCTGCGCCGGGCGAACCTGTGCCGACACCGTAAGGCGCGGGTTGCCGGTCCGTGGCAGGCTTGCTAGGGGAGGCGGGCCTTGCTTCCGCCAAAAGGCCGGGCCTGCGACGCGAGAAAAGGAACCTTTATGACCGATACCGCAGACGCGGCTGAGCCTGTGACCGAGGCCGATATCCAGCTGATCCAGAAGATCCTGCCGCATCGTTATCCGTTCCTGATGGTGGACCGCGTCATCGGCATCTCCGGCACCGAGCGGGCGACCGGGATCAAGAACGTCACCTTCAACGAGCCCCATTTCCAGGGACATTTCCCCGGCGAGCCGATCATGCCGGGCGTGACGATTGTCGAGGCCATGGGACAGACGGCCGCGGTGATGGTGGGAGCGACGCTGCGGCTTTATGGTGGCAAGCTGTTGATCTATTTCATGGCGCTCGACAGTTGCAAGTTCCGCCGCAAGGTGGTGCCCGGCGACCAACTGAGGATCGAGGTCACGACGCTGCGCGGCAAGCCCGGCGGGCGGGTCTGGCGGTTCAAGGGGGAGGCGACAGTCGAGGGAGAACTGGCCGCCGAGGCCGAGTTCATGGCGATGATCGACATGAAGGACGCCTGATGGCGGAGGTCCACCCTTCGGCGGTGGTCGACCCTGCCGCGCGGCTGGGCGAGAGCGTGCGCGTCGGGCCCTTCTGCGTGATCGGACCCGACGTCGTGCTGCATGCGGGCGTGGAGATCAGGTCGCATGTCGTGGTGGCAGGGGCGACCGAGATCGGACCGGGGACAGTGGTCTTTCCCTTTGCGGTGCTGGGCGAGATTCCGCAGGATCTGAAATATGGCGGCGAGAAGACGCGGCTGGTGATCGGGGCGCGCAACCGTATCCGCGAACATGTCACGATGAATGCCGGCACGGCGCATGGAGGGGGGGTCACGCGGATCGGCGATGACGGGCTGTTCATGGCGGGCTGCCACATCGCGCATGACGTGACGGTGGGCGACCGGGTCATCGTGGTCAATTCTTCGGCCGTGGCGGGGCATTGCGTGATCGGGGATGACGCGATCGTAGGGGGGCTTTCGGGCGTGCATCAATGGGTGCGGATCGGGCAGGGGGCGATCATCGGTGCCTGCACGATGGTGACGCATGACGTGATCCCCCATGGCCTGGTGCATGGCGCGCGGGGGGAACTGGAAGGCGTCAACCTTGTCGGGCTCAAGCGCCGTGGTGTGACCCGCGAGGAGATTGCGGCGGTGCGCGCGGCCTTTGATGCGCTGCGCGACGGCGAGGGGGCTTTCGCCGAACGGGTGGAGGCGCTGTCCACGACCGGGAGCGAGCTGGTGCGCGAGATCGTCGACTTCGTGCGCGCGCCTTCGCACCGGCAGTTCCTGACGCCGGGATGATGTGGCGGGGCTGAGATGCTCGCCCTGATCGCGGGGATGGGGGGTTTGCCGGGGGCGCTTCTGGCGCGGCTTGGGGGCCAGGCGGTGTTGGTCTGCGAAATCGAGGGGTTTCCGGCCGATCTGCCCGAGGAGGTGCCGCGGCTGCGGTTCCGGGTCGAGCGGCTTGCGGCCTTTCTGACGCATCTGAAGGCGAAGGGGGTGACGCGGGTCTGCATGGCGGGGGCGATCCGGCGTCCACGGCTGCGTTTCTCGGCGATCGGTCTGTCGACCTGGCCGATGGTGCCGCGGGTCTTGCGCGCGATCCGGATGGGCGATGACGGGCTTCTGCGCGAGGTGGTGGCGATCTTCGAGGAGCGCGGCATTGCGGTTGTCGGCGCCGCGGAACTGGCGCCGGATTTGCTGCCCGCCGCAGGCGTGCCGACACGGGCCGGACCGGCAGATGTGCATCGCGCGGATGCGCGAGCGGGCGAGGCGGTCGTCGCCGCGATGGGAGAGAGCGACAGTGGGCAGGCCTGCGTGATGGCCAGGGGCCGGGTCGTCGCGCGCGAGGGCCGGGCGGGAACGGATGCGATGCTGCGGGCGCTGGGGCCGCGCCCCCTTCCGCCCCGGCCGAGGGTGACAGAGGCCGATGGGCTGGCCTGGCCGCTTGCCCTTGCGGGCGGGATGGTTGCGGAGGCGGCGGACTGGCTCTCGGGCGTGCCGGCCGACGGGCTGCCGGCGGCGGGGGGGCTCTTGTTCAAGGCGCCAAAGCCTGGGCAGGAGCGGCGGGTGGACCTGCCGGTCATCGGGCCGGGAACGGTCGCGGGCGCGCGGCAGGCCGGGCTTGCCGGCATCGTGATCGAGGCCGGAGGGGTGATGGTGCTTGACCTTGCCGGGGTGGTGCCGGCCTGCGACGAGGCCGGGTTGTTCCTCTGGGTGCGGCCGCATGGCGGATAGGAGGATCAAGGTCTTTCTGGTCGCCGGTGAACCCTCGGGCGACCGTCTGGGCGGGGCGCTGATGGCCGGGTTGCGGGAGCTTGCGCCCGGTGTGCAGTTCAGCGGCGTGGGCGGACCCGAGATGGCAGCAGCGGGGCTCGCGAGCCTTTTTCCGATGCAGGACCTGTCGGTGATGGGGATCGCCGAGATCGCGCCGAAGTATTTCCACCTCAGGCGGCGTCTGCGCGAGACGGCGGAGGCGGTGCTGGAGATGCGGCCCGATGTGCTTGTCACGATCGATTCGCCGGATTTCTGCCTGCGCGTGGCGCGGATCGTGAAGCAGCGGTCAGCGATCAGGACCGTCCATTATGTGGCCCCGACGGTCTGGGCCTGGCGGCCGGGGCGGGCCGAGAAGATGGCGAAAGTCGTCGATCAGGTGCTCGCGCTTTTCCCCTTCGAGCCGCCTCTGATGCAGGCGGCGGGGATGGCGTGCGACTTTGTCGGCCATCCGGTTGTGGCCGAACCCGTGGCGAGCGCCGGGGAAGCGGCGGCGCTACGGGCAGACCTGGGCGGCGGGCCGCTGCTCCTGGCCCTGCCGGGGTCGCGGCGGGGCGAGGTTGCGCGGCTTTCGGGGCGGTTCGGGGCGGCGCTCGGCCTCGTGGCGGCGGCACAGCCCGGCGCGCGGGTCGTGGTGCCGGCGGCGGCCGCGGTGGTGGCCGAGGTGCGGAGGGCGGTGGCCGACTGGCCGGTGCCTGTCACGCTGATCGACCCGGCCGACGACAGGGGTGGCTGGCGCAAGCGCGCGGCCTTCCGGGCGGCGGACGTAGCGCTTGCAGCCTCGGGCACGGTGTCGCTGGAACTGGCGGCGTGCGGGACGCCGATGGTGATCGGCTATGACATGAACCTGGTCACGCGGGCGATCATGGCGCGGATGATGCTGATCGACACGGTGACGCTCGTGAACATCGTGAGCGGGACCCGGGTCGTGCCGGAATTTCTTGGCAGCGCCTGCCGGCCCGAGCCGATGGCGCAGGCACTGTTGCAGGTGCTGGATGCGCCCGGGACGCAGCGCGAGGCGATGGGCGTGACGATGGAGCGGCTGGGGCTGGGCGGCGAGGCGCCGGGTTTGCGGGCGGCGCGGGCGGTGCTGGCGCGGATCGGTCAGGTCCGGCCGGACCAGATCCAGCCGCCACCGAGCACACGGCTGCCGTCGGGGTCGTAGAAGACGCAGGCCTGGCCGGGCGAAACGCCTTCTTCGGCAAGGGTGAGATCCACCACGGCCTCGGTCGGCGAGTGCGGGCGCAGGACCGCGGGCAGGGGCGGGCGGGTGGAGCGGACGCGCACCTCGACCTGACGTTCGGGCATGTCGGTGAAGGCCCCGTCGCCCAGCCAGTTGACCTCGCGCACGGGGACGCGGCGGGTGGCGAGCATGTCCTTGGGGCCGACCACCACGTGACGGCGGTCGACATCGAGGCGGATGACATAGAGCGGATCGGCGAGGCCCCCGATGCCCAGGCCACGCCGCTGGCCGATGGTGTAGTGTATCACACCCCCGTGGGTGCCCAGCACGCGGCCGGAGGTGTCGACGATCTCTCCGGGAAGGGCTGCGCCTGGGCGGAGTTTTTCGATCACGGCGGCATAGTTGCCGTTCGGGACAAAGCAGATGTCCTGGCTGTCGGGCTTGTCGGCCACGGGCAGGCCATAGCGTGCGGCAAGCGCGCGGGTTTCGGCCTTGGAGCGGAGATGGCCGAGCGGGAAGCGCAGATAGGCCAGTTGCCCGGGCGTCGTGGCAAAGAGGAAATAGGACTGGTCGCGCGCAGGATCGGCCGCGCGGTGCAGTTCCGGGCCGTTCCGGCCGACTTCGCGCCGGATGTAATGGCCGGTTGCCATGCAGTCGGCCTCGAGGTCCTGCGCGGTGGCGAGAAGGTCCTTGAACTTCACGCTCTGGTTGCAGCGGATGCAGGGGACCGGGGTCGCCCCGGCAAGATAGCTGTCGGCGAAGTCATCGATCACCGCGTCGCGAAAACGACTTTCGTAGTCGAGCACGTAATGCGGAAAGCCCATCGATTCGGCAACACGCCGGGCATCGTGGATGTCGCGGCCGGCACAGCAGGCCCCCTTTTTCGCGAGGGCGGCGCCGTGGTCGTAGAGCTGGAGCGTGATGCCGATCACGTCATAACCCTCTTCGGCGAGGAGGGCCGCAACGACCGAGGAATCGACTCCGCCGGACATGGCGACGACGACGCGCGTATCGGAGGGCGACCTGGGCAGGCCGAGGGAATTCAACGGCTGATCGAGCGCCATCGCGGGCGGCCTTTCGGGATCGGGAGGCGTCAGAGGTTGGGAAGGACTATAGGAAAATGCGATCTACTCACAAGGTCGCATTTCATCCGACGTTAAGCCGGGGGTGGCACCAAGAGGGCCGTGCAAAGCCAGTCACGGGGGTGAGAGATGTATTTGCGCAAAGTGGACGGGCCAAGGTCTGTGACCCTGGCGGATGGAACGATCATGACCCGGGCCGACCTGCCTCCGCCTGAGACCGAACGGTGGGTCGCCTCGCGCAAGGCGGCGGTGGTGCAGGCGGTTGCAAGCGGGCTCATCTCGCGCGAGGCCGCTCTGAAGACGTGGTCACTGTCCGAGGAGGAATTTGACAGCTGGAAGGAGGCAGTTGCGCGGCACGGCGTCCGTGCCTTGCGCGCGACCGCCGTCCGACAGTATAGACAACCATAGGTGGAAATGCAAAGCTTGCATCGTTCGGCTCCGACGGGTAACTCGCAGTTAACCAATTCGCGCCTATGGTGAACAGGTCGAACGAAGGTGGAGGCCTGGGATGCGTATCTTGCTTGTGGAAGACGATCCGACGACGTCCAAGAGCATCGAATTGATGCTGACCCATGCCAATCTCAACGTCTATGCCACAGACTTGGGAGAGGAGGGGATCGACCTCGCCAAGCTCTATGACTACGACCTGATCCTGCTTGACCTCAATCTTCCGGACATGACGGGCCACGAGGTCCTGCGGCAGTTGCGGATGGCGCGGGTCGATACGCCGATCCTGATTCTGTCGGGCGACAATGCCACCGAAAGCAAGCTGAAGGGGTTCGGTTTCGGTGCCGACGATTATCTGACCAAGCCTTTTCACCGTGAGGAACTTGTCGCGCGGATCCATGCGATCATCCGCCGCTCCAAAGGCCATTCGCAATCGGTCATCCGGACGGGAAGGATATCCGTCAACCTCGACGCCAAGACGGTTGATGTCGGAGGGACAGCCGTGCATCTGACCGGGAAGGAATACCAGATGCTCGAGCTTTTGAGCCTCAGGAAGGGAACAACCCTGACGAAAGAAATGTTTCTGAACCATCTTTATGGCGGGATGGACGAGCCGGAACTCAAGATCATCGACGTGTTCATCTGCAAGTTGCGGAAGAAACTGAGCCAGGCGACGGGCGGAGAGAACCATATCGAGACGGTCTGGGGCCGGGGTTATGTCCTGCGCGACCCGGTGCCGGCGGCCAAGGATGCCGAACGGCTTGCAGTCGGTGCGTGACAGCGGGGTTTGCTGGGCGGAAGCAGTGCAGTGCTACGCTTGGCGGACGACCGGGGCCTCGTGTGCTGCGCGGTCTGGCGTGGCAACCGGGTTGGGACTGGCACGGGAGTTCGCGGATCAGCCTCTCTGTGCCTCTATTCCGTCGGGCTCCGCCGGCCTGGTCCCGGGTGCTGGTGACCCGGGGCTGTCATCTCGACCGGTCCGGACACGTGCCCGTGCAGTTCCGCGTGCCCTTATCGGGCGCAGGATGTCCTTGCCCTTGTCGGGTGCAGGATGTCGCGGTGCAGGCTGCGCACGGCACCAGCCCAGATGTATTCGCCCTCTTCGTTGATCCGGCGAAGCGCCGATTGCGCCAATTCCACGGCGGATTGGCTGTCGCCTTGCGCCGCCCTCGCTCCGGCCAATGCCGCCGTGAAGACGGGCCAGCCGATCAACATGCCGATGTCGGCTGCGGCAGGAATCAGTGACGACAGGGCCGCTTCGCCCGAGTCGAAATCACCTTCGGCCACCGCGAAGACACCTTGCCACATCCGCCCCACCAGGGACCAGAAGTTACTGCCCTGGGCATCGGCGAGCTCAAGTCCCTGAGAGATCGACCTTTCCCTTTCGGCCCTGTCCCCGGCAAAGTGAAACGACTGGGCGGCAAAGACCTGGACCCAGGGCAGCTGCATCTTGGCGCCGATCCTTTCGATATGCGCCAGCGCTGCGTCCCTGGCTGTCTTTGCCCCGGCGATCTGGCCCTTTACCGCAAGGACGTGGCATTCGGCCGTGAGTGCCGAAACAAGCGGATCGGCCCCGACATCAAGAAAGATGCGCCCGTGTTGCGCTGGGTCGTAGGTTTCGAAAATCTGCCGGTTTGCCGCGAGGACTGCCGGAAAGTCACCGGCGTAAAGCCGCTGTGCCGAACGGTTGACAAGACAAAGCAGACGCTGGTCCGGGGCGGCCCGATCGGCGATCCTTTCCATCCGGAGAAGGACCTTGCGGGCTGACCTGACCTTGCCCCCGATGATGCGGTGCGCAAAGAGCCCGTAGAGGGCGTGCAGCCGCTCCAGTCGCCCCGCATTGTGCCGGGTCACCAGAAGGTCAAGGTCCTCGTAGGTCCGTACGACTTCCGGATGCGAGAAGCCGAAGCGCTGGACCTGCGTGGCGCCGAGCAGGGTTTGAGCACGGATCAGCAGGTCGCCAGCTGTCCTGTCTGATTCGACCTGTTGTCTCAGGGCGGATAAGGCATGATCGAGGTAACCCGCGGCGGTGTCGAACTGCGCACTGCCCAGGAACTTCATCCCGGCTGCGAGCGAAGGCGCGACAGCTTCTTCTGCAGCCTGAGCCGAAAGGAAATGGTCTGCGATGAGTTCGGGGTAGGCCGCACAGTATCCGGGGTCGTGCTGCATCAATGCCCTGGCCAGCCGGCCGTGCAGCATGCGCCGGCGCCGCTGCGGCAGCATGTTGTAGGCGCAATCGCGCAGAAGAACGTGCTGGAAGCCATGACCGCCTTGTTCGGTGACGAGAACATCGAGCTGCACAAGGCGTTCGAGCGCCGCTTCGAGATTGGTCTGCGGTTCGGAGAGGTGGCGCAGGTGGTCGATGTGAAAACGGCGCCCGATGACCGACGCAGCCATGACAAGACCCTTCAGCGGGCCAAGTTCGCCCAGAATAAACTGGATCGTAGCCTCGATCGTGGGCGGGGTTTCCGCGGTGGAGGGTGTCGGCGAATGCATGGCACGGGCGCGGGTCAGGACCTTGACAAAAAGCGGGTTGCCGCCGCTCGTGTCGATGATGCGCGCAACGGCGGCTTCCGAGAGGTCCCCGATGACTTCGTCCCGGACCAGAAGGCGGCAGGCCTGCGGCGAAAGCGGCGGCAAGCTGTAGACGGTCAACTGTTTGTCGGCGGCGAAGGCCAGCACTTCGGGCGAGGGGCGCGACAGCAGGATGATGCGTCCGCCCGTCGCCGAACCTGTGGCGAGCAGGCGTTCGATCACCTCGCGGCTGTCGGCGTCGCTCCAGTGGAAGTCGTCGAAAACGAGCAGGGCGGAGGGCCAGGACAGGTGGTTTGCCAGGACGGCGGCGGCTGCCGCAAGGCGAGCTTCGCGGCGCACGCGGAAGGACCGTTCGGGGTGCAGCAGGGACAAACGCCCGGGATCGACGATCTCGGCGAGAGCTTCGATGTGCGCATCGTCCAGAAAGGGCATGAACGCGGGCAGAGCCTGGGCTTTGTCACCGGCGGCGGGCAGCTGTTCGGCGAGCCATTCCGTGACGGGCACCAGTGCCGAACGGGTCAGGTTGCTTCGGGCCGTGAGGACGGGCACGTCACCTTGTGATGCCTGATGCGCCATCTGCGCCTGAACCAGCGCTGTCTTGCCGATGCCGGGTGGACCGACAAGCAGCAGATGGCCCGATCTGCGGTCTTCGCAGAGCCCCAGCAGTTCGTCACGCTCCATCAGCTGCAGCAAGCTGGCACGGGGGCGTGCGATGCTCTAGAGCGGGATGACGCTTGAGTGAATCTGGGGGGGATTCCCTTGGGTTGGGATTTCTGATTCATCATGGAGGCTGGGCCTGGAGGCCAGCCTTCATGACCAAACCCCTTTCGATGGACATTCG
>Ga0315900_10008319_pt1 | contig 13370 bp, 10 predicted proteins | sample LakEriMetagenome_FD_203521 | JGI IMG/M metagenome (GOLD analysis project Ga0315900, IMG submission 203521) | Freshwater fungal communities from buoy surface, Lake Erie, Ohio, United States - Buoy 12 MA114 | ecosystem: Environmental > Aquatic > Freshwater > Lake > Lake biofilm | place: USA: Lake...
AAATGACCCTTCAAATTCTTTTAATACAACTGCAATCGGAATGAGTGCTCGTCATATGGGAATTGAGTTTGATGGTGTTTATAAAATCACAAGACAAGTTCAATTAGAAGGAATGGCAAATATTGCTGATTGGGAATGGATTTCGGAAGCCTCTGCAGCTACCTACAATGATGATGGTTCCTTATATAATGAGCAGCGTGTGGACCCAAGAGGTGTTAAGGTTGCTGATGCTGCGCAAAACACATTTGGCGCTGCCGTGCGATATGAACCTATTAAACATTTATACTTAAAAACACAATTTAATTATTTCGGTAAAAACTACGCTAATCTAAATTTAAATGATTATGCTGCTAGTTATAAAAATGGGGTTGAAACACCCAATAAAAACGTAGGAAGACAGGCTTGGAGAATGCCAGATTACTTTTTATTGGATGTTAATGCGGGCTATAGTATGAAAGTATGGAAATTAAAATTAGACATAAGAGCATCTGTTATTAATGCCTTAAATCGTTTTTATATTTCTGATGCTCAAAATAATCAATTAAATACAGATTTTAATGCTGCAGGTGCAACTGTTAATGTTGGTATGGGACGCAGATGGCAATTATCATTAGTAGCAACATTTTAAAATAATCGAAATGAAAAAATATATTATTCTTTTTTTTATATGTACTTCTTTTGTTTTTCAAAATTGCAAGAAAGAAGATAAAATCTTAAAAAATTTAGTTGGCACTTGGAGTTTTAATGAATTTAAAAGACCAAACGGATATACAAAAACTGATTTTACGGATGTGTATTCCATGCAGTTTTTTAGCCATAAAAAAGCATACACTGCTACAATGAAAGGCATTTTTAAAGTAGATTATGCGGATCCTACTAAAACTGATTTAATTGATACATTTCAATTTCAGTTAAAAAGAGATGTTATTGACATTACAAGTGTTCAAAATAAAAAAGTTAATAATGCTTTTCCAAATATTACTCCTACATTATTAAAACGACGTTTTAAAATTGAAGGCCATAAAACTAGCAGTATTAAACTAACAAGAATCGATAGTACAGACCTATATATAAAAGCAACCAAACAATAAAAAAAATGAAAAAAATTTATTCACTAATTTCTGCAATTGCCCTTTCAATGAGTGCTATAGCGCAGGCGCCAGTTCCAACTTCTTATGATTTCGAAAATGGAGGCACCTATCCAACAGGTTGGACATTAAATCCTTTAGGAGTTGGAACACAGTATTATACAACCTCTTTTGCTTGTGGAGGCTCTGCCTATTCATTAAAGTTGGATACTGATGGAGAAAATTTGGTTATCGCTTTATCTTCACAACCTGGTACCATATCATATAACATTCGCGCAAACACTGGTAGTACTACTCCTTGGAATGGTGATATGCGAGTACAAGAGTCTGTTAACGGAACTACTTGGACTTCTATCAAAACTTATACTGGAACTGGTGGTCCAAGTGCAGGTGGTTTAGATGTTAATGCTTGTCAAGCACAAACGGCTATTCCAACAGATCCTAATTCAAGGTTTATAAGATTTATTTTAGTTGATAAAATCACAGGGAATGTTTGTTTGGATGATATTAATATCTCGACACCTAACGTTGCGGTTGGTATAAAAGTTAAACAAGGTACCACACAAATTTCTAATGGTGGTTTTATAACTCCAATTAGTTCTGCTGTTGGTTCACCTGTAACCCTTCCATTAACAATAGAAAACATAGGAACTAGTTTAACCTTATCTGTTACTTCTGCAGCTATTACTGGAGCTAATGCCTCTGAATTTGTTGCAACAACTAGTGCACCTTTAACAATAGGCACAGCTGCAAATACATTGTTTAATATTGATTTTACTCCTACAGCAGCAGGAACAAGAACAGCAACATTAACATATTCTACAAGCGATCCAAATAACTCCTCATTCGTTGTTAATTTATATGGAGTAGGTAATGGTTTAGCTTCTGAGCCATCTGCTCAAGCAACTTCTTTAACTTTTCCAGTAAATAAAACTTATAGAATTAAAGGACAATTTAATACGGCTTCGCCAGCAGTAGATGCTTTAGGAGGGTACTTAATTTTGCGTAATAATAATGGAACTGTAACGGATGTTCCTGTTGATGGAACAACTTATCAAAGAGGACAATATATTGGAACAAGTCAAGTAGTTTTTGCAGGACCAATTTTAACTTCTACTGGAGCTTTCAGTCCAACATATATTAGAGCAAGTAAAACGTATGGTTTTGCCATCTTTACATACAATGGTAGTGGTTCAACAACTAATTATAATACAACAGCTCCTTTAGCAGGTTCTGTGACCACACCTTTTTCTATGATGCCTTCAACAGAATATAACACGATTAATACAGCGAGTACTTCTTTTTTAACAAACTTAAGTGCTTTAATTAATCCTCATACATCTGTTTTTTATAGTAACTACGCTCCAACCATGATTGATCGTTTTGAAACTAGAGATACATTAATTACCTCACCTGTTTTGTTTACAAGAGTTGTTACTTGTGCTTACAGCGGATTAAATAGAACTTATAACGAACCTTTTGATTACTCAGCCTTAGATTTTAGCCGTGAGCATACCTATTGCCACAGTTGGATGCCTACTTTTCCTGCTGATAATCCAGAAAAACCAGAATATAATGACCAGCATCATTTATATCCTGCAAAACAGGTAAATGTAAATGCCGTAAGAAGTAATTTTCCATTAGGAGAGGTTGATCCTTCTAAAGTTGCTAGTTCGTATTTAGCATGTACATCAGGATCGAATACTGCAAATCAATTTGTTTTTGAACCGAGAGCATCTCATAAAGGAAATGCTGCGCGTGCCATTATGTATATGGCAACAGCCTATAATGGTATTGGTGGAAATAACTGGAAATTAAAAAACCCAATTTCTACAACTGCTCCTAATATCATTTTGTACGGACAAGATCAAAATTTATTAAAAAAATGGCATTTTCAAGATTTACCAGATTCATATGATCATTCTCGTAACGACTTTTTAGATTCTTTACAAGGTAACCGTAATCCATTTGTGGACAGTGTTCGCTATGCATGTTATATCGATTTTTCTAATATGACTTATATTGCATACACTGGTGGAAATCAACCTTGTTATACTGCAGTTGGTATTAATGAAAACGTAGCCACTCATTTTGAATATGTGTTAGCTCCAAATCCTACATCAGGAGAGTTTTATTTAATGATTGATGCGAAAGTAGCTGAGAAATTTAACTTAGATATTATGGATGTAACAGGTAGAAACGTTTATAAAAGAGAGATTGATGTTGTGAATGGATTTAATAATGTTGTGGTGAATGATATTAATCTTCATAGCGGAATTTACTTTGTAAATCTGCATTACAAGAATGAAAAAATTACTCGTAAGTTAGTTATTCAATAACCTACTATTTATGTCATATTAAAAAGCTCCTTGTATCATTGCAAGGAGCTTTTTAATTTTATTATTTTAATTAAAATTTCAAAACAAAGTGTTCTTTGTTTTTATTTTCGGTTCTAAAAAATATGATGCCAAAATAAAATAAATCTAAACTAAGAGTTACTTCGGGATGATCACAAATTTCTTTCCAAGCTTTTTCCATTCCCTCACTCCAATAAATATCATCAAAAATAAATATGGAGTTGTTGTTCTTTTTTTTAAGAGCCATGTTAAAATAATTAATGGTTGGCTCGTATGCATGGTTACCATCAATATATAAAATATCTAAAGTTTCCAATTTAGACAGAAGTTTAGGGAATTCGTCATTAAAATTCCCATTGATACTTTGTATGTTATTAACACCCTTTTCATTGAACAACTCTTTCGAAAATTGATATAAATTAGGGCAGCCTTCGATGGTATAAAGAGTTGACCTAGTATTGGCTTTTGCTATATATAAACTAGTTAATCCAACAGATGTTCCAAGCTCAACAATATTAGATGGATTAAACTTATTGATTAAACGGTACAAAAATTCTGCTTGTTTTTTTTGAGCGATACCATGCTTTACAATCTGGTTAATGGCTCTTTTATTGGAATTTAGTTTTCGTGAGCCAGCCCCAAAATCGGTTACTTCAATTTTAGTGGTGTTTTTTTGTAATTGAGTTCTAATAGTATGTAATTCTTCAAAATCATTAAAAGGATTTTTATTATCAATTAACTCCATGTAAAAATTATACATAAACGGAGAATGTAAATCATGCTCTGTATATGCAGTTAAACGATAATTTATGTATTTTAAAATGATATTTAAATCCATTCTATTCTTCTATGCAATTACAAACTGCTGTTTTGGTAATCGGTAAGGTTTTGTAGTCAGGTAAGCTTGTTTCTTTCATAAAAAATATGGTGAGATCATAAATGTGTTTATCTGGATGTTCTTTGTTCCATTTTTTTAGTAAGTATGTGCAATAATAAGGTCGCATATAATTGTTGTTGTTAAAGGTATAGTTTTCTTGAAATTTACGCCATCTGTCGCTTTCAAATTCTGATACCACGGGTGTTGGTTTTTCATACGAAACAACATCTGTTTGATGTTTTATATCGATGTATTTTTTGTCATCTGTTAAAGCGCTATAAACAAACCAGCCATCATCCTTTAAAATAAAAGGCGAAAACATACCCCAGTTTTGTTCTAATCTCAATATTTTACCATAAGCTACAATGGTGGGGTCTAAATAAAATGGGAATTTTTTCACACTTCCTAAATTCATCATTAAACAAAAGGCCATCACTGCAATTAAAAAATAGTTTTTAAAAGTATGAGTCATTGATATAATCATATTAGATTTTAGTTTGCTTACAGAGCTAGGAATGTATAAGGTTTTGTTTTTGTAAAATCGTGATTCAAACCAATCCATGATTGAAGATGGGAGCAAACCTATTAATGAAATTATACCTATGATGTAAAACAAACCTACGTATATTGTGCTGGCAATTCCAACAAACACTATTAAATAACAAAGCATTCCAAACAAACGCACTTTGTTTGGTAGTAAAGGGAGTGCAATTAAAATAGGAGCTATTAATTCGATATAAAATACTGTAAGTGTTAGTATTTTTAATAGAGTAGGGAATGGATAAATAAAGGTTCCTAAAGGCATTCGTATTTGATCTAAACTAAGCGCATAGTAAATAGCAGTTCCTTCTGTTCTCCATTCTGGAGACGTTTTTAATAATGCTGAGTAAAAGAATATAGAGCAGGTTAAAAGTAGATACCCAATATTAGCCCATGAAAAATACTTGTTCTTATAGGTAGATGTTTTTTGAATAGAGTATCGTTCTCCCCAAGGTAAAAATAGAGCCCAAAATAAAAGGATGCGAAGTAAATCATCTCCACCTTGTAAGATAAAAGGGTTGCGATTTTGTAAGGATGTTAATAATGCCCAACAAATAAATGTAAATACGCGCGTTCTATAACCAACTATTAATAAGATGACGCAAATGGCATTAATGATAAATAATACTATTTGCCACCATAAATCTCCACTTAAAGTATGAAAAGAAAAGTATGCAGGGCTCCAATTAAATTCTTTTAAAATGTTAACCGGTAATACTCCTTCATCGGTAAAAAAAGCTTTAATTGATAAAGAGCGAATAAATAAATCTAATAATAAAACAATACCAACTCCTATTCGCATTAACGAAAGTGCTCTCACATCGAGTGTGTAAGATTTTTTTAATCGGGCAAGTATGTGTGATAGTGTTTTAATCGGGACAATTAATTTTGTAGCACTCAATACTCATTCTCAAAAGATGAATAAAAAGTATCATTTGGCTGTTTTGTAAAATAAAAAAGGCTTCACATGGTTGTGAAGCCTTAAAATTAATATTTAATATCTTTACTGGCAACCAACCTGCCCAGAAACTGTAACAGAGTAAAATGAACCTGGTGTTTTGTAACAAGCTATATTTGAAAATGAAGCGATAATTGGACCAGAACCGCTGACAATAACATTACCTGCAGAAGAATACCAAACGCTTCCAGCATCTTGGCTAGGAGGACTTGTAACTGTCATAAATGCTTTATTAGCACCAACTAATAAGCTAGGATTATTTACTAATTGGTAAGTACCAGGAGTTAATGTAGATGAGAAACAAACTTCAACAATTGTACCTGTGCTTGTATTTGTATTTGTTAAACAAGTTTGCCCCGTTTGACAGCCTAAACTAGACCATGCAGAACCAACCCCAACACCAGTCATACTTGAATTTTGCTGAGTACTAGTTGTTGCAATTGTACCAGTTGTTGTAACATTTGTAATATTAGGATTTCCACCAGTACCACTTGATGCTTCATCTTTATAAGTTGGAGTAATGGCATCGCTATCATTTTTTGATTTACAAGAAATAAATACAATACTTGCGATTGCGATTACTGAAAAAGCTGATAAAATGATTTTTTTCATTTTTTATAAAGTTTTTTTGATAGCCAAATATACAACTATAAAATTAACTTCCAAATAGTTACACTCATTGGTTTACCACATTGGCTGGTTAATAAAAGCTATTTCCTTGTTTTACCATTTGTTTTAATAAAACGCAAGCTCTATATCTGTCTTCCTGATATTCTTCATAGAGATCATTTAAAGTAGTTAAAACTTGAGCTAATCCAATCTCATCGCCCCATTTTAATAAGCCTTTAGGGTAATTTACGCCTTTGGTCATAGCTAAATCAATATCTGCAGCCGAAGCAATCCCTAAATACTTCGTATCACAAGCCTCATTAATTAACATACAAAGCACTCGATTTACGATATATTTTGCCAAATTATCATCTTTTTTTGGTTCAGGCATCGAATTTCCTTCTCTGTAATCGTAAAATCCACGGCTAGTTTTTTTACCAAGAAATTTAGCCTCTAATAATCGCTTCTGAGTTAAGGATGGCTTGAATCTTGGGTCGTAGTAAAATTGTTTCCATACAGTTTCAGTTACTATATAGTTAACATCGTGCCCAATTAAATCCATTAATTCAAAAGGTCCCATTTTAAAACCGCCAAATTCACGCATAGCCCAATCGATGGTTGCCATGTCTGCAATTTGCTCATCGAATATGCGTAATGCTTCGCTATAAAATGGACGAGCTACGCGGTTTACAATAAAACCAGGAGTATCTTTAGCCATCACAGTTACTTTACCCCAGCTATTAATTAAGGCTTGGCAATGATTGGCAATTACCATATCAGTAGCTACACCTGGTATAATTTCTACTAAAGGCATTAAAGTAGCTGGATTAAAGAAATGAATGCCAATTACTTTTTCAGGGTTTACGCAAGCAGAAGCAATAGATGTGATTGATAAAGAAGAGGTGTTTGACGCTAAAACACATGTTTCAGAAGTGATACTTTCTAATTCTTTAAAAACAGATTGTTTTACCTCAATATTTTCAACAATAGCTTCAATAATTAAATCACACTCTTTAAAATCTTGAATAGTACTAGTAAATGAAGTGAAATTTAAAATAGATTGAGCTTTTTCGCTACTGATTTTTTGTTTTTCTACTAGTTTATTTAAAGAGTTTGATAAATTGATTTTTGCTTTTTCTAGGGCCGTTACATTGGTATCGTATACAATAGTTGGATGCTCTGCAGAAGCAGCTACTTGAGCTATTCCACTTCCCATAGCTCCCGACCCAACAATACCAATGATTGAATTTTTAGTAAACATATAAGAACAGTTTTATTTTTGGATAAGTATTTTTTTAGTTTCGTGAAGATTGTCTCCCTTAATGGTTACAAAATAACAACCATTACTTAAATCATGTGTGTTGATTTGAGTTTTATACAACACTCTATTAATAGTTAAAGATTCGTCTGTGATTATTTTTCCTAAAACATCAGTTACAGTAAATTGTAATGTTTTACCCGTTTGATTAAGAATTGTGCAATTTAATTGGTTGGATGCAGGATTTGGGAATATGGAAAACACGGAACTTGTGCTTAGTGGTTGATTTTCTTTTACGCTAGTTGGATTTTTATAAGTATCATCGCCATCTAAAATAAAAATTCCGTTTTGCATATCGCAAGCAATAATTATTTTACTTGGTAAATAGGGATATGCTCCCCAATTTCCTCGATAAGCGCTTGTGCTAAAATTATCATTTACTCCATGTTGAGGATGAGTGTCAAAAAAACCATATATCGTCGTATTTGATGGCGTTGTAATATCATATAAATACATTCCATCTTGATAAGAGCTTATCCAACACCATCTGTTTCCAACAATATATACATTGTGAGGGGTCGCTAAAGGATGAGAGTTTATGGTGTCAACTACGGTTATATTATTAAAGTCTGAAACATCAATTACTTTTGCGGGTGTTGAAGCAGGAACTTCATCTGCAAATACAATTGTTTTTCTATCGTCGGTTTGCCATGCGCTGTGATTGTAGCCGCTAAATGCATAATTGGTAAACGACTGCATAATGGAAAATGTATTAGCAGCGGTTAATTTTAGTATATGAAAACCCTTAAAACCGCAGGATGCATAAATGGTATCATTTCTCACAAACATATCATGCACCACATCAATCGTTGTAGTTGCTACATCCTGTTCTAATTTTCTTAATAAAACAGGAGCAGTAGGAGTTGCTAAACTATACACTCGCATCGTTGAGTACCCATTGCCAGACGGATCGGTAACCGAACCACAATACATTTTATCTTGATCAATGAAGATGGTATGACTTTTTTCAAAATAGGTAGTGCCATCATGCACAACATGCACCGAATCTGGTAAATATTGCATATCCACAATTTGAAAACTATTTGGTGGCGAATCATCACTTACGATATAACAGTAATTTTGGTAAGTTTTTAATTCTCTCCAAGTGCAACCTGCACGCCTTGCAATTACCGAATCAACAATAATTGGATTAGTAGGAACTGTTACATCAATAAAGTATGTTTTACTACTTGTACCAACAATTGCATATTCTTTATTTTTACTAGTTTGTGCCCAACCCCAGCAACCAGAATATTTTCGGCCATCCGAACCTGTATTATCTTTTTCGGGATTAAGATGGGATAACAAGCTTATATTTAAACTTGGATAGGTTTGCGCTTGAGTTTTATTAATTATTAAAATAAAACATAAAACGACTTGTACATATAATTTCATATAAGATGATTTTAAACACCTACAAGTTACGAAATTTAATGATTTGGATATCAAAGAAATGAAGAAAATTAACTCACTACTTTTATTCTTTTAGCAATAATTAAAGATAAAATAGTTCCTACAACTGCTATATAACCTACGATATTATAGTGTTGTAGTTCTCCTTTTTCGTTATTAGTAATGATTAAACCACCTATTAATGTAATGATTCCCATTGTAAATTGCTGAAGAGCCGAATTGAGTGCCATAAAACTCCCTCTAAATTGTGGTGGTACTGCAGAAGTTACCATTGCTTGAACTGGAATAAGACGACCGCCAGAACCTATAAAAAAGAAAGAGGTACATACTAAAAATACAGCTACTGTTGCTGATTGTAAATGAGTCATAAATAGAATTGGAAATATGGCAATACAACTCAAAATAAAAAATAGTTTGTATCTGCCATGTTTGTCGGATAATTTTCCAACAACTGGCGAATTGATAACAGATAAAATACCACCAATTAAATACATTAAAGGCACATCATGTGTACGAGATAAATGTAAATTATTAACGCTAAAATCTGTAATATAAGGTATAATGGCCATGTGTGCTACCACCATAATAGCTGGTAAGCTTAAGGCTATTAGGGTTGAGCGACTTGAAAAAATAGCTCTATAAAAATCTTTTGTGGTGTGTTTTAAAGGAGCATTTAAGTGTGTGTTAACACTAGGTATAAAAACTATAATACAGATTAAAACAATAAAACCTAAGGCACAAATCACAAAAAATGGCATTTGCCAGCCAAAGGCATTGGCAATAATTAGTCCCATTGGTATACCAATAACAGAGGCTAATGCAAATCCCATCATGATAATGCCCATAGCTTGCGCCCTTCGTTCGTTAGGAATTAAATCACCAACAATGGCCATAATTACTGAGCCACAAACACCACCAAATAGTCCAGTAAAAATTCGAGCGATGATAAAGAAATTATAAGTAGGAGAAATGGCACAAAAAAAAGTGCCTACAATAAATCCTATGTAAAGGATAATTAATATTTTTTTTCTGTCAAATTTATCTGCCCAAAAGGTGGAGAAAAAAGCCGAACATCCTGCCGCTATTCCAAACGAAGAAACTAACCATCCAAAATGACGAGTGTCAATTAAAAAAGCTTCTTTAATAGTTGGTGCCAAAGGCATTAATATCATGCCATCTAAAATGTTTGAAAACTGAACAAATGCCAGTGTAATTAGGATAATTAACTCCTTTTTTTTCATTTAGTTAATGCCAGCTAATTTCATGGCATCTAGCTTAATAGCTGAGTCAAGAGGAATTTGTAAATCTTGAGATTTTTTAGTGGATTTTTTTAACAACACTGGCTTTTCTCTAATTTGTTTTTCAAATTCTTTGATGCTTTTGTTTTTTTCAACTCTTAAATAATAAGCGTTCGGATTAGTATATAATTCATAAGCATCTTCAATAAATGTATTAGCAAAACTTGGTAAGTTACCATCTGAATATAGAAGCATAATTACCTGATTACTTTCTATTTGTTGTTTTAAATCCAATTGCCAAACTTCTACTTTTTGTCCAGGAATTGGAGATGGTATTATTTTATTGTAGTAATACCAAAATTGCCCACCAGCAAAACAACTTTGTCCAACTCCAATATAAACAGGTCCGTACCAGTAACTATCAGAAATAGTTAAAACACGAGTTTGGTTTTTAATAGAATCTTGTTCAAACATAACATCGGGATATGCAAGCTTCATGTTTTGTTCAGGATTTTTGTAAAGATTCATGCTTTTTAAAACATCAGCATCTCTGCTTCGAGATGAATCTACGACATCAATTTTTTTCCAAACTATATCAGGCATATCACAATTGTGTAACTTTTCGATATGTCCAATAATGGTATCAACCGCTAAGCATTCGCCATAAAAACTCCAATGATGGCCAAATTTTGGGAATAAAGGATAAGGTGTTGTTGGTTTTAATTTTTGAAAGTAGGCTTTTAAGTCTAGTATATTTAACCCTATTTTTTTTGAATTTGAAATGTAGGTTTGATAATTTGTTTGATTAATTGGGTGTTTATATTTATCCTCAATTTGCTCCATACAATATTCTCCCTTGCCAGGAGCAAACACTAATAGTAAGTCTATTCCTTTTTTCTTTAAGGAATCTTGAACTACTTTTGCTTTTTGTAATTTAGTCACAATTTTTTGTTCACCTACATAATCATCACCAAAGGCAGAAAAAATATAGCCTTCGCTATACACATAATTATCTTTACCCAACACAAATGAATTCACTCTAATTTGATTAAAGGCTTGATAGTAAAATTGATTATTTAATCTAACAAATGTTTCTTTAAATGCCCAGTGATCATTATTATAATCATCTTTTAGTGATTGATATTCGCCACTAAACCACATTCCTTTATCTTTTTTTAATAGCGAATCAGGATTAACATCATTGATAACGATACCAGTTAAGTTAGGCTTATTATCTTTTTTTATAAGCCCCATAATCATTGGGTAACACAGTGCAATAAACGCTATGATAACAAATACATTATATGATTTAGTTTTTGCCATTTCTTAAAATCTAAAATAAATAAATGGGTTAAAATCTAAAGCCGCTATATAACTTAATGATATATAAAATAAAATAATACTTGTGCTAATCATCAATGTATTAGATAATTTACTATGATTTTCTCCATATACTTTGGCTTGAATGTTTTTTGTAAATGGAATAAAAGCAAAAAATGAAAAGAATGCTGCTAAACTTAAAGAGAAGTAAAAATCGTTATGAAGTGCAAATTTACCATCGGCGAAATTAAAACTAAACATAGTTTTTATAATATGATTTGCTTGAGATACATCTTCTACTCTAAAATAAACCCATCCAACTACTACTATTAAAAAGGTGAGAAGTGTAGAAATAATTTTCCCCGTTTTATTATAGACTTTTAACAAGAATAATCGTTCTAAAACTAAAAATAAACCATGAAATGCTCCCCAAATAATAAAGTTCCAACTAGCTCCATGCCATAAGCCAGACAATAAAAACACGATAAATAAATTACGATATAATTTAAAATTTGAATTGACTTTATTTCCACCTAATGGAATATACAAGTAGTTTTTCATCCAACTACCTAAAGTCATATGCCATCTGCGCCAAAACTCTGTGATGCTTGACGATAAATAAGGGTTATTGAAATTCTCAGGTAAACGAATGCCCATCATTTTACAAAGTCCAATCGCCATATCGCTATAGCCACTAAAATCAAAATAGATTTGAAAAGTGTAAGCAATTGCGCCCACCCAAGCAGCTGCAGAATCAATATGTTGAGCATCTAATTTAAATACATCATCTGCTTGCGCACCAATAGTATTAGCAATAATTACTTTTTTTGCTAAACCAATGCAAAAGGTGTAAAAGCCACTTAGTTTTACTTCGGCTGTATAGTTTTTTTCGCGATTAGTAATTTGGTCGGCAATGTCATGATATCTAACAATTGGTCCTGCAATTAATTTTGGAAATAATAAAATGTAAGTTTGATAGTGCCAAAAGTTTTTTAATGGTTTGTGTATGCCTCGATATACATCAACAACATAAGTTACACTTTCAAAAGTGTAGAATGAAATACCAATAGGTAAAACAATTTTTAACCAACTAATTTCCTTTACTCCAACTAATCCTAGAGCCGCGTTAATATTTTCAATAAAAAAATTAGAATACTTAAAGTAAAACAACAATCCTAAATTCATAGCTAATGAAATCACCAGGAGTTGTTTTTTTGCCTTGTCGGATTTGGACGAGGCCATTTTATTCACTAGAAAGAAATCTAAAAAGGTGGTTCCAAGAATGACGAAAATGAATTTTGGTCCACCCCAAGCATAAAACACAATACTAAAAATTAGTATACACGCATTTTTAAATTTATTGGGTGTTAAATGATACGCCAATAAAAAAATGGGTAAAAAGTAAACTAAAAATGTAATACTGCTAAAAACCATTTCTATGAGTGATGAGTTATAAGAGTTGAGTTATGAGTAGGATACTTTTTTATCTTGTAATTCATAACTCCTAACTTATAACTAGTGAGAGTATTGTTTTTCGTAATAACTAGCGTAAGAGCCAGAAGTAACATTGTTTAACCATTCTTCGTTTTGTAGATACCAGTCTACTGTTTTTGATAAACCCTCTTCAAATTGAAGAGATGGTTTCCATCCTA